>Ga0194133_10003273_pt1 | contig 23300 bp, 17 predicted proteins | sample TA2KigOf40mmetaG_FD_155448 | JGI IMG/M metagenome (GOLD analysis project Ga0194133, IMG submission 155448) | Freshwater microbial communities from Lake Tanganyika, Tanzania - TA2015055 Kigoma Offshore 40m | ecosystem: Environmental > Aquatic > Freshwater > Lake | place: Tanzania: Lake...
CTGCGGCTTTTTGGGCCTGCTGCACATGGAGATCGTGCAGGAGCGGCTGGAGCGGGAATACAACCTGGATCTGATTGTTACCGCGCCGTCGGTGATCTACCAGGTGAACATGATCGACGGCAGCACCCTGATGGTGGACAATCCCGCCACCCTGCCCGATCCGCAGAAGCGCGAATCGATCGAAGAGCCCTACGTAAAGCTCGAGATCTACACCCCTAACACCTACAACGGTACCTTGATGGAGCTGTGCCAGGAGCGGCGCGGGGAATTCGTCGACATGAAATACATCACCACCGACCGGGTGACGTTGCACTACGAGATGCCGCTGGCTGAGGTGGTGACCGATTTCTTCGACCAGATGAAATCGCGCACCAAGGGCTACGCCTCGATGGAATACAGCCTGATCGGCTACCGCAAAAACGAGCTGGTGCGCCTTGATGTGCTGATCAACGCGGAAAAGGCCGACCCGCTCACCACGATCGTGCACCGCGACAAGGCTTACAACGTGGGTAAAGGCTTGGTGGAGAAGCTGAAAGAACTGATCCCTCGGCAGCAGTTCAAGATCCCCATCCAGGCCTCGATTGGCAGCCGCGTGATCGCCTCGGAAAGCATCAGCGCCATGCGCAAGGACGTACTGGCCAAGTGCTACGGCGGCGACATCTCGCGCAAAAAGAAGCTGCTGCAGAAACAGGCCAAGGGCAAGAAGCGGATGAAGGCTATGGGCAAGGTGGAGGTACCCCAAGAGGCTTTCATGGCTGTGCTCAAGCTGAATCAGTAGTTCCCACTGATAGGCGGCCGTAGGGCTGTGGGAATGCTGAGGGAGTCGTTCGATTCCCCAGGCGATGGCGATCATTTTCCGCTCCGCGCGACTGCATCGGGGCTGGTGCCAGTTTCCAGCCCCCGACGGCTTTCTGTTGCCCTTGCCCACCGCCGCATCGCTGCTTGTGATGCTCAGCAGCCTGTTGCTTAAGCCCTGGTAATTCAATCCCGCAGCCAGGCGAGTGCGGGCGGTGCTGCCGCTGGTCTGCAATCGGGCTGGATGTCCGGTGGTGCTGCATCAGGCCAACGCTTCCGGGCAGCTTACCTATCCGCTGGGCAAATCCGCCGAGCCGATCTGGCGCGGGAGGGTGCTGATGCGCTGCGGGCCTGCCTATTGCATGCAAGGCGAACTGGGCAGCGGTGCCGCCCAGAACCGAGTGAGTGATCGACGCCCTGGCCAGCAGCGAGGCTTTAGGGCCCAGCCCGACGCCGATGGGGTGCTGCGGCTCCAGCTGCAGCAGAGCTGGACCGATGGGGGCAAGCTGAGCAGACTTTGGTGGTGATCACGGCGACTTCCGAGTTCAGGTCAACATCGTGAGATTTTCCAATGACCGCCGATGCCACCAGCGCATCGAGCAGGGGGTGAAAAATCTTGGTTGGCGTTGTGAGTGCGATACTTCGGGAACTGTATACATATAACAATTATATTTAGACGCCACTAGTGACAGGATTTCCGATGACTTCGGTCTCTAAGTTGTGGTATTGTACGACTTTAATCTCTTCGCTATTCACCCCCGGCACTCCAGATGCCGTCTCGATAAATGCCGATGCGCAATCGCTGCTAGGATAGGTGAACTTGTTGCTTATTTGCTGGATTCCTGTTGTATGCCGCAGCCAGTTTTGTAATTACGCTAGATGAGACACTGCTTCTATGGCGCCGACTTTTTTGGTTTGCTTCACGAACTGTGGATGCGCCACAGCACTTAGGATCCCCATGATCACAATCAATAGTTCATCAAGGGCATAGCCTCGATCGGCTTTTCACTTCGTACACTGTTAAATTGGGATTGCCATTGACAATCTTTGCAGGCCTAGGCTGCTGGGGCAGGATTGCATGTCGTGAAGCTACTTAGACTAGTTTATAGCAAGGCTTGTATAAAGTAGTGGGTAGAGCTAATATAAGTATGCGATGAGGGCGCCTCTAAAAACTCGGGCGTGATAGATATCAAGCTGTAGTAAGAAATGTCAAAAGAAGCGGCACAAAATGTACAAGCGAGCGACTGCCTGATTGGAATAGCAAGCAGATTTCGAGGTCTTTCTTCAGTACGACGCAGCTGCAGCCAGGCTTAAAGTCTTCTGCAGATATCGGAGGAAGTTGAATGTAAGGGTTTTGAGTCCCTACCAGGATTCAGTCCTTGCATGCCCAATCTTCCTGGTCATCTTTTACTTATTACATTGTCATACACCCAAAAACGTGCTAACACACGCCTTTACTGCTGATTTGATGTTGATGGGATTCAGCTCTTCGGCGGCTTCATTAAGCGGATTACTGCGCGCCCCCTTTTTGTGAATCAACAGTTCGTAACCGCCAAGGCTCAATAAATACTCTAAGCATTCGCCTGAATAGGTCAAATCAGCCTAAACATAGTCGTGCTCATATTTGGGATCAAGCAGGTAGGGAAGCATCTGACTGTCATGGGTATTGGCGAGTGTTACGGCATACCAGCGTAAAAAAAAGAATGTCGACACCAATGCAGATTCTGTTCTTGTATCCGTCATGGTGGATACCATTCTTTTTGACTCAGTGAGCGTTTAAGTGCCTCTGCTGAATTCTCTCTGGGTTTTGATCCCAGCCATTTGGCAGTCGCCCTGCTTTGACTTCGGTGTTCTCCACGCAGGTATTGCGCTGCTTGGTAACGGAACTCAAGTTTCTCCGATGATCTAGCCACCGCGGGCTTGCAGGCCCTGCGAACGCAGGTAAGCTTTGAACATCTCGAAGAGCTCATCGACGAACTCCACCTTTCGCAGTCTCAGTCTGAAGAAAGCGGTCGTGATTGAATCAGGTTTGCTGTCATCACCCCACAATCGAAAACTCCTACTTTATGTAGCGCCAGCCATCGAATTGAAATTCCACCTCATTGTTGTTGAGATTGATCAATTGCTCTGAACGACGAGGATCTTAAAAAGGATTAGCGTATCAAACCACTATTGCGCCCGATCCTTCTCTGGTTTAGTATATAGCCAATTTTAAGCTGTGGTCTCAATGACAGCAACAGGACACTTTCGATAGTCGTATGTGCATCGGCTTTTTCTACTGAAGCGTAGAGCTCTATTCTAAACATCCAAAAAGTATATTTGACCTACTACCTGAACCAACTAGGTTGAACTCACCATAGCTAGTTTCATCGGAAATCACGATTACCCCGCATTGTTTTGAAGTGATAATTATTATATCTACGGAAAGGAGATCACGACTTAGTTAGTGGTAGCGCCGCTGTCTCCTGAGGCGGGCCATGCTACATGGGAGATCTTTATTGGACATGCATATACTAAGTCTTCATTTATCGACTAATTTATTGATCTGAGGAGTATTTAGAATATATGGCTAGATAGACGTTGTGCATGATGTATTTGACTGGAATGAGGCAATCGGAATCAAGAACTTCTAATCACTATTATTCTATATTTTTTAAAGCAGAAATAAGCCAATAGGCCTAGAAACTCGGGGAATGTATACCGTCTCAACCTTTTGCAGGCCTGGCGATTCCAAGCTAAGATTTAAAAAAATTGCTTTTCAGCCATTGAATACCTATACTCGACAAAGTAATTCAGGCTAGATGGCCGCTGTTTGCCATGCACGGCCATCGCATCAATGTTGTCAAATCGCTTTTCCCTCATGCGCCTACCGGTATATCTTCAAAGGCTAATGATCCTTGGGTCTGGGGTCCTTATCGGAGCAGTCGCTCTTGCAATCTCTTCACGAGATCAAACAGAGACAGTTGCCGCAGAGACAGCCCGAGGCCTGAAGGATTTGCCAGAAAGTTCGATCACCTCTCCACGCTTAAGGCCATACCCTGCGATACAAGCTGTCCCTGGTCCGGAATTAGCCATTTTAAGAAATCCATTCGTAGCTCCTTCTGGTTTGGCTTTGGCAAAAGTCATGCCAGCACCGATGATCTCGATTAAAGGCTTTAGTGGGTCCGGAGACTCTCAAAGATATGTCTTTCTGAGCATAAATAATTCCGACGACTATCAATATGGACTTGGCCAGGAAGTAGGAAATGGCTATCGGATTACATCAATCAACTCAACATCTCAGTCAGTAACAATATCCGACGGAATCACGAGGTTTAATTACACCGCTGAGGCGCTCTGATCTATGCAAGAGTACTTATCTCAAAGGTTCAAGGAGCTGATTACTCGCCTGATTCCGAAGCAGGCGCAAAACTTTCTACCTGTAAATCAGACCAGTCAATTCTATTATATATACGCTTTTCGAGATCAGACCCTTTATGCATATTTGGTTAAATCTAGTAAATCATTACTAGACCTATTAAACCATGCGGTCATTCCAGTGCCTGCAATGACAATCGGCGTGGATAATGTAATACGGCCAGAGAAACTTTCGGAGCAACTCAGCGATATTGCCGAACTTTTTGCATTTGAGTATGATAGCAATCTTGATATGTCCTCTATCCCAGCCATCTTTATCCTGGAATCTTCGCAATTTATGGTGTCTAGCTTTCTTATAAATGATTCCTACTTACTTCTGCATAATCAAAGAGAACTGTCTGCTGTAGAGGTCAACATGATTCATGATGCTAGCCCTTTTATTGCTCCAGATACGATAACGAGAGTATTCACGGGAAGTGGATTTATAAATAAGAATGACCAGAATTCTCCTGAAAATATTAGTATTATATATGCGCGGGAAAGCTATCTTGAGTCATGGGTAAAAGCCATTAAGTTATCAAAGCTTTCACTTGCATATCTAGGGCCATCATCACCACCGTTGCTAAATGCACTATACAGACTAACGAGACAAGACTCAGTGTTTGTTGATGTACAAAGATTATCATCACGGATTTATACATTAGATACTAAGAATGGTTTATTTGAATACCCATTCCCTTATGGCTATGCCCAATTCTCCGATTTGAATGGAGAGTCGTTTAATCTAGTCTTTTTTGCTTTGCAGATAAGGAAAACTTTGAAGCAAATGGACCTATCTGAAAGGTTTCAGCAGGCACCTATCTATCTTCATGGCTTGCCATTAGTGGCTACTAAGGATGATAAAATTGAAAACGTAGTGGTAAGTACAGTTGACTATCTGTTTCGCCAGTCTAAAATTCAGATCATAACATCTACTTTAAAGGAACCATTGCCAGATCAAATCTCTAGAGAGCTCGCTTTGTCTGCACTCTTCATTTCGGAAAATCTATAATAATGACACTTCCAAACTTTAATTCGATCGATCCGTCTATTGCCTGGTATAAATCTGAGCCACCCGATCCAAAGGCGGGGCCTCTCAATCGGTTCTTTAGTGATCTTCGTGAAGATCCACTCCTTGCAGTTCCTCCACTTATTGCTTCCCTGACTATTGCTACTTTAGGTATAAGCAATTTTGTGGTTCAGAGTTCTGTTACGGCTTTGACCCCTAATCATAATAAACTTTTGGAACTGGATACCCAGTTTAAGGTTGCAAATTCTACAAACTCAAAACTCCAGGGTGAGCTTCAAGAGGCGGGTAATTTTCTAGTACAGTCCGTTCATGTATATGTGTTTGCGAAGCTTTTACAAGAACTTGTTCCTTTAGATGTTCAGCTTAAAGAGTATAATCTCACTATGAGTACGATTTCCATAGAAGCTACTTCTTACAAACAGCAATCAATTAATGATTTTATTGCCTTCTTTTCAGCACACCCGCTGATACAAGAAGGCTCAGTTAAAATCGTTGATCTAACAACAACCTCTGCTATTAATCCACAAACTAAAGCTACTGATACTACTAACCAGCCACGTCAGCGATATATCTTGAAGTTAACTGGAATTTACCTAAATCCTAATGAAGCTGAGCTGATTAAGCTTTTTGCTAAAGCTGGCAACACTGGTTTGCTGGATAAGTTACAAGAAATTTCACCCCAGACACAACGATGACTCGTCTTCAGTCGCTGCAGCAATCATTCCAGACAGGATTAAGGCAACTGTCTAATATTAAATTTGATGCGGCAACAATTTCATCGATTCAACTTACCCTAAATGATCCAGACTTTCTAGCTAAACTAGGCAGCAATGCAAAAGAGTATTTTGATACAGCACTTGGTCGAATGACAATCAGTATTGGCTTATCGTCATTAACCCTTGCAGTTTGCTTTCCCTTGCAATTTGAGGCTCTAAAATCGAATATAGCCCTAAGAAATAAATATGAGCAAGACACAAATCGACTTCCAGCGCTTGAATCAAATATGGTTGCTGTTCGCCTGAATCAACGTTCTCTGAAAGCTAAAAAAGAAATATCAGATCAGTATTTGCAGAATTCTTTGAGAATTCTATTCTTGCCAGAGGTGATTCGTGCTGCAGCAGCTGGGCAGCAAATTGAGCTCTTATCATTTAGGCCAGAAACTAGTGATAGTCTGAATGAGACATCTCCAGTCCCCAATCCTTCCTCTGTCGACCAGAATTCTCAATCCCGGCCAAGCCCGCCTCAACAATCACAGCCAAATGGGGCATCAACTTCGCCGACAAAATCTTTTTCAAGTACTGGATACTCCCTGTTGGTTCGCGGTGATTATTTGAAAATGCTTAACTTTTTACGTGAGCTTCAGAGCTTTAAATCTTATCTCACTTTCAAAACTTCCAAGTTTACCGCAACCAGCGCTGTTAGCACAGCTTCGGATAGTGCAGCGGCAGCTGCCCCTTCCTCTACTGGGGAAGTGGTCTTAGACCTCATCCTGGAGGTACCCACGCAGAACTACGGTGGCTTCTCTGGTCAACCTGCTCCCCCCAATCTGCCACCTGCAAACTAATCCACCTTTTCCCAGTGACCGATGCCGCTACAGTTCCATAAACAAAAGCTAATCTAGATGAAACCGACTATTTGGATGGCACTGCTTTCGACTGCCATTTTTAATCCACTGCTTTTTACCTTAGAGGCACCAGCAAAACCCCAGTCTTTATCACGGACGTCCGGAGCTAACCAAGCTGCGAGTAGGCTCTCGATTGCATATCAAGTCACCAACGCGAGCGTTGATGTTCTGCTAAATGGACTACCTATCAACGTCCGGCTGTTTACAACAAGAACTACAAATGGCTATCAAGTTCTTGTGGCAGGGCCTGACATAGAATTGTTGTCTAAATTATCCACCCCTTTTGATCTGAAGATTGATGATGCTGCTATTCGAAACGTACGACTTGATCTTTCACTAAACCAAGTGAGGCTACTCTTTGATACACTATCTCCACAACCACCATTAATCAAAAGTACAGGTTCACAGCTTATCTTCTCCTTCCAAAAAAGCCCTACTTCTCAGTCTCAGACCTTGCAACAACGATTGCCTGCTGATAGTTTATCACTGCGGCCCTATGCTCCTCCCTTCAGTCAAGCAGTAGCGCCTCCAGTTGGTCAGATTGTTTCAGGGATTCTGCCGATCCCTAATCCTTCGATGATTAAACTCTCTGGTCCATCTATTACTCTTAATGCGAGAAATCTAAGCGCATTGACTGCCCTTGACTACATTGCGCGGCGTGGTGGTTATGACATTGTTTTTGTACAAAGTGATCCCACTTTTCAGGGAGCAATGACTTCGCAATCGCCAGCCTTGCCTGCGACTCTAAGCCAATCGGCTACTAGTACACCTGGAGCATCTGTTCCTCAAGCCGCGCCACTAAGTAGCCCTGTAGCCGCCGCTTCTACTGGGAGCTCTCAGTCTGGCGCTGGATCTCAATCTACGCTAGATAATCCCCGTAAAATTTCTTTATTCATACGATCGAAGCCATATTCACAGGCTTTTAATTCCGTATTGATAGCTTCTGGCTTGCAGGCAACCTACAGGGATGGAATTATCTTTGTAGGGCCCGATATTGCTAAGAAGGCTATTGGGGAACGTATTTCTAAAACATATCGTCTTAACCAGATTTCTGCGAAATCTGCAGCTGAGTTTCTTGGCAACCTTGGCGCTTTGATGACGTCTACTAATACTCTTACGACATCAGTTAGCTCAGGGGTTGCATCACAGAATGCTGTATCATCTGCTTCGACTGCGACGACAACCCAATCCACAACAAGTGCACAAGTTCTTACTTACGGATCTTCCGTGGGCCCCCTTGTTGGTCTTAGTGGTACTACTGATGAACGATTACGACAGGTTACGATTGTTGGTGAACCTCAACTTGTGAACTTAGCTGGTGATTACCTCCGTCGTATCGATCTAAGGACCAGACAGGTTGCTTTGACGATCCGTATCTACGATGTTGACCTCACCAATAACACAGAACTGAGCAATCAGCTTTCCTATAGTGATGGCAAAGTTATATTTACTAGTGATCCAGTGAGGAGTAATATAGGAGTTGTATTTAATCCTGATGTAAATAAAAATCCATTGACGACTCTAGATAAGATTGAAATAAATCAAAGACAATCGGATGGCACGCTCGCTATCACGGAAGCTATTGGAGCAACTGGTATATATAATGAAGGTGAAGACCGAATTGTTTATGATACCTTTAAGGCTTTGACAACTTCCCAAGCAAGCAAGTTATTAGCAAGTCCAACTATTATTCTGATGGAGAACAATTCGTCTTCTTCCTCTTCGTCTACTTCTCAGTCAGCCCCTAATGAGGCCAGTCTATTTGTTGGTGAAAACGTTGTTACAGGGCTTGAACCTGTGCAGAATACAAATGCTTGTAAGCAGGTTTTCTCCCAGGTCGGACTTAATTTAAAAACAATACTTCAAACGATCGATGATAACGGCTTTGTTACTTTTACGATCGAGCCAACGCTTACTGCTCCAGACCAAAAAGTAGATGTTCCAGGTTGCCTTAATCAATCTATCACAATCACAGCAGAGCGAAAGCTGACTTCTGGATCTAGTCGTATCAGGGACGGCCAGACTCTTATCCTAACCGGTGTTTTGACTGATAGGGAGTCTACCAAAACTACGAAGGTACCACTTCTTGGCGATCTTCCTCTATTCGGATCTTTATTTAGATCCTCAGGTACTGACAGGAGGAAGCGCGAGCTTGTCATCACTGTTTCTCCCAGAATATTAAAGGACGACAATCAAGACTCTTATGGATACTATGTACCTTCTACTTCGCAGGTTCGCAGCTCATTTGGCAGGTAAATACCAATTTAAATTCTTACAAGACATTCAGGTTAGGGGTGAGGGGTAAATTTCCTGTTCTATAAATGTATTCTTGGTTGCATACATTCATTGCGACACTGTCGGGTTCAGTTGAAGCATAACTCCAGTGGTAGTTTGCCACAAAAGCCGTTGTCAATAGGCTTAGTTCTTATAGGAACAATTCTGACCTGCCCACCCATAAGCTGCTTGTAGGTATTCTCAACTTCTGTTCCGTCCAATGTGATCTGTTGATCTGGGAATCCAAACGCCTTGATCGTTCCATCCCCCTGGTTATTCAGTGTGATTCCCAGCATATCTGCTAGAGCGTATGGAGTGCTAACACCCTCAGCAAATGGTGCGGCGTTTGAATAGTATTGATCCAAGAAAAACTTGTCTACTGTTACGACTGGCTGGCACTCAGTTATGTTCGTTGGAATGCCCTCGATCTGTTCCTGCTGTGTTGTGCATTCGATTGGTTCGGATCTTGCGTCTTCGAAACCAATCAATAAAATAGTGGCTCCAAGGAGAGCGATAGATGCTATTTGCGATCGTATCGTCCATTCACCAGGGCTCTTCGGCATCCCCATTGTTAAATAGCTTTTTTTACTCTAGCAGCAGCCAACGGCTTTGCCATGTAGAGCATAGCAAAGTTGGTACCTACTGATGTTTCGGTTCTGCTGCCGTTATTCCACCTCATTTCTGCCGATTCAGAATGGCATCAATGCTTTCCTTGCTAGAGGAAGTAGCATAGGCAGCAGCATTTGCATCCCATTGATCACTGCCATTCCGTAGCCAGATCCAGACTGTTGAGGTTTTACAGTTTTGACTGCCTCACCATACCTGTGTACAAACTTGTCGACGGTGCTTACAGACGTCTGATCTCCCTGCTGCTCATAAATCGTTCGTGCTGTCTTGAGATCTTCAATGCCATTAGCATCTTGGCCGATCTTGAAGCGGTTCATGGCTCTTGCCACCCAGAGTTCTGGATCTTCAGGCCTTTTTGTGATCGCAATAGTTAGTAAGGATTCAGCCTTCTGTAGCTCGCCTTTGCTCATCAGTTGTTTTGAAGCGTTTTGAAGATCGCTGATCTTCACCGACATGGTGTCGTAACCATATGAGCCTAGCCAATTGGCGGATGTGAGCTGCTCGATTGACAACTTTGTCCCAGTGATGTCTGCTTGATCCAGAAGTGCACCATCTAGCTTTGCCCCAGACATAACTGCTCCGCGTAGAGAGGTGTGTGACAGGTTGGCAAAACGTAGATCTGCAGAGCGTAAATCGGCACCATCAAGATTGGCATGGCTAAGATCTGCGCTCGATAGATTTGCGTCACGTAATTTAGCACCGCTGATATTTGCATATACAAGCCCTGCTCCCTGAAGATTGCAGCGTTCACATTTCCCCGTTGTTAGCAGCAATGCAGCAAGGTTATCTACCGTACCATTTGCTAAAACATGACTGCTATTTATCATGATTAGAGCTAGAGATAATCCTTGCTTTGTAAAGCTGCTCAGTGCCGTCGTGGAAAAGCGATTCTTGATCAGTCTGCCTCCCGATAGTAGTTGATTCGTATTCATTAACTAGAGCTTACTTAGCTTCTAAACAGGTGCCTCCATTCTTAGTAGATAATGGTCCTAGCCATAGACTGCAGGACGTACCCAACGCTACTGATTTGATCGCGACCGGATTGCTAGGTCTTTTGGTGGCATTATATTGTGCATAACAATCTGCGTAGCTTTTATAGCCACCAGCTATACAGTTTCCCGACGTACTTGTGCCGCCATCTGTCAATATAAGTATACTCTTTACTGATTGATCTCTCATCAATGAATCCATTGCTCCCCAAGGGTTGGTACCACCGTTTGCGTTGATGCCCATAATAAACTGATTGATAGCATTTCTACTGATAGCATTTAAGGCGACATTATTATCGCGGAATTTCCTAAATACAGAATTAAACCAAAAAACATTTACCATATCTCCATCACTGCATTTAGCAATAGCTGCCATTAATTCTCTTTTAGCCCTTTCCATTCGATTTTTGACGATCATTGATCCTGAATTATCGATTAAGAACGTGGTTCCATTGCAATCAACGTTCTGGCCAAACATGTTAGTTTTACCTCCAGTTCCTCCTGAGCCTTGGGTAACAGGTATTAGTGATGAGTCGAGTGCACGTATACCTCCGGATGTCGATCGTTTGACGTAGCGGCTTAATGCCCCTGTAGCTGTAGGAATTACTTTGCTAACGCTTATCTGTACCGTTCTCCTATTAGGGTCAACGCAGGCTTCCAGGCCATCCATAGATAGCGGTGTCCAACCTGGGTTGCATGACCTAGGTGCTCCGGATATTCCAGTATGGACACCTTCTAGAATTGTTAGTGTTTGTTCAGCTATCACACTTGTTGGCTGATAAAACCCTTTTGAATCAATTCCAGGACCATAGCGATATAAGACACGTGGGCCTTTTTCGCCGTTGCTAGGGTTCTTCAATCCAATAACAATTGGACAGAGAGGCCTATTTTGCTCGGCAATTGTCTTTACCCCAGTTGGTGTATTCTGCGTTTGGTAGTCACCCTTTCCATAGGCTTGTGCCGGTAGCTGAAACGCCAGGAACATGCTGCCCGCTCCAACTGAACATCCCGCAGGAATTTCTGAACCATTGATCAATATCTTCTGGCTCTGGTCTATTTCGCTGACAATCTGATCAAGTGCTAAATCGGTTTTTGATAATTCTGCCATCGACAAGAGGTCTTCACGACTTGACCTCTGTATCATTGACGACAAACTAAATCCAGCTGTTATGACGACGCTTGCTATAACTAGGCCCGTTACCAACTCAGGAATAGTGAATGCTTGCTCGCAGCGCATTGCTGAAACCCTCTGCCGCCGCATTGCGAGACTCTTAACTATTCTGGATCCTACCACTATACTCTTACTCTGCATTGATTGGCAACTAGGTTCGTATTAACTGATCCTACGCTTCCCCCGTGGGATGGGAGGGCACCTAGGTATTCGCCGCTTCTTGCATTGCCTGTAATTGCCTTCAAGACAATACATCGTGGTCCCGGGTTCCCCCCCAGGGCAGAAGTACCTTGAACGACAAGGACGACATCCGAGCTTGAAGCAAGCTGTCCATTTGGAGTAAACGAAACGTTCGCCTGACTCGCTGTTACAAAGACTAATGTCTGACCAGTTGCTCCTTCAGGCATTGCAACTATTAGAGTGTCGATATTGCTTATATTGCATCCAATTAGCTGATTACACTTCTCCTTTGATTTCAAGCTGCCATCTGCGTGACAGAAGATGAGGTATGGTTTTCTACTTACGTATGAAGTGAGCATTGTCAGTGTACAGGTTGCCCCCCATCTCTTGGCTTCATCAGATATACTTGTAAGACCTTGCATTAGTTCGTTCCTTACACTATTGACAATTTCAGTTCTCCTCCAGGCTATGAGGCTTGGCACTGATATTGCGCTTATTATGCCAATAATTGAGACAGTTACCATTAGTTCTATTATCGTGAACCCTCTCGCCCCGATCCTTTTCTTTCTTTCCATTGCGAATAAACCCATTCCAGTTACTCCGGATTGCAATAAGCGTGTGCGTCAGGATACAGAGTGACCGTTCTCAAGACTTCACCCCTGCTGTTTGACATAAATCCTGCCTTTGCGACTCCGCTCGTCATGCTGGCCACGCTATACGTAACCCTTAGTAAGCTCTGGTCAGTACTAATTCCGCTCCCGCTGTTCGCTGACGGCTCAGTTGGGGTAATCGTTCTGTTAACCACTACCGGTGCACTTGAAAAGACTTCATGTGTACTTCTGTCTAACCTCAGGTTTGCAGAGAAGCCTCCTAGCTGAGTCGATAAATTGCTCGCAATTAAACGACAGGTCTGACTAAGATTCGTGATGTTATTCGCCCCGCTACATGTGGTATGAGTATTATAGCAGGGTTTTGTAAGCACCGTAATCCCACTATATGTGGGTTTTACATATTGGTAATCAAATAGACGTTGTTTAATTTCTTCAATATCAGTATCTATCGCTTGCCTTACGGCGTCTCTGACACTTGCCTGGTACCTTGTTTCGTCAACCATACTTGATATGGTCACCGTCGTTACTATAATTGTAGCCAGAATTGCTGCAGCTGTAATTGCTTCAATGATTCCAAAGCCGTTTTGTTCGCGAGCCTGTACCCTGCAGGTTATGCTTTGAGGTCTTGTTCTTCTCTGCGACTGTTTTCTGATCATTGTCTTTAGGAATACATTGAATTACTGCGAGTAGTTTTAGCTGAACAGGTCTCTAAGGATGTCCCATGTCTTAATAAACCGACTCTTATAATTCGAAAATCCCCACCTAAACTCTTCACCATATCTTTTGGACAAACCGTCTACAAAACTCGGGTCAAAGATCCAGTGATGAGATCTCAGATAATCTCCATAGGCCCAATTTCTTGAGAAGCATACTGCCTTTGCCCAAACAGCACCCTTGTATACTCTTACTGGGTTTATATCTTCCTGCGTTGGCGTTGTTATTGATATTCCATACACGAGCTTAAGAACTGTACTGTAGCTTCCTAGCTCCCAGGGGTAGAATGATCTACGAACTATGCCCCACGGAGTCGATACTTCTTTGCCGATTAACCCCCCAAGCCTTATTTCGCCCTCTGTGCTGCCATTCGTTGGGTTATTCGTTCTAATAAAGCTATTAACTTCAAAGCGATTTTGTGTCCAATCATATGTAATGTATACCGAGGGTTCTACATTATAATATTTCCCATAGTCAGTACTGTCTGCGATGGCTACGATTGCTTTCCTAGCCAGAGCGCCAGTGTCGTCATCATTAAAGCCGTTCTGCGAAGTGCGTGAAGGATCGCCCTGAATTGCGACCTTGTTATTCGGATAGATTAACCTCCAAACTGTACCGTCGTTTAATCCACCTAGTGCTGTTGCCGAAATTCTCGATCGGTGAATTACAAGCGACCCTGAGTATCTCCCGTAGTTTGGATCTAGCTCGTCCGATAAGTATGTGCCTGTACGGCCTCGGTGAACTCCTGACGAATTAAAGATCAGATGTTTACCATAGATAAAACCCGTAAACTTCTCATCTCTTCCTGTATTCCTAAAAGTAAAGCTCGGTCCAGGCCTGCCGGATAGTTCTCTTGACGCGTATGATTCGCCAACCCCCTCTCCTTTTCGGTTGTTCGAGCATCCCGTATCTCCAGACACAGGATCTCTGCCTGTTGAATAGTCTCTGTATGCACTAACTAATGCTAGATTTTCTGCCTTTCCGCTTCCACAGACACTGGACCCTTGTGCGACATGACAGAACTTAGCCCCTGGCGCGACATCCAGGCTATCAGCTATCTTGATAAGGGCTTTTGAGCTATCGCTAGTCTCAATACAATAAGTAGCACCTCTTAATATGAATAAATTATTGTACTCGTAAACTCTCTGTGGGTCACTGTTTACGCGCAGGCAGTTGTTAACCCCAGTTGTCCGCACGATCGCTGTATCGGCATTTGTAGGTGGCGTGTCAAGGTTCGAAGCCGTAGGCCAGTAAGCGCTGTGAATTAGTAGCCCACCATTCCCCGTCCTGGGCAGGCTATAGTTGTCTGACCCTGAGTTAGCGTAAAAAAATATATCTTTCATGCTACTGCAATTAGCTGGGTCTAGCAGTGACGCGTCCACATTGCTCATATTTCTCCTCAACAGCACTGTTCCTCTTCCTACCCTTCCAGCTGTATATGTTTCGTCAAATACCTGTAAATTAGCTATGTGTATACTATTTCTGTCTGCTTGACGCATCCCTGCAGCTATATATGCAAATCCCGAATACGGTGTATTTCGCTCAACTTCCATACTAATTCTTGCCCTTCGCTCTGCTTGTAAATTATTACCAGCCCCTTTAACATATCCCGTGAGATCTAAATGACTTCTGCCACCCTTTTCAATTTGGCCAACAGTATTGTACGTCCCAATATTGCCAAGGGATTGATTGTTACCCCCAATGCGAACCCCACCATTGCTGTCTTTCTGAGTATTGAAAAAACTATTCACTTCTGATTGGTACGTCCTCCAGGGAAGTTCACTGGCACTACTACCGTTATTGGGATTGTCATAGGAACATGTCGGTGAGATCTGTCGTCCCTGACAACCAGTTCTTCCTTGTGAAGGAAAGTCGTTGCAGAATTCATCGCTATTAGCCCAATATGTTCTGCTTGGATTTTGTATTCCAGATCCAGATATTGGCAATCCTGAGGATGAATCATTTGGGCAGTTAACACCATTGATATTAGAACACCCCTGCACTGCCCAAAACTGGTTGTATAGATTTCCGTAAGTTGCATCGTTAAGTATAGCTCTGTATTGATTAACAAGTGAATCGAGTGCGTCATTTGCAAGACCACTGAACAACCGTATCCTTGAGTTCGCGTTATTCTCGATCGCTGTACGCAATACTCCTAAGACTAGACCGGCAAGAATGATCCCCATTGTCAGGATAAGTGGCAGGGCAAATCCCCTTTCACTACTCCTTGCTACAGATAATTTTGCAATGCCTTCTCTTTCTAATACCATAAAGATCGTCTTTAGTTAGTAAGCGTATTTTGAATGTGCATTTTCTTTTTAGTTGATTTCTTTGTTACCTGCATTGTCGATGTCCTATAACTGAGTTTTTCACCTAGACAAAAAAAGAGGTGCACCTGAAATGATAACACCTCTGGATTGAATAACTTATAAAATTCCGTTTATTGGCAGGCTGCGTTGGGTGGATTGGGTCCCTTAGTTGTGCTGGCCGCAACCTTGGTTGTACCATTTGTACTATTGTAGCATGCCGTTGTTCCGTATCCTGACGCAGCGAAATTACCTGCAGGCACGGCTCTGAAGGTTGTGGTTGCAGCTGGTACCCAAGTAATTGTATACAGGCCTGACGGAGAGTTCCAGCTTCCCGCAGTATTATCGTTGATATAATTCTGAGGGGGATTTGCTTTGCATGTTGCTGCATCAGTAACTGCGCACCCAGTTACTGAGACAAATTGAGATAGCTGTGCCCGTGTTGTGGGCCAGGTGCTATTTTCCGTGTAGTAAGCTTGTGCGGCTTTAACGTATGAGCCTAATAGCACATCTACTTCTTTTTGTTTTGCTTTATCTCCAGATGCAGTAAAAGCAGGGACTGCAATGGCTGACAATATTCCGATTATAACAACCACCACGATCAGCTCCACAAGTGTAAAGCCTTGATCTATGCGGGAACCTTTTGTTCTAATCTTCTCAAGACTCTTGAGCAAATAGAGGTTTAGGGCTGTGTGCATGGGTTTGATACGGTTAACGATTCTTAGATTAGCCCTAAACTACCACTCTTGTCAACAATCTTAAGCTGGCCTAAGCTCGTCAGCGGATCAGGCTAATACACCTGTTCTCTTTTGAACCATCAGATATTTTCGTGATTCCAGCTGATGCGCTATCGCATGCTTGCATCCATACCATATCCAGATTCTGCGCAAGTGTCTTTGGGTACAGTACTGAAGAATTGCACCAGTTTACTGCAGCCCTCTTTCTGCAGTGATTGCGCGGCTAAGCTGTCAGGCACCTTGCGGTAGATTGGGTGCAACAGTTATCATTCCGGACCAATACCTATATTTCAAGCTGTCGTCTCTTTAGTGCTCCGTCAAACCTTGATAAACTTATTTCACTCAATCCAATTTGATTGTATTGACTATTTTATGGTTTATCTCTAATATGCTATCTATTTAATTGTATTCATCATGTTAAACATTGGCAGATACATAGCCACTAGAATTACTGCTACAACTCCAGCCACTACGACAATCATCATAGGCTCTAGAATAGATGTAAGTGATTTTACAGCCGTTGACACTTCCTCCTCGTAGAAATCAGCTAATTTATCGACCATCCCTCCTAACTCACCTGTCTGCTCACCAATCCTAAACATAGCGCTAAACATTTTAGGCACTCTTTCACTTGCAGACAAGCTCTTATAGATTGGATCCCCGACTCGGATGCTTTGATGCATATTTCCTACAATTTCCCTAAATACACTATTGCTAAGTGTTCTTCGTGCGATTAATATTGCTTCTAATAGAGGAACGCCAGCCGTACTCAGCGAGGCTAATGTCCGCGCGAAGTTAGCGAGGTTCGACTTTGTAGTAAGATCTCCTACTACGGGTATATTTAGTATTATCTTATCCAACGTCCGTATCACCTTCTCCTTTTTCAAGGCTTCGTTCAGTACCAAGTAGCCAACCCCGAGTCCCCCTAGCAGTATTACCACATTTTCGCCATTCTTTAACCAATTTGAAGCATCAATCAGTGCCTGTGTTAGAGCTGGCAATGCCGCATTTGACGACTTATACATATCCGCAAATACTGGTATTACAAACAATAGCATTATAGTAACGACAATGACTACTAGGATGCTGATCGCAATCGGATACGTCATTGCAGACTTGATCTGGCCTTGAAGCTTCGCCAAGGTTTCCAATAGATTTGCTTCCCTTTCGAGCACTTCAGCTAATAAACCTGCCTGTTCTCCAGCATCTGCAAGTGCAATATACATCTCATCAAATACTAATGGATGTAATTCCAGCATATCTACAACTGTATTTCCTCTTCCAATTCCGTCGGAAACATCTTTAAAAGCTACTCGAATTGATTTATGATCACTCGTTTCCGCAACAAGATTCAACGCTTCCACAATCGGTAAGCCAGTCCTGACCATTGACGCGAGTTGTTTTGTAGCAATAGCTAATGACTTTGTTGGTGGTGCTTTTAGCTTTCTTTGTTTTCTATTCTTTGTAGTGGATTTATTGATTGCTTTTTCTTGGTCTAATCTAAGCGTCTTTTCCGGAATGGCTACACTACCCACTTTTGTTCTTCTTCTTTCTCTAGCAAGACTTAGCCGCTGATTAAGTGTTGTGCTTATATTATATTCCATCAGTCTTCCATCTCAAGCAAATCCTTTAATACTGCTGGTCTATTGCACTTGAAAAATCCCTCTTCTTTTGAAATATTATTTTCCTTAACAAGCCTTGCTAAAGACTGTTCTAACGTTTGCATTCCAAACTTGGAACCTACCTGTATTTGTGAATAGATCTGCGGTGTCTTTGATTCTCTTATCAGATTTCCAACCGCATTATTATTTACGAGGATTTCTGCCGCTAACGCTCTTTTGCCTGCCATTGTTTTACACAATGTTTGCGAGATCACACCGATCAGCGAACCACCTAGCTGAACTCTTATCTGCTGCTGTGCAGCTGTGGGAAATACATCAACTATTCGATCAATAGTCTGTGATGCAGAGGACGTATGCAATGTACCCATAACCAAGTGACCTGTCTCTGAGGCAGTTATGGCAAGACTTATTGTTTCAAGATCTCTCATTTCACCTACCAAAATTATGTCTGGATCTTCCCTCAGTGCTGACCTTAGGGCATTGCTAAAGGATTGAGTGTCTTCCCCGACCTCTCGTTGTCGTACGAGGCACCCTTTGTTCTCGTAGACAAATTCTATTGGATCCTCAATTGTCAGGATATGGTGAGCGTGATTCGCATTGATCCAGTCGATTGAACTTGCCAATGTCGTTGTCTTCCCCGACCCTGTTGGACCTGTGACTAGCATTAGCCCCCTTGGTCTGCTAAGCATTTGTTGGACAGAACTTGGAAGGCCAATTTCCGTAAATTTCGGTATTCTTGTACTCAAGGCTCTCATTACACATGACACTCGGCCTCTTTCCATAAACAAATTGACCCTAAACCTCGCGACGCCTTCAAGGCTGTAGCTACAGTCTAATTCATATTTTGCTTTAAATGTATCAACCTTATTTGCACCCAACATTTCTGTGAATTCATTCAACATTTTCTGTTCATCAAGCCTTTCTTCTCGAAAAGGCATTAAATTTCCTTGTACCCGATAATATGGTTGCGTTTCTGCCGTCAAATGGAGATCAGAACCACCCTTCTCCACCATTTCTTTCATTAGTCCTTCGATGTAGAGCATGGTTAGTGCACGTTTCTATCATTATAGCCTAATTCTATTCGTTCACCCATTCCATACGGTACCTTCCTGCTGTTCGGTCGCCCAACACCCTGCCGTCGGGCTTTTGGCTTCAATTAGCTAACTTTCTGCAGATCGATCGTTTTAATACTTCACATCGTCAGGTTTTCTCGGCCTCCCTTATTTCTTCTCCCCGGTCTCCTCGACTTTCTCTAGCATGCAAACTCTTTCTACCTCCTCTACTGTAGATAGACTCTGACGCACCATTTCCATACCGTAATCTAGCAGAGTCCTCATACCTCCAGCTCGGCTTAGTTCTCTGATCTCATCTGCTGATTTTTCCATTAACACTGCATGCCTGATTTCTTCATCTACTCTGAGCACCTCATACACGCCGACTCTCCCTTTGTAACCGGTCCCCTTACAGTTTGCACAGACGGAACTTTCCATTCCGTGTATGCCACCTACGCATACATTTGCCTGCCTGTGAGTTTTTATATTGTACCTTTTTAGTAACTTATCCTCCTCGTCTACAGGAACTTCAATGCTGCAGTTTGGGCAGACTCTCCTCATTAGTCGCTGAGCCATAACACCCACAACAGAGGCTCCTATTAAGTAAGGGGGGACTCCCATTTCTGCAAGCCGACTTACTGCTGTGGCTGTATCGTTTGCATGTAATGTCGTAAATACCAAATGTCCAGTCAATGCTGCTTCCATAGCTACTTGGGCAGTCTCTTTGTCCCGCGTCTCTCCAACCAGTATTACATCTGGATCCTGCCTCATTAGTGCTCTAAGCGCTCTCGCAAAATCTAGCCCTTTTTCTCTGATAATCTGAACTTGATGCAGACCTGGCAGAGTATACTCAATAGGATCTTCTACAGTACTTATATTTATCCCGGTGTCGTTGTGTTCGGCAAGAATGGAATATAAAGTTGTTGATTTTCCGCTCCCCGTTGGCCCTACGACTATAAATATTCCGTAAGGATTATCGCACAACTCCCTAATTAGTTTAAGTTCCTTTTCTTCATTGACTAACTTTGCCAAGTCCAGGATGCTGTTGTCTGATCTCAGAGCTCTAAGAACTATCTTTTCGCCATATTTTCCGGGTAGCGTACTTACTCTGAAATCATAATTATTACCATTAAACTTTACTCTAATTCGACCATCCTGAGGAAGTCTTTTTTCAGCAACATCTAATCTGGCAAGTATCTTTGTCCTTGCTATAATGCCAGCGGCAATGTTCTTTGGTAGCTCGTATTCTTTCTGTAGAATCCCATCAACTCTGTAGCGGACTCTTAGATTTGCTTCCTGTGGTTCAATGTGTATGTCGGATGCTTTAAGAACTTCGCATCTGTATAGGATATTGGCTACCATCTTTACGACTCCGTCTGATGAGTCGAGGTCTCTATCGCCATCTTCGTCCGTATTATCAAGATTGTCAGTGTCGTACTCCACTTCTATATCATCATACCTTATTACTTCATGTTTATTATCTCTTCCGACTAGCTCTTGCTTTGATTTGCTTACATATGCCTCTTCTTGATTATCCGTAATGACCTCACTGCTGTTATTGGCGTCTACAAATCTCTCTTTTGCTATCTCCAATTCTGTGCCTTCTTCCTTTATATTAATTCTCATATTTTGGATATCTTCTCCGCTTTCGAACCATTTTTCCCACTCTTCGCTTGTTATCTGTATCGTTTTAACTGTTATTCCTGTCTTTCCTTTTATTTTGTTGCATATTTCTTCAATCTCGCGCATCTCTGGGTTCATCGCCCCAATCACCAGCTCATTGTCTGTCAATAGGACAGGAAGTATGCCTAGATTTTCGCATTCCTTGTTTGTAATTAGCTTGTCAACTGCTGTTGTGGTTTTTTCCACCGGCATTTGTCTCCTAGCTGTTGGTACTACTAATATTACCCTCCACCGCTAGCTTGTCGCGTTAGTGCGTCTTCGCCTGAGGCCCCCCTCCGGGGCCTACTGAGTCCATCGCAAGTTTGCTTGTGCGACCATGCTGGTGTCGGTTTTGTCTGGACTGTCACCTCTTGGTCGATCCTGCTGTTTGTACTGACCTGATCGCCCTTGTTGCCGGCTTTGCCGGAAGGCGGCAATCGCCGAGGCGTGCGATCCCAGCACAGGTCGCTGCTGGTAATGGCGATCCCTGGCATCCTCAGCGGCTGCCGCAGCCCCATGGCGCTCGAGCGTTTTGCCAAGCCAAAGGCTTTCTGATGTAGTAGCCCCATCCCCTTGGCATTGTCCTAGCACCGTGCTGGTGGCCTAAAGCCACGCCTGTCGCTGGAGTGGGCTTCTGCTTAGCAACTTGGCGGCTAGGAGAAGTTGCGCGGCTGTGACCGATCTGCTCTCGCAGTCTGGCCAGTTCAATGGCCAGGGCGGAGAGTTGGCTGCGGAGCTGGTCAACCTCCTGCTGCTGCGCCAAAATGCATGCTCTGGCCTCAGGTGGCCACCACAGCCAATCAGCGTTTGGAATCCCGGCAGGAGGCGACCTCATCAGAGGCGGTTTTTGGCTAAAGTGCAACCGGAATCAAGCAGCGGACAAGGGTTCAGTAGCTCCGAAGTCTGTGATGAACCGTTCCGAACCATGTGTGGGTACAGATCCTCTGGGATCTTGCTGGACGGCGACATCTGCCCCAGGTAGCCGGCGTGGCAAGAATCGAACAGCCCCTCCCAGAGCCCCAGCAACTCACAGAGAAGCGCATGGGTCAGGTGGCCTTCCAGTTCGGTGAGCAGCTTTTCGCGCTTGACCGGATGTAGGAAGAGGTGCCGCCAGTTTCGCCCTGCCAAGCGGCTTCAGATTGCTGCCGTTCAGCATTGTGTGAGCTGGGGTTACGACAAAGGCCGGAGCATTGCGCTGCAGTTTCGCCTTGTTTGGCCACCTGGCGCTGCAGCCCCATCTCTGCTCAACTGGTGCTCACCGCGATTGCCGTCTCTTTTGTTTGCAGGCATTGCCCTTCGCCGCGCCACCAGCCTCTCGGGCCGTATGGCCCGTTGGGGGCTTGTGATCGTGGTGCTCTATGCCCTGGTGGCGTTGCTGACGCCGCTGCTGGTGCACATCGGCTGGCTGAGTGATCCCAATGCAGGCTTGCAAAACCCCATCTACGCGCCGCCCTCGCTGGCCCACTGGTGCGGCACCGATCGCCTGGGCCGCGACGTGTGCGTGCGCACCCTTGCCGGTAGTGGCGTGGCCCTGCAGGTGGTGCTTCTGGCCCTGGTGATCGCCCTGGTGATCGGCGTGCCGCTGGGCATGGTCAGCGGCTACCTGGGCGGCTGGGTCGACCGGCTGCTGGTGTTGTTGATGGACACCCTCTACACCCTGCCTGTGCTGCTGCTCTCGGTGGTACTGGCCTTCCTGCTCGGTCGGGGCCTGCCCAACGCAGCTGCCGCCCTGTGCGTGGTCTACATCCCCCAATATTTCCGGGTGGTGCGCAACCAAACGGCCCAGGTGAAGGCGGAGTTGTTTGTGGAGGCGGCCCAGTCGCTCGGCGCCGGCCCGATATGGATCCTTCGCCGCTTTCTGCTGCGCAACGTGATCACCTCGGTGCCGGTGCTGCTCACCCTGAACGCCGCCGATGCGGTGCTGGTGCTCGGCGGCCTCGGCTTCCTAGGCCTGGGCCTGCCTGAAACCATCCCCGAGTGGGGCGGCGACCTGCAGCAGGCCCTCACCGCAGTGCCCACTGGCATCTGGTGGACCGCCCTCTACCCCGGCCTGGCCCTGTTTGTGCTGGTGCTCGGCCTGTCGTTTTTAGGGGAGGGCCTGGAGAGCTGGCTAAGTGGGGCCGACGGGCAGCGGGCGGGATCCTGAAGCCCCGCCAGAATCGGTGGGTGTCAAAGTCGAGCTCATGCCCTGGTGGTTGGATCTGCTCTTGCTGGGCGCCGCCGTGGCCCTCGGGTTCAGTGGCAGCGCCGACCCCGACGACGTCTGGGGTCTCTTCCAGAAGCTGCTTGCCGCGGTAGCTCTGGCGGCGGTGCTGCTCGGCGGCCGACAGATCCCGCTGGAGTTGCTGGCCCTCGGCGTAGCCCTGCGGCTTCCAAGCGCCCGCCGGTTTCAGTAGTCCGGTTTCAGTGGCCTGGTTTCAGTAGCGCAGCTTGATCGTGCGGGGCAGCTCCTCGCTGATGGCGCCCTCGGCATCGAGGCTCGGGTAGGGCCGCCCCTCCCGCTGGCACCA
>Ga0194133_10003277_pt1 | contig 23289 bp, 16 predicted proteins | sample TA2KigOf40mmetaG_FD_155448 | JGI IMG/M metagenome (GOLD analysis project Ga0194133, IMG submission 155448) | Freshwater microbial communities from Lake Tanganyika, Tanzania - TA2015055 Kigoma Offshore 40m | ecosystem: Environmental > Aquatic > Freshwater > Lake | place: Tanzania: Lake...
GGGGATCGTCGTCGCCGAGACGCCCGGGAGCCTCACGCTGCGGCTTGCCGGCGGGGCCGACCGGGTGATCCGCCGCGGGGAGATCGAGAGCATCTCCACGCTGCCGCGGTCGCTGATGCCGGCCGGACTGGAGCAGGTGCTCTCGCCGGAAGACTGCGCCGACCTGCTGGCGGCGCTGCAGGAGCCGTGAGGGGGCGTGGGTCCGGATTGGGCACGCGGGGGTCTCGGGATCGTGGTCGATGGAGCAACGGGGCCTCGCTCGGGCTCTTTTGCTGGGACCATGGTGGAAGAGCAACGGAGCCTCGCTCGGGCTCTGCAGAGGGGACGCCCCTCGCGCCTCTGCCCTCGCATCGACCCGCATGCAGTTGCGACGGGCCGATGCGAGGGCGACGGCGGAGGGGCTTCGCGGGTCCCTGGGGACGGGAGGGGATGGGAGAATTCAGGCACGCGAGACACGCGGCGGAGGTGCGACTGTGACGAGGCAAGCTTCTGGTGACGCGAGCAGAGGCCGACGAGTGACCGGCAGTGGGGCTGCTGCGAACGGTGGCAGGTGTGGTGGTGGTGGTGCTGCTGCGCGCGGTGGCAGTGGCATGTGTTGTGGTGACGGTCGCGCACGGTTCGTCGGGACGGGACGGTGGATCGCGCTGCCGGTGATGGCGCTGGTGGTTCTCTGGCTGAGTGGTGTGCCGGCTTCCGCGGGCGACGGTGCGGTGCGCGGGCCGAATCCGATTACGCGGGAGAATGCCCATACCGGCGCGCGTGACTGGCAGTTGACGCGCGTCCGACTCGACGGGATCGACGGCTTCCGCTGCCCGTGGATCGAGGGCTACTGCGACCGCCAGAGCGTGGCCGCCGGCGAGACGCTGCGGATCATGGTCTCGACGAAGCCGGCGGCGCGCTACACCGTCGAGATCTTCCGGATGGGTTTCTACGGTGGCCGCGGGGCGCGGCTGATGCACTCGGTCGGGCCGCTGGCCGGCCACGAGCAGCCGACGCCGAAGCCGGGCAAGCAAAACATCCACGAGTGCGGCTGGGAGCCCGCCGTGGAGATCGTCATCCCCGCCGACTGGACCAGCGGCGTCTACCTCGGGCGGCTGTCGGTCGTGCCGCCCGACGACACCACCAACGGCTACCAGAGCTACGTCGTGTTCGTCGTCCGCGACGACCGCCCCTGCGACGTCCTCTTCCAGTGCTCCGACAACACCTGGCAGGCCTACAACCGCTGGCCGAACAACTTCAGCGTCTACACGCATCCCGACGGGGGCCAGGGGCCGTGGGCGATGGTCAGCTTCGACCGCCCGTACGGCCGCGAGGCGCAGTTCCGCGGCGTCGTCGACGACCCGCTCACGCTCGGGTCGGGTGAATTCCTGCCGTTCGAGTTCCCGCTCGCCTACTGGCTCGAGGAGCAGGGATACGACGTGTCGTACGTCTCCAACGCCGACATGGTGACCCCCGACCGGGGCTTGAAGGCCAAGGCGTTTCTCTCGGTCGGCCACGACGAATACTGGGACCGCCGGCAGTTCGACTCGGTGGTGGCACTTCGCGACACGGGGGTGAGCCTGTTGTTTCTGTCGGGGAACTCCGTCTGCTGGGTCACGCCGCTCGGGCCGTCAGCGGCCGGGCAGCCGGCGCGGACGATGTTTCGCGGCGGTCCCTACGGCGGCGACCACCGCTGGGCCGTCGAACGCGAGCGCGACCATGGGCCGTTTCCCCACCGCGGCCCCGACGAGGGCTATCTGATGGGCGCGCGCAACATCGAGCCGGTCAACGGTGGCGGCGACTGGGTGTGCGCGAAGCCCGACCACTGGCTGTTTGCCGGCACGGGGATGAAGGCGGGCGAGCGGATCCCCGGGCTCGTCGGCTGGGAGTATCACGGCGATCCGCCGGCCGACATCCCCGGCCTCGAGGTCGTCGCCGCGGGGACGGCGTTTCAGGGGGGCGAGCGGCCGCAGCGCTGGACAGCGACGATCTACCCCGGCCCGAAGGGCAACTTCGTGTTCAATGCGTCGACGATCTTCTGGGCCCAGGGGCTGTCCAGCCCCCCGGGCCACGTCCTCCCCTGGTCGCACTGGACCCGCCCCCACGGCCCCGACGAGCGCGTCCGACGAATGACGGCCAACCTCCTCGACCGCGCGTTGGCCCCGCGCTAGCTTTACGTGGACAAAGCCATCCATGGCCTTTGTCCACTTTGGCGACCGCGGGAAACGCCGAGGGTTCCCCGGGTCGCCGTCGGCCGCATCCTGCGGCCGATCGCCGTGTCCACCGTCCATTTGCTGTCCGTTCAAAGCCCTCCGTAGCCTCTCCGGCCGCGGGACGGCCGGCTCACTTCGTCCACGAGATCCTCACCCACTCCCGGCAGGCCACGATGAGCACGTTCTCGGCGGCGCTGCTGCTGTTTTTCGTGATGGATCCGCTCGGCAACGTGCCGCTGTTCCTGTCGGCGCTCAAGGCGGTCGATCCGGCGCGGCGCACGCGGGTGGTGGCCCGCGAGCTGCTCGTCGCCTACGGTCTGCTGGTGGCGTTCCTGTTCGTCGGCCGGCCGCTCCTCGACACGCTGAATATCTCCGAGCCGGCGCTGACGCTCGCCGGCGGGATCGTGCTGTTCCTGATCGCCCTGCGGATGGTGTTCCCCGGCGTCCACGGGGCGCTCGCCGAGGAGCACGACGGCGAGCCGTTCATCGTGCCGCTGGCGATCCCCTACGTCGCCGGGCCGTCGGCGCTGGCGACGGTGCTCCTCCTGGCCAGCAGCCAGCCCGAGCGCCACGTCGACTGGTTCCTGGCGATCAGCGGGGCGTGGCTGGCGACGGCGGCGATCCTGCTGTGTGGCGCCGGCCTGGCGCGCGTGCTCGGACCGCGCGGGCTGACCGCGGTCGAGCGGCTGATGGGGATGGTGCTCGTCGCCTCGGCCGTGCAGATGGCGCTCGACGGCCTCGCCAAGGCGTTCCCGGCGCGCGGCTGACTGGCGCGCGCTGTCCGTGGACAAAGGCCATCGATGGCTTTGTCCACGGAAAACTAGTCGTCGACGCGGCGGAACTGGCCGAAATTCGCCTTGGCGAGGATCGCGAGAAACTCGGCCAGGCCACCGTCGGGGGCGATGCCGATCGTGTGCAGCGACACCCGCCGGCTCTTGTTGGCCTCGGCCACCATCCGCACGATCGCCGCCGGCTCCACGACCCGGCCGGCGGTCGGCCGGCCGTCGGAGAGGAGGTAGACCGCCTCGGTGTCGTAGGAGAAGGCGAGCGCCAGGGCGTCGCCGGTGGCGGTCTGGCCATGGGGGCGGAGGGCACGCACGAATGCCGCCGCGCGCCGCTTGCCGTCGTCGTCGGCCCTGACGAGCTGCCCTTCCCAGGCCGCGACCTTGTCGGAGTAGGCGACGATCGTGAACAGCGCGTCGTCGGGGAGCGTGTACAGCGCCGACTCGAGCTCGCGCTTGGCCGTCTCGAGCCGGCCCCGTTCGTCCATGCTCGCCGAGGTGTCGACGACGAACACGACGCGCTCGGCGTAGAGCGGGATCCCGTAGTACGCCGGATCGGAGTGGTTGTCGGCCGCCACCAGCGGCGTGGCCGGCGGCGGATAGTCGGCCCGCGGCTCGGGCATCACCAGGCCGTCGCGGTGGTCGTCGAGCCACTTCCGCCATCCGGCGGCGTCGGTGCCGAAGTTCACGCCGGTGACGTGGGCGAGGTAGGCGACGACGTCGGCCCGGGCCTCGCCCTTGAGCGTGGCGAGGATCCGCACCAGCGCCTCGACCCCCTCGACGCGATGCACCGCGATCAGCGCCCGGACGACGCCGCGGCGAAACGGGAAATCGGTGGTGAACAGGCGGAGCCGCGCCAGCCCTTCGAGCACGGCCACCTCCTCGACGCCCCCACGCGCCGCCGCGGAGGTCGCCACTTCCCAGCAGAGGCGCACGCCGGCCGGCCCGTCGGCGGCGCCGCCGTCGAGCCAGTTGTGCAGCGGCCCGGGCTCGAACCCGGCGGGCGTGCCGAGGAGGACGGCGGCGAGGTCGGCGGCGACGTCGGTGCGCCCGGCGCGGAGCTCGCGCACGGTGGCATCGACGAGGCGTTCGGTGAATGCCGGGTCGTCGCGGTGTTCGGCGAGCGCGTCTCGGGCGGCGCTGCGCGTGGCCGGTTCCTTCGCCGACAGGCCGACGCGGATCACCAGGTCGATCGCCTCGGCGGTGTCGTAGGCCGCCAGGCGCAGGAGCACTTCCTGCCGCAGTCCCGGCGACCCGGACCGGGCGACGGCGAGCGCTTGCTTCTTGAGCGCCTTGAACTCGGGCGACACGTCGGTGGTCGCGGCCTTCTCCGCCGGCCCCGCCGCCGCGGCGGGAGCTCCCGGCATCACGATGACGACTGCGAGGCCCACGGCCCCGACAACGATCGCAGTCACGGCCGCGGTCACGGCGACTTCCAGGGCAGCGACGACGGCCGCGACCACCACCGCGGAGCGCGTCCGCGCCCGTCGTCGTTGGATCGCCCGGCCAGCGAAAACAGAGAAGTCACTCATACGCGAACCCGGTCCCGAACCCACCGGGTTTCCACCCGCCATCCCGGACCACGGAGGAACTGCTCCCCACGACACGAGCCACCCTGAGGATCGCCGGTCGCCGCGCCCCACCCACACCAGCTCATCGACCGACCAAGTCGCAAGCCAAGACGCCAACTGGCCGACCAACCGAATCCCCATCCAGCCATCAACCATCACTGCCACGTCTCCCCATCAACAGGACCCGCGTAGCCCCTCCGCCGTCGCCCTCGCATCGGCCCGTCGCAACTGCATGCGGGTCGATGCGAGGGCAGAGGCGCGAGGGGCGTCCCCCTCTGCGGAGCCTGAGCGAGGTCGTCGCGACCCCCGTCGGGACCACCAGCGTCGTTTCTCATCGGCCACCGCACCGCACTGGCACGACTGCCGCCCCCGCGCGGCCAACCTCGCCGGCAAGGTTTGCCGAGCCTACCGCGCGCCATGCCGCCGGGAACCGGATAGTCTCGATTGACTCCTGCCCCCGAATCCAATCGCTATCCTCATTCGCCATTCCATTCGGAGACTCTCCATGCACGCGCCCGACCAGCCCGTCGACCGGCCGCGCGCCCTGGAGTGGCTCCTCGCCGCCGCCGTCATCGGGCTTGCCGGCTTCCTCGCCTACCCCTGGGGAGCGTCGCTGATCACCGGATTGATCCTCGGGAAGCCTGACCGCGGCGTGTTGCGCCAGCTCCTTTTCGTCGCTCCGCTGCTCGTCGCGGTCGGCGCGGCCGTGGCGGCGTCGGCGCGCCTGCGGCGCTACCGAGGGCTGATCGGCGGAGCGGCGCTGGTGGTGTTTACCGTCGCCAACGCCGTCGTCGTCGGTGTCAGAGCGGCCGACACGCCGGCGCGGATTCCCGCCGGGCTGCTCTACGTGGCCGGCAGCCTCGTCGTGGCGTGGGGGCTGTTGGTGTTCGTCTGGCCGCTGGCGTGGGCCAAGCGGCTCGCGGTGCTCGCGGCCCTCGGAGCGCTGCTGGCGGTGTTTCTCGGCCTCGTGCGCATCGACGGCCTGTCGGGCGACGCCCAGGTCGTGTTTGGCTGGCGGCGCGACCCGCTTCCCGAGGCGCTGTCTGTCGCCGTGAAGACACCGGCCGCGGGCGATACGCCCGTCGCCGACGCTCCCGGCAGCGCCGCACCGATCCTCGAGCCGGGGGCCGGCGACTTCGCAGGCTATCTCGGCCCGGCGCGTAACGGCCGGCTCGCCGGGCCCGCGCTCGACCCCGACTGGGCCGCCCGTCCGCCGCGCGAGGTGTGGCGGCGGCGCGTCGGCGAGGGGTGGGGAGGGTTCGCCGTCGTCGGCGGCGTGGCACTCACGCAGGAGCAGCGCGGCCAGAGCGAGGCAGTCGTCTGCTACGACCTCGCGACCGGCGCCGAGCGGTGGATCCACGCCGATCCGGTGCGCTTCGATTCGAGCTACGGTGGCCCCGGCCCGCGCGGCACGCCGACGGTGGTCGGCGGCCGGATCTACACGATGGGTGCCACCGGCCGGCTCACCTGCCTCGGTGCCGACGGCACGGTTGTGTGGGCCGTCGACACGGTACCGGGCGCCGTCGCTCCCCCGCCGCCGCCGCCCGGTGCGCCGGCACCCGAGAGGGAGCCGCCCGATTCGGGCGAGTTGCTCGCCCACGGCATGGCCGGCTCGCCGCTGGTGGTCGATGGGCGGGTGTACGTCTGCCCCTGCGGACGCGACGGCAGGTCGCTGGCGGCGTTCGATGCGGCCGGCGGCGCGGAGGTGTTTCGTGCCGGCAGCGAGCGGGCCAGCTACGCGTCGCCGATGCTCGTCTCGATCGCCGGGGCGCCCTGCATACTCGTCTTCAACGGCGTCGGCGTCGCCGCCCACGATCCGGCCGACGGCGCCGTGCGCTGGAGCTTTTCGTGGGGCAACGATCAGGCCACCAACTGCTCGCAGCCGCTGGTGATCGACGACCGGCGGATCCTCCTCTCGACCGGCTATGGCACCGGCAGCGTGCTCATCGAGGTCACCCGCGGTGGCGACGGCGGCTGGACGGTGGCCGAGGTCTGGCGGACGCGCGACTTCAAGAGCAAGTTCGCGACGCCGGTGCGCGCCGGTGACCATATCTACGGCCTCGACGACGGGATCCTCGCCTGCCTCGACCTGGAGACGGGCAAGCGGCTGTGGAAGAAGGGGCGCTACGGCCACGGCCAGGTGCTGCTCGTCGGCACGTCGTTGCTCGTGCAGACCGAGGCCGGGCCGGTGGTCCTCGTCGAGCCGTCGCCGGCGGGGCCGGTGGAGCGCGGGCGGATCGACGCGTTGTCCGACAAGACCTGGAACACGCTCACGCTCGCCGGCGACCGGCTGCTGGTGCGCAATTCGGTCGAGGCCGCCTGCTACGTCGTCGCGCTGAAGGAAGCGTCAGCGGGCGAAGTCGCCGGAGTTGGCCGTTGACGGATCGCGGTGGCCGGAAGCGCTGCGAATCTCCGAGAAGCTGTCTTCGTTGATGTAATTCCAGTCGTGCCACATCTCCGACCAGGTGCGCGATACCTGCCGGCGCGCGTTGGTGACCGTCGCCGACATGTCGTGGGCCATGTCGTCGCGCACCTTCTGGAGCGACGCCCCGGGGCGGAGCGCCTCGGCGCTGCGGCGCATGGCACCGGCGCAGCCCGAGAGGGCGACGAGCCCGCAGGCGATCGCGATCCCGGGCAGGAGCGTCGCGCGTCGCGATGCACGACCGACAGACAGCGGCAGGAAGCGTGTCATGGTGGCCTCCTCGAGGGGGCGGGAGAATAGGACCAGCCGGCCGTGGCGTCGACGCCGGTTCGGCGGACGAGGCTCGCCTTGAAATCCCTGCCAGGCTTCCCTAAGTACCCATCCCGGACGGCCGCGATCGGCCGCCCGTGGGTATCAACGGAGGCGAGGCATGGGGTCGCCCGATTGCTCCTGGCGGACGGTGGTAGTGTGTGCATTCGTCGGCGGAGTCCTGGGTTGCGCCGACGCGATCGCCGCCGACCCCGCGGGTTGGGTCGCGCCCCGCATCGCCTCGGTGCCGGCCGCCGGGCCGACCACGGCCGGCAGTCCGCCCGTGCGGATGGTGCCGGGCCATCCGGCGCTCGAGCGGGCGCCGCGGCGAACCGCGACTACGCGCGGGACAGCCGGTGATCCGATCAATGTCGCGTTCATCGGCTCCGACCGGGAGATCCATCACGCACTCTCGCGGGCCGGCTGGTACGCGGCCGATCCGATCACGCTGGAGACGTCGCTGCGGATCGCGGCCGATGTCGTCCTCCGCAAACCCTATCCGCACGCTCCGGTGAGCGATCTCTACGTCTGGGGACGGAAGCAAGACCTGGCGTTCGAACAGCCGTTCGGTGGCAGCCCCAAGCAGCGGCACCACGTCCGCTTCTGGCGGTCGGCGGAGGTCGACGGCGAAGGCGAGCCGCTGTGGCTCGGCGCCGCGACGTTCGACGAGCGCGTCGAGATCAGCCGCACCACCGGCGGTGTGACTCACAGGATCGCCCCGGCGGTCGATCGCGAACGCAACAAACTCCTCACCGACACCAACGCGGCCGGGCTACTCGATGGCTACTACTGGGTCGACCGCTTCCACCGCGAGCTTCGCGGCACCAACGGTGGCGGCGACCCGTTTCACACCGATGGCCGGCTCGCCGTCGGTGTGATCACCCTCGATCGCCCGGCCGACGAACCGTCGTCCGCCCGCTGACGACGTCGCCGGCTTCGCCGGGCTCTTCCGCCATGCCCGCCCCTGCCACCGCGCCCCTGTCGATCGGCTATTTTTCTCCGACCGAATCGGTCGGAGGGAAAAGGCGGTGGTCGATTGGGCGATTGACGCGGCCAGGCCGGTCGTCCGGCGGGCGCTTCATCAGGCAAATGACACGGCGACGCTGTCCGGCACGCCAACGGAGTCTGCGATGAACCCGCGCCCGGCAGAAGCCATTCCCGATCGATGCCGCACTCGGGTGTCGCGCCGAAGTTCGGTGAGGGGTCTGGCCGGCTGGCTGGCGCTCGGCGCCGTGCCCGGCCGGGCGCAGGAGCCCCCCGTCGCGGACGCGATCGACGTGCCGGTGGGCGCCGGCTCGTTCCGCTGCCCGACGAGCAGCGGCGACCTCGAGGTGTTCACGCACCGGCCGCGGTCGTTCGACCCGGCGCGGGGGCGCCTGCTGCTGGTGTTCCACGGTGTCCAGCGCAATGCCGAGGAATACCGCGACTGGGCGGTGCCTTTGGCGGAGGCGACCGGTGCCCTGGTGGCCACGCCGAAGTTCACCAAGGAAGCGTTTCCCAACACCAAATACCAGCAGGGCAACCTCCTCGCCGACGGCGCCGTCGTGCCGCGCGAGGAGTGGACGTGGAACCTCGTGCCGGTCGTCGCCGCCGCGCTTCGCGCCCGGATCGGGCGCGACGACGCGCCTTTTGACCTCATCGGCCATTCGGCGGGGGGGCAGTTCCTCGTACGCTCGGCGGCGTTCGTCGATACGGGCGCCGACCGCGTCGTCGCCGCCAACCCGGGCACGCATCTCTTTCCAACGCGCGACCTCGACTACCCGCTCGGCTTTGGCGGCCTTCCCGAGGAGTTTGGCGGCGACGACGCCATCCGCCGCTACCTTGATCGGCCGCTGACGCTGTACCTCGGCACCGCCGATACGGTCGCCGACCGTAATTTCGACACGTCCCCGGAGGCGATGCAGCAGGGGGCGAGCCGGTATGAGCGCGGCCACAATGCGTATGCCATGGCCCGAAAGGTGGCCGCCGACCGGGGGTGGAAGGTACGCTGGCGGATCGTCGAGGCCGAGGGGATCGCGCACGTCGCCGCGCGGATGTTCGCGCACCGCTCGGCCGTCGTCGCACTGACCGGCCCGGAGTCATGAGCCACCGCCCGAGAGCTCGCGCTCGAGGCGATCGATTCGTCTTTTTTTCCTCATTCGGCCCCCCCGGAACCAGCACCATGACCCGCCACCTTGCCCCGCGCGCCGGCTTCACGCTCGTCGAGCTGCTCGTCGTGATCGCGATCATCGGCACGCTCGTCGGCCTCCTCCTCCCCGCGGTGCAGGCGGCGCGCGAGAGCGCCAACCGAATGGCCTGCCAGAACCAGCTCAAGCAGCTCGGCCTCGCGGCACAAAACTATCTGTCGGCGATGCGTGGCCTGCCGCCGTCGAGCTATGACAACACGACCAATCCCGCGCCGGCGTTCCCCGCACCGATCCCCGCCAACCAGTCGCCGCGCAGCGTGCTCTTCATCCTCCTCCCCTACTACGAGCAGGAGACGCTCCGCAACGCCTTCAACCCCGCCCAGGACTGGCGCCAGGGGCCGCCGTCGCCCAACCGGACCGCGATCGCGATCCCGGTGAAGACGTTCCTCTGCCCGTCGACGGGCAATCCCGACCGGACACGGTCGATCTCGAGCACGACGTTCGGCACGATCGTTGGCGCGGTGAGTGACTATTTCACGATCAACCGGATCCGCGCCGAGGTCGCCAGCACGCTCAATCCGAGCCCCGGCTCCGGCTGGTGCGCCGCGCTGCGGCCGAATGTCCTCACGCCGATCGCGCAGATCACCGACGGCACGACCCGGACGCTGCTGTTCGTCCAGTCGGCCGGCAACCCCCAGCTGTTCAACATGGGGCGGAAGGGGTCGCTCGTGCCGACGGCGACGACCTACACGACGACGCAGGGCGCGGGGATCTGGGCCGACCACCGCACGCCGATCACGTTCGACGGCTGTAATCCGACGACGGGTGGTGCCTATGCGACGAGCAATTCCGCCGTCCCCCCGGCGGTCGGTGCCGCCGTCGCCACGCGCACCCAGGCGGTCAACTGCACCAACGACGAGGAGGTCTACGCCTTCCATCCCGGCGGGGCCAATCTCGTCCGCTGCGACGGCTCGGTCGGTTTCGTGACCGACGCGATCACGGTCCCGGTGTTCACCGCGCTGATCACGCGGCAGAATGCCGAGGCTGTCTCGGACGAATAGCCGACGACACGGGGGCGGTGGCGAGGCCGAGGTGAAGACGTTTTCCGGCGCCGGATCGATCAAGGCCCTGGCGCGCGAGGTTGACGCGGCCGGCGTGAGGAACCTGCTGCTCGTCACCGACCCCGGCGTGGTCCGGGCGGGGATCGTCGAGCGCGTGCGCGACGTGGTGGGCGGCCACATCGCCGCCGTCTTCGACGCCGTGCCGCAGGACTCCGGCCTCGGAGTGGTCGCCGGCGCGGCTGCGGCCGGCCGCAGCGCCGGTGCCGACGCGGTCCTGAGCGTCGGCGGTGGGAGCGTGATCGACACCGGCAAGGGGGTGGCGCTGATGCTCGGCCTCGATCTCCCGGCGACGGCCCTGCCCGGCATCAACCACCTCCGCGGTCGGCCGGCGTTTCACGCCGTCGTGCCCACCACGGCCGGCACCGGGAGCGAGGCGACCGACGTCGCGGTGCTCCGCGACGAACGGACGACGGTGAAGGTCTTCGTCGTCGATCGGCTCGTGATCCCCGACGTGGCGATCCTCGATCCCGAGATGACGCTCAGCCTGCCCCCCGCGCTCACCGCCAGCACCGCCGCCGACGCCCTCGCTCACGGCATCGAGGCCGCTACCAGCCGGCTGGCCAATCCGGCGACCGACATCCACGCCCTCGAGGCGATCCGGCTGATCGCCGCCTGCCTGCCGCGTGCCCTCGCCGACGGCGGCGACCGCGCCGCCCGCGAAGGCCTCCTCGTCACCGCCCACCTGGCGGGCCATGCGATCGCCGGGGCCCGTGTCGGCCTCGTCCATGCCATGAGCCACGCCCTCACGGCCCGCTACGGCACGCCCCACGGGATGGCCAACGCCGTCCTCCTCCCGCACGTCATGCGTTGGAACGCGGCAGCGCCGACGACGGATGCCCGCTTCGCGCGGATCGCCACGGCCCTCGTCCCCGGCAGCGACCATGCCGAGCCGGTGGCGGCTGCTGGCCTGGCGGCGGCCGATCGTGTCGCGGCGCTCCTGGCAGCGGCCGGCCTGCCAGCGTCGCTCCGCGCGCTCGGCGTGCCACGGCGTGCCGCAGCCGAGTGCACCCCGGCAGCGCTGGCCGACCTGTCGCTGCTCACCAATCCGCGCCGGCCCGCCGGACCGGGCGACGTCGAGGCACTGTATGCGACGGCGTGGGGGGCGTGAGCGCCCGAGCGTGCGTCGTCACGGTGCCGCGCGCGGCCAGGAGTAGCCGTCGAGCGCCGCAGCAGTGAAGCGCACGCCGTAGCCAGGCTGTTGCGGCGGCATGTAGCAGCCGTCCTTCATCACCACCGGGTCGTCGACGTGCTCGTGGAGGTGGTCGGAGTATTCGGCCACACGGCCGTCGAGCGATCCCGACACGGACACGAAGTCGATCATGCTCAGGTGCTGGACATGTTCGCACAGCCCGACGCCGCCGGCGTGGGGGCAGACCGGCACCCTGTACCGGGCCGCCAGGAGGAGCACCGCCAGCACCTCGTTGACGCCGCCGAGCCGGCAACTGTCGAGCTGGCAGACCTGCATCGCTCCGGCCTCCATGAACTGCTTGAACATGATCCGGTTGTGGCACATCTCCCCGGTGGCGACGCGCACTGGCGCGATCGCGCGGGCGATCGCCCGATGGCCGAGGATGTCGTCGGGGTGGGTCGGTTCCTCGACGAACCATGGGTCGAACCGGGCGAGCTGCCCGATCCATTCGATCGCCTCCGGCACGTCCCACACCTGGTTGGCGTCGATCATCATCCGTGCGCCGGGGCCCATTGCAGCGCGGAGCACGCGGCAGCGGCGCAGGTCGTCGGCGAGATCGCGGCCGACCTTGATCTTGAAGTGCGACCAGCCGCGCGCCTTGAGGTCGCGGCACTTGTGCTCGAGTGCGTCGTCGCTGTAGCCGAGCCAGCCGGCGGACGTCGTGTAGCTCGGGTAGCCCGCATCGAGCAGCTGCTCGATCCGCGCCTCCCTGCCCGGCACCTGGGCGCGGAGCAGCTCGAGCGCCTGTGTGGGCGTGAGGGCGTCGGCGAGGTAGCGGAAGTCGACGCTGGCGACGTATTCCTCCGGCGTCATCTCGCACACCAGCCGCCACAGCGGCTTGCCGCGAGCCCGTGACCACAGGTCCCAGACGGCGTTGATCACGGCGGCGGCGGCGAGGTGGATCACCCCCTTCTCCGGTCCGACCCAGCGGAGCTGGGAATCGCCGGTGAGCCGTCGATAGAGATCGACCGGCCGCTTCATGAGAGCGTCGAGCGGCTGGTCCACCAGCAGGCTCGCGAGGGAAATGATCGCTTCGACGCACAACTCGTTGCCGCGGCCGATCGTGAACGTCATCCCGTGGCCCCGGAGGCCGGCGGCGTTGGTGTGGAGGACGACGTAGGCCGCGGAGTAGTCGGGGTCGGGGTTCATCGCGTCGGAGCCGTCGAGGTGCTGCGACGTCGGGAAGCGCAGGTCGTAGGTGTCGAACTCGGTGATCGCGATCGGTGCGGGCATACGGGCCTCGGGCAGGAATGGCGTCTTCGAAAGGAGCTGTCCCCGAGGGGACCGCGAGCGGCCCCGAGGAGACGTTGACTTTCAAACCGCCGGGATCGAATCTCGGGCGGCGGCAAACGGGGTGGCAGGCCTCGCGCCCCACGCAACCATCCACAGTCAGGCGACCGGAGGCAGACGACGATGCCCGGACACCGAATCTTCAGGGCCGCCGTCTCCGCTGTCTATCCGTTGTATGTCCAAAAGGCGGAGCGCAAGGGGAGGACCAAGCACGAAGTCGACGAGGTCATCTGCTGGCTGACTGGCTATGACCGAGCGGGCCTGCAGGAGCAGCTCGAGCGGAATGCCGATTTCGAGACCTTCTTCGCCGATGCTCCGGCCATGAACCCCGACAGCAGCCTGATCACCGGCGTGGTCTGCGGCGTACGGGTGGAGGAGGTTGAAGATCCGCTCCTGAAGCGGATCCGCCAACTCGACAAGCTGGTCGATGAATTGGCCAAGGGCAAGGCGTTGGCCAAGGTGCTGCGGCGTTGAGCCGTCACTGCCCGGCGACGAGTCACGCCGCTTTCGGGATGTCTGGAGCGCAGGCAAGTCCGCTGTTCCATCGGGTTCCCGCCTTCTTTACGATCGCGCCACGCTCATCGCCCGGATCGCGTCGCTCGCCGACCGCGACGGGAGTGGGTGACGCGGCTGTTGTCCGGTCGGCCTAGCGGTCCCGGCGTCGCTCGAACTGCGTAAGGGGTATCGCCTTGTCGCGGATGCCGCACCCGCTTCCCAGGGCCTTGTGCGCGTCGTGGATATGTCGGGCGCGGACTCCCTTTACCCAGATACGGGTTCTGGCTGGTCGTTGGGCGGATGGGATCGAAAACCCGCCATATTCAGACCTGGATCCCAGCATCCCGCCGACACGGCCGATCGCTATACTCGGGGTCCTGACCGCATGCGGGAAGGCTCGGGCGGAGCCCGGCCGGAACGGTTGGCGGGGTGGCCAGCGGGCTCCCCAAGCAAAAAACATGCGTTTGGAGGGTAAGCGAATGGCTAGCGGCCACACTGGAAATGTGGTGCCCCGAAAGGGGTTGTGGGTTCGAGTCCCATGCCCTCCGCTGTAATCCGCAGGTGATCCGCCCCAGGCGATGGCCGTCCTCCTCGACATCCAAAACGCCTCCAAACGGTATGGCGACCAGGTGCTCCTCGACCGGGCGAGCGCCACGATTACCGACGACGGCAAGATCGGGTTCGTCGGCCGCAACGGCGCCGGCAAGAGCACGCTTCTGCGCGTGATCCTCGGCGAGGAGGAGCTCGACTCCGGCGAGGTCATCCGGCACCCGCGCCTGCGGCTCGGCTACCTCCGGCAGCATGATCCGTTTCTCCCCGGTGAGACGGGGCTCGAGTTCCTCGTGCGCGACTCCGGTCAGCCCGACTGGAAGTGCGGCGAGGTCGCCGGCCGCTTCGAGCTCAAGACGCCGCAGCTCTCCTGCCCGGTGCAGAGCCTCTCCGGCGGCTGGCAGACGCGCGTCAAGCTCGCTGCCCTCCTCCTCCACGAGCCCACGCTCCTCCTCCTCGACGAGCCGACCAACTTCCTCGACCTGCGCACGCAGATCCTCCTCGAGCACTTCCTCCGCGACTACGAGGAGGCCTGCCTGATCGTGTCGCACGACCGGGCGTTTCTCGCGGCCACGTGCGACCAGACGCTCGACCTGTCGCACGGCAAGCTCACCGTCTACCCCGGCAAGATCGACGCCTTCCTCGCCTTCCAGGCTGAGCAGAAGCTCCACCTCGAGCGCACCAACGCCGCCACGCTCGCGAAGCGGAAGCAGCTCGAGGACTTCATCGCCCGCAACAAAGCGCGGGCGTCGACGGCGTCGCGCGCCAAGTCGAAGGAGAAGCAGCTCGAGAAGCTCGAGGTCGAGGAGATCCTCGCCGACGCCCCGACTGCGGCGATCTCCTGCCCGCAGGTGAACCGCCGCCAGGGGCCCGCGGTCCGCTGCCGCGAGATGGCGATCGGCTACCCCGACCGCACTGTCGCCGCCGGGATCGACCTCGAGATCGTCCACGGCAGCCGCGCGGCGATCGTCGGCGACAACGGCCAGGGCAAGACGACCTTCCTCCGCAGCCTCACTGGATCGCTCGAGCCGCGCGCCGGCAGCGTGAAGTGGGGCTACGGCTGCGAGATCGGGATCTACGCCCAGCACGTCTACACGAGCCTTCCCGAAGACGACACCGTCCTCGGCTATCTCGAGCGCGCCGCCGCCATCGGCACCAAGAACCAGCGGATCCTCGACCTCGCCGGGGCGATGCTGTTTCGTGGGAAGGCGGTGGAGAAACGCGTCCGCGTGCTCTCCGGCGGCGAGCGCGCCCGCCTCTGCCTCGCGGGCCTGCTCCTCGGCACGTTCAACGTGCTGGTCCTCGACGAGCCGGGCAACCATCTCGACGTCGAGACGGTCGATGCCCTCGCTGAGGCGCTGGTGGCCTCCGAGGGCACGGTCGTCTTCACGAGCCACGACCGCTCGTTCATGCAGCGCGTGGCGACCACCGTGATCGAGGTCAAGGACGGCCGCGTGGTCAACTTCCTCGGCGACTACGCCGCCTACCTGGCGAGCGTCACCGGTGAGATCGACGCCGCCGAGGCGGCCGACGAATCGCGCCGCGGCAAAGGCCCGGGCCCGCGCAAAGCATCGCCGCCACCGGCCGGCGGCGCGAAGCCCGCGGCGCGGCCGGGCGCCGCGGCCCGCGACACGCGGAAGCAGATCGCCACGCTCGAGAAGTCGATCGCCCGGCTCGACGGCGAAAAGAAGGCGCTCGAAGCGGAGCTGCTTTCGGAGACCGACCCGGGCGAGGCCCTGCGGCTCCACACGGCGATGACCGACGTCGCGACGCGACTCACGGCGGCCGAGGAGGAATGGCTCGAGCTCCAGGAGCGCGCGGGGGCGGAGTGAGCGGGGAGACCGCGGTCGCCGGTGGATGGCGCGCGTGGTCTCATGGTGCCGCGGTGAGATATGATCGGAGTGTCGTGATCGACCGAGGTCGGGGCGCGTCGTGGCCGGGTGGAGAGAGGCTTGCTGATGGCAACCGCGAATGCTCCCGTCGCTGCCGCAGACCTCGCGCTCCTCGAACCCACCGGCGAGCGCCGTGAGCTCGTCCGCGGAGTCCTGCGCGTGATGTCTCCTGCGGGCGGCCGCCATGGCCGCGTGGCCCATGCTTTGGGCCTGCTCGTCGGCGCCCATGTCAAGCTCCATGATCTCGGCGCCGTGTATGCGGCCGAGACGGGTTTTCTCCTCGCGCGCGGCCCCGACACGGTGCGGGCTCCTGACATGGCGTTCGTGTCACGGTCACGGGCGGTCCCGCTCGATGGCGATGGCGGGTTCGTGACGGTCGTGCCCGAGCTCGTCGGCGAGGTGGTTTCGCCACGCGACTCGTTCAGCGACGTCGAGGAGAAGGTGCTCGATTGGCTCTCTGCCGGGACCCGGCTGGTGGTCGTGGTCGATCCGGCCACCCGGACGGTTCATGTCCATCGCCCCGGGGGAAGCGTCACCGTCCTCCGCGAGGCCGAGGTTCTCGATGCCGGCGACGCGGTTCCGGGGCTCGTGATTCCCGTCAGCGAGCTGTTTCGCTGACCGACGCCGAGCCACGATCGGGGCGTCATCGCGCCAGATCGACCACCAGCACCCGGCCGCGGCCGGACTGGCCAGCGGCGGTTCGCTCGTGGAACGCCGCCTCGCCACCGACCACGAGCCAGCGGTCGGGAGACTCCGGCGGTCCGGTGAGCACCGCCGCATGGATCGACCAGCCGGGTGAAAAGGTGTCGAGCGGCACGCCCGTGACGCTGTCGGTCATCTTCAGCGACTCGGCATCGGCAGAGTAGAGCACGCGCCCGTCGGCCGACCAGCCGAGGGCAAGGATGGACTCGCGGTGGCCGGAAAGGACATGGAGCGTGGAGCCGTCGCGGGGGTCGAGGATCCGGACGTTTCCCAATTTCGACGCCACCGCCAGCCGCCGACCGTCGGGGGCCCAGGCGGCGGCGAACACGCTTCCGAACGACTCGTCGAAGATCACCGACCGCGGTGGTCCCGTCGGCCTCGGGAGGCCGCGCCGTGCGATCGGGATCAGCCGCAGCAGCGATCTCCCGCCGAGCGCCAGCGTGCCGCCGTCGGGCGCGAACCCCACGGCGTCGCAGGCGTGCGCGAGGCGGTCGATCTCCACCTCCTCCGCCAGTGTTTCATCAAAGCCCCGGATGACGCTCGTGGTGCCGTTGCACACGATCACCAATTGCCCCGAGGGACTCCAGGCGACGCGACCGGCGCTGTGGTCGGTGAGCTGGACAACCTCCTCCGCACCGTTGCCTGGTTCGTCGGTCGCGATCCGAACCACGCACGTGGGAGCGTCGAGCATCGTGAGCGCCAGCCGGTCACGGGGCCCATCGACGGCGGACCAGGTGATCGTCGTCGCCGACGGAATGTCTCGGCGCCCCCTGGCCCGGCCCGTGGCCGGATCGACGACGAGCGTCGTCGCCGGCCGGCCCGCGACGATGATTCTCGGGCCCTCGACCCCACCGCTCCCGGCGACCGGAAGCACGGCGACACTCGCGTCGACGGCCACCGGAAGCTCCTTGGCGCCAGCGAAACTTCCGGCGTGGTCCGCCGCCCAGCGGCGCAGCGTGCCATCCCTGCCGACGCTGAGCACGGTGCCCCGGGGCTCGCGGCGCACGTCCCAGACGAACCCGTCGTGGCCCGGGAGGCGCTCGAGCAACTCACCCGTCGTCGCGTCGAACACCTGGAGCACGCCGTCGCGGCACCCGGAAATGATCCGTGTGCCGTCAGCCGTGAACACGCACCCCTGCACCCAGTCGCGATGGCGCGGCAACGACGCGACCAGTCGGCCGGTGGCGATGGTCCAGACCTGGGGGACTCGACTGCTGCCGCCGGTGAGCAGCCGTGTCCGATCGGGCGACAGGTCGACGCTGCTCACTCTTCCTCCCGGCCCGCCGAATCGGCGGACGAGCGCGCCGTCGGTAGCGGAGAGGAGAATGATGTCGATGCCGCCGACGACGGCGATCGTCGCGTCGTCGACGAACTGGATCGCCTCGATGTCCGGATCGAGCGTGCCGGGCGCGATCGTCATCGGCACCGGAAACCGCTTCACGTCGCCGGTGTCGATCGCGGCCACCGTGAGCACCCGCTCGGCACCCCCCCAGGCCAGCGCCGAGCCATCGGGCGCGAAGCCGACGGCGAACAGCGCCTTCGGTTCGGCGGCGACATCGCGCTCGAGCACACCGGTCTCTGCCGCGAACAGCCGTACCCGGCCGTCCTCGCCGGCGGTGGCGACCAGGCGGCCGTCGGGGGAGAAGGCGACGTCGTTGATCTCGTCGTGCGCCTTCGTCACCACCGTCGGCGCGATGCCGCCTCCGGCGTCGACCAGGATCAGCCGGCCATCGGCAGCCCCCGCCGCGATCCGCTTCCCGTCGCCCGACACGGCGCAGCAATACAGGTCGCGCGGTGGGCCGCCAGGCAGGGCAGGCGTGCCGGGATCGCCAAACAAGACCGCCTGTTCGCTCTGCAGCCGGCGCCGTGCCCAGCGCCCGGCGAACGACGCATCGAGTGCCGGGTCGAGCGCGGCCATGGTGGCGAACCGCTCGCGGGCGGCGGCGACATTCCCGGAACGAAGGTCGTCGAGACCGCGCTGCAGGTGCTGCGCCGCATCCATCCGTCGCACCCAGTCGCGCTGGCGGGCGGCGGCGGCCGTCTGGGTCGACCAGCCCACGAGCGCGATCCCGGCGATCAGCGACGCGAGCAGGGAGATGGCGATCGCGGCGATCTGGCCCGGCCGGCGGAGCGCGAACCGGCACGCCCGCTCCCAGGCCGAAAGCGGCCGGGCCAGCGTCGGTACGCCGAGGAGAAACCGCGACAGGTCGGCGGCGAGATCGCCTGACCGGGCGTAGCGCTCGGCCGGGTCTCGCGCCAGGCACCGGCGGCAGACGGCGACCAGATCACGGTGCACGCCGGTCATTCCGGTTTCGACTCCCTCCGGCTCGCGGAGCAGGATCAGACGCATCGTGTCGGAGTCGGTGGCTCCGGCCCAGCGGCAGCGGCCGGTGAGGAGCCGATCGAGGACGAGACCGAGGGCATGCACGTCGGTCGCCGGAGCCACCGGGCCGATCGCCCGGTCGATCTGTTCCGGGGCCATCCAGGCGGGGGTGCCAGGGCGGGCTCCGGCCCGGGTTGCCTGTGAGAGTGGGGCGTGCGACGAATCGTCGTCCACCTTGCCGAGGCCGAAGTCGCCGAGCTTGACGTCGAAGCCCGTCGGCGTGCCGTCAGTGGGCACGCGGTCGGGTGGCACCACCGCGTTGCCGGCGGCGGGCACGAGGAGGACGTTCTCCGGTTTGACGTCGCGGTGGACGATCCCGCGGTCGTGGGCGACGTCGAGCCCCTCGGCGAGGTGCTTGATCACCAGCACCGCGGTGCGCGGGGCGACGGGGCCAGGATGGCGCTGGAGCCATTCGGCCAGCGTGCCGCCGCTGCAAAACTCCTCGGCGATGAACGTGATCCCGTCGCTCTCGCCGAGGTCGTGGATCGTAACCAGATTCGGATGGGCGAGTCGGGCGGCCAGTTCCGCCGCGCGGAGAAACCGCTTCTGCATGCCGGGGGAGACGAGGGCCTCGGGATGGGCCACCTTGAGGGCCACGCGGCGGCCGAGGAGGGTGTCGGTGGCCTCGTAGACCGTGGCAAACCCCCCCTGCCCCACCTCGCGCACGATCTCGAACCGGTCGATCCGGGCCGGCCGCGCGGCGGGCGCCCGCGCGGTCGTCTCCCGCCATGCGGCACCGAGCTGATGGAGCCGCAGCAGCAGATCGACCTGCTCGGGGCGGATCCGCGCCGGCTCGCCGTGCCCGCCGACGTCGGCATCGGTGCCGTGGAGCGCTCCGGTGATCGAATCGTCGAGATGGCCGAGAAGCTCGATCCCCTCGTCCGGCGGCGAGTCGCTGTCGGGGAGCGGTGTCTTGGCCATCAGTCAGTCCCTCGGGCAGTCCCTTGGGCTGGTTCCCGCCCCCGGCTCGGGATCGTCGGCGAGGGATCGGAGGCGCTCCTCGATCTTGCGGAAGCCGCGCACCCAGAGCTTGCGGGCGGCCTCCTCCGACCGGCCCAACTCGGCGCCGATCGCGGCGAACGTCCTCCCTTCCCAGTGGTGCAGCCACAACACCCGCCGCTGGTCGGCGGGCAGCTCGTCGAGGGCGGCCTTGACCAGGTTTTCCTCCTCGACGCGGATGACCGTCGGCAGCGGCCTGCGCTCAGAGCCGTCGGTGAGCGCGGCAGCTTGGGCCCCGATCTGCTCGAGGTCGAGCGGCATCCCGTTTCCGAGTCGCCGGAGGGCGCTCTGCCGGCGAATGCTGTCGACCATCGTGTGCGACAGGATGACGCGCATCCAGCCGAGAAACTCGGCCTGCGAGCCGCCGCGGAAGGCATGGAACCGCTCGTGGCCGGCGACGACGGCATCCTGGACGACGTCGGACACGCCGAGGATCGCCTGGAACCGGCGGGGAAACCCGCGCCTGGCAGCGAGCGTGAGGTGGCCGCGGATCGACTGAAAGAGCGTGCCGAGGGCCTCGACCGATCCGCCTCGGGCTTCGGCGAGAAGCTTCGAAGGGGCGGTCGCCCGCGAGTCCGTCCGCGGCGGGGTGCGCGTCGCTGTCGCCATTGGGTCGAATCCTTCGACGAGAACGAGAAGCCCCCGGCTCGGAGGGCATCAGCATACACGGGAGACGGGGCCATGCGAGGGGGGGTGGGGGCGAGGGCATCTCGCCCTCAACAGATGAGCCTTTCGTGAAATCGGAAAGGCTGGCGTCCGGTTATCCGGTCTGAATCCGCCACAACTAAGAGAGCGTCCGCGGCTCGCGGCGGTTTGTCGAGCTTCCCGACAGAGGTGTGAAGCGCGAGACGCAGACAAACGTAGATCGTGAAACCTAAAGTAACGAAAGCCCGAGCCATGATCCACTTGGACATCACTGGTTTCTTCTATCGGTACGACGCCGATGCTGCAGGCATCAAGACGGTGTTCGACCTCATGCAGGCAGCGGCGGGCAAGACGAGCGGAAATGGAGGTGTCCTCTCGTTTGATGCTGAACCAGGTAGCGATTTTTGCCAGACGATTACCGTCGATTACGGTGCGGGCAGCACGCCCATGTCGCGTCAAAATGGCATGGCGAGGCCGAAAGGAAGATACACATACACTGACGATGTCGTGACGCAGGCGAATCGAATCACGGTCCCCGGGGGCGTCACTGGGGTCCATGTCTGGCAGTACTACATCACTGACGAAAAAGGAAAGTTGAAGTCAGGCGCGGATGCCGCTGGCAACCGTAAAATCGTCGGTTTCCGCGTATCGGATCAGCCACCATACGGCGCGAAACTCGTCGACGGCGATACCGTCACGTGGCGGCTCGTCGCGATCTTCGGCGTTGCCGATGCGATCGACGCCAACCGCGAACTGCTCGCCAAAAAGAGCATGGGCAAACCGCTGAGCCTCAAGGCTGCCATGGCCGCGCTGCGATGACGGAAGTTGTTGAGGGGAGCCGGTTGCTCACTCCGACGGGCTAGCTTGGGCCCCGGCGGAGACAGTCTTCATTGGAAATCAGCCCTTGGCTCCGCAGCAGCCAGGCTGCACGGGAAGCTCACGGCGGACGCTGGAACGCGCCGACGTGATCGGGACATGAACCGCGTTCAGACGTAGCTCATGTGTTGAATAGCCGTAGTCATCGGAGCCCGCTCAAACCCCGATCTGCCACCGCCTTGCGCGACGAGTCGTAGCGGGAGAAGGTCGCCGCGAGCACCCTAGCGGGCCTTTCTCTCGAGACGCATCGTTCAGGGCCGCAGGTGTCCACTCCCTCTGGTAGCCAATCGTTACAGGAATCATTGCTTGGTCGCCCGCTCCCCGCGCAGCACCCACTCGAGCAGCACTGCCTGGAGGACGCCGGCGAGGATCGACGCGACCGCGACCCCCGCGACCACGCCCCACAGGCCGAAGCCCGCGGGGAATGCCAGCCACCAGCACAGCGGCACCATGACCGCGACGTAACTCGCCGCGTGGATCGCCGTCGGCGCCCAGACCACGCCGCAGGCGCGCAGCGCCATCGACGCCACACCCTGGACGCCGTCGAAGATCGTCACCGGGGCCGCCGCCGCCAGCATCGCCGCCAACAGCGGCGCGAGGCGCTTGCCGTCGACCGACCCGTCGGCGTCGAGCCAGGCCCGCGCCAGCCAGTCGCGGCCCCCCCAGATCACCGCCGCGAGCAGCACGCCGATCGCCAGACTGACCGTCATCCCGAGCCGCGCGGCGCGGGCCGCCGCCGGAAGGTCGGCCCGGCCACGGTGCTCCGCCACGCGCACGGCTGTCGCCGACCCCAGGCCGACGGCGATCATGAACACCGCGCCGAGCACCTGCACCGCCATCCCCCACACCGCCCCGGCGTCGAGGCTCACCAGCGACGCCAGCACGTGGGTGAGGTTGAAACTCCCCCACTCGGCGACGTTGGCCAGCGCCGCCCCGTAGCCGAGCCGGTTCTGCCGGGAGAATTCGCCGCGGTCTGCCCGGCCGGTGAACGTCGTCAGCGGAGTGAACATGGCGGCGGCCACGAGCCCGGCGATCCCCATCGCCACGCGCGACAGCGTCGTCGCCCAGGCGACGCCGACGGCGCCGAGCGACGGCACCCAGGCGACGTCGAGCCAGGCGTTGAGGAGGACGGCGGCCCAACTGATCAGCGTCACGATCCCGGGGCGGCGCAGGGCCTCGAGCGAACTGGCCGTGGCGGCAAACGCCATCTGGATCGGCAGGCCGTAGGCGAGGATCCGCGTGCACTCGGCGGTCGCGGCCACGACCGGCTCGTCGAAGCCGAAGGCGGCGACCAGCGGCCGCGCGACGGCGATGCAGGCGAGCATCGCGACGATGCCGAAGCCGATCCCGACGGCCAGGCCGCGGCGGAGGATTCGCCCCGCCTCGGCACCGCGGCCGGCCCCCGACAGCTCGGCCGAGAGCACCTGCACGCCGGTGAGCAGGCCGATCCCGAACCCCATCGCCACGCCCAGCGGCAGCCAGGCATTGAGCACGAACGGCAGCTCGCCGGGACGATGGCGACCGAGGACGATCGCGTCGGTGAGCCCCATCAGGATGAAGCTCGCCCGCGTCGCCGCCACGGGCAGCGCCAGCCGCACGAGGTCGACGGCATCGGCGAGGCTGAGAAACGACCCGCCCCGGGTACCGCCCCCCTGCCCTGCCGCGCGGTCGTCAGCCACCCGGGGCACCCGCCGGCACCACGGCCGCCGTCCCCCGCGCCGCGATGCAGTAGATCCGGGCGGCCGT
>Ga0194133_10003281_pt1 | contig 23276 bp, 23 predicted proteins | sample TA2KigOf40mmetaG_FD_155448 | JGI IMG/M metagenome (GOLD analysis project Ga0194133, IMG submission 155448) | Freshwater microbial communities from Lake Tanganyika, Tanzania - TA2015055 Kigoma Offshore 40m | ecosystem: Environmental > Aquatic > Freshwater > Lake | place: Tanzania: Lake...
CAGGGTATAACGCAGTACAGGGTATAACGCAGTACAGGGTATAACGCAGTACAGGGTATAACGCAGTACAGGGTATAACGCAGTACAGGGTATAACGCAATTATATATTTTCTTTTTTGACAAAATATAAATATAAGAAACCATATACCTAATAATAAGAGATGAAAGTATTAATTACTGGTGGAACTGGATTAGTTGGTAGAGCGATTCAAGAATTAAAACCAAACACAAATTGGATTTATCTGAGTTCCAAAGATTATGATCTATCTGATTACCAGAAAGTGAAAGAATGTTTCCGCAAATATAATCCCGATATCATTATCCATCTAGCTGCAAATGTAGGTGGCTTGTTTAAAAATGCGGCCCACAGATTAGAAATGTTCAATACCAATATTATGATGAATTACAACGTTCTTGACAACGCATACAAAGCCAATATTCGACGCGTGATATGTTGCTTGAGTACATGTATTTTTCCCGATGGGTTAAATCGCGTTTTAACCGAAGCCGATTTGCATTTGGGTGAGCCGCATTCTTCCAATTATGGATATGCCTATGCAAAACGAATTATGGAGGTTCAATGTCGCCTTTATAACGAGACTCCTGATTTCCATTATCAATGCATCATTCCCACAAATATATATGGTCCTAACGATAATTTTCATTTGGAAAACAGTCATGTTATTCCGGGATTAATACACAAATGCCATTTAAACAGAGGATCGTACGAATTCAGAATCATGGGAACTGGAATGCCGCGCCGCCAATTTATTTATTCTAAGGACTTGGCAAAAATCATTGTTCAATTGGTGGATGAAAACATATACGAACCGTTGCTCATATGTTCTAGTCCCGAATCTCACGAAACAACGATATATGAAGTTGCAAAATTGATCGCAAAACAATTTGGAATCGATAACGTGGTTCCTAGTGAGGTCGAAAGCCAAAATACTAAAAATGATGGACAGCAAATAAAAACAGCGAGTCCTGCAAGACTTCTATCCCTATTCCCTAATTTTGAATTCACTCAACTTGAAGACGGTATTCAAGAAACGGTCGCATGGTTCAAAGAGAACTACCCCAATATTCGTATGTAGATTACTATAAATATATATATCAATACATCAAATACAATATTATTATGAAATAAAGATTATTTTACAATAATACTTAACCTCAAAATAAATAAATATTATAAAACAAAGAATGGGTATTCCCAGCTATTTTTCGCACATTGTTAAGAATTATGGAAATATGATATTTTCATTGAAGCACCACAAAAAAATCGGAACCACTTTCGATCATTTGTACATGGACTGCAACTCCATCATCTACGACAGTTATCATAATATAATCAAGGATCCCAATTACAAGTCTAGTCCATTTAACGAATATAGACTGATTCAAGAGGTTGTTCGGAAAATAGATGAATACATAAGAATGATTCAGCCTACACAAACTATTTTTATTGCATTTGATGGAGTCGCGCCCGTCGCCAAAATGAAGCAGCAGCGCACTCGACGATACAAGTCATGGTATATGTCTCAACGAGTTCCATCGCAATCTGGACCTGAGCCATGGAACACCTCCTACATTACCCCAGGCACCTCGTTCATGACGCAGTTATCGATTCATATGCATACTGCATTCGACAAAACCGAATCCAAATATGGTGTCAAACAAGTTATAGTATCTTCTTCGAACGAACCCGGAGAGGGAGAACACAAGATGTTCCAGCACATTCGTGATCATGCGACCACCAACGATAATGCAGCGGTCTATGGCCTGGACGCAGATCTCATTATGTTGGCCATTTTTCATTATCATTTATGTAAAAACATCCATGTGTTCCGGGAAACCCCTGAGTTTGTGAAAAGCAAGGTTATTAATCCAGAATGGAACGACGGTAAATCGCCTGAGCCGATTCTTTTTATGGACATTGCTGCCCTCAGCACATCGATCATAGATGAAATGAACTGCAAATACAAGGATCCTCATCAAATATACGATTATGCATTCATGTGTTTCTTACTCGGAAACGATTTTCTCCCTCATTTACCGTGTTTGAATATTCGTAGTCATGGCATCCAAGTATTAATGGATATATACCGCGAATGCCTCGGAACTGTTCCAGATGCCCATTTCATTTCGAAGACCACCGGGAATATACAGTGGAAATGGGTGCAAAAATATATTAGGGATCTTGCTGATGTAGAGCATGAATTATTAAATAAAGAGTATGATCGCAGAAGCAAGTTCGATACATACACGTGGTCAAGTACCGATGTGGAAAAGCTGATCCATCATGCGCCTATCATTTGTCGCGGGATAGAAAAATACATATGCCCGAGTGAATCCGGATGGCAGGACCGGTATTATACAGCACTTTTTAATAAGAAGCAGGAGGTGGTCAAGAATAACGGATCTAAACAAGGCCGCCAAGCACAAGCAAGTGTCTTAGTCTTATACAATGAAACCAACAAGAAAAAAATATGCAAGAATTATCTGGAGGGTCTGGAATGGGTGTTCAAGTATTATACGGAGGGGTGTGTCGATTGGAAATGGATGTACAACTATAATTACCCGCCGTTATTGGCAGATTTAGTGCAACATATCCCGTCTCGTGAAAAAAAGATGATAAGTGTGTCATTTGCGTCAAACCAACCGTTGTCGGCAAAGGCACAGTTGATGTATGTTATTCCCCCGGCGCTTCATGAACAAATGCTGGGACCAGAGATGACTGCATATTTAAAGAAGAACTATGGATACATTTATGAGGAGAGCATCGAGTTTGACTGGGCATTTTGCGAATATATGTGGGAGAGCAAGCTAAAATGTAAGGAGATTATTGAACAGTGTATAGTCGCGACTAGAAAATGGTAAGTAGAGAAAAATAATAAGAGCTTCGCCTCTTTCCTTCCTTTTATTAAGTAGATTTCCATTATGTAAAGGAAGGGATCATAAGGGCCGGTGTGCGAAGCCCACTGAAGACCATATGTTTCCCTTAAAAAATTGATTCGTTATGAAATGCATTTAGAATTATTATAACACATCTTGTTATAATAAGAATGAACCCTACTCTTGTGAATAGTTATGAGGAGAACAACGTGTATCGTTTCACGTTAAGCAATATTCATGTATCTTTCGCCAACGCGATTCGCCGAACCTTGTTATCAGATATTCCCACGGTAGTCTTTTACACACTAAGTAATAGCGAAAATAAATGTATTATTCACGAAAATACCTCGCGTCTTCATAATGAGATCATTAAGCATCGCCTTGGATGTATTCCAATTCATACTACAGATTTGAAGACGCTTCCTGAAAAATATATGTTGGAGGTGAATGTGCAAAATAATACGGAGACTACGATGCTATGTACAACAGAGCATTTCAAAATTGTTCCCAAAAAAGTAGTGTCTGGCTCAGAAACCGAGATAAAAGAGCTCAGTGAAGACGAAGTCCGCAAGATTTTCCCGAAAAATCCTTTAACGCAGCAATATATCGACTTTGTGCGACTCCGGCCAAAAATTGGAGACAGTGTTCCTGGTGAGAAACTGCATTTAACGTGTGAGTTTTCAGTAAGTAGTGCAAATACGGATAATATGTTTAACGTGGTATCTACATGCGCATATTCGAATACGATTGATAAAGTGAAGTCTGACGAGGCGCTTGAAGAACTTGTGCGCAAATGGAAGGAAGACGGATTAAATGATGAGGAGATCAAGTTCAATCGCAATAATTTCCGTTTATTAGATGCACAGCGATATTATGTGGAAAATAGTTTCGATTATGTGCTTGAGAGTATAGGTGTATATGAAAACCGCGAATTAGTAAAGATCGCGGCAGGATTGCTTCGTACAAAATTTGCAAAATTCATTGAGAAAATCGATACAGATGATGTCCCGGTATTGTTGAGTGAAACAACCATGAGCAATTGTTATGACATTATATTAGAAAATGAGGATTATACGATGGGTAAAATCATAGAGTACCTGTTGTATTCGATTTATTGCGTTGCAGAAAAGAAGATGAGTTTTTGTGGATTCAAGAAGATGCATCCGCACGACCCAGATAGTATTGTTCGCGTCGCATTCAACGACAGTGTTGGGAAAACAGAAGTTCGACAGTGTTTGAGATCAGCATGCGTAGATGCGCTGAATGTGTTCAATAATGTATATAAGATGTTCTAATCAATGAACCCAAGATAAGTGTGTCCCATACCCAGTGATTCTAATGTAAAAAACTTATGTAAATGTTCAATATGATTATGTAAAAGTAAATATCAAAATAGGATAGGATATATAATCATTTTTTACTCCTAGGTTTCCCTACTAAAAAATTGATTGTGCATAAAATATAGAATATGTTATGCACCAACACCAAACAAACAGTTATAAGTTATAGCAGAGACAACTAGAGATCCGATATAAGAACATGGAAGCCAAAATGAACAAGTTAATTGAAGCCTATACGACGGAGTTCAAGGACCAAATTCGCAACAAGGCGATCCAGCTCGATTTCGCAGAAAAAGAAAAAATAAATGAATTAGTCGAGTTCGTGTATGAATACAGCAGGTTAGTACTTACCAAGGACGATTTTGTAAAGAGAAAGCGCGTGAAGAACGCGATCCCGTTTGCCTACCGCTGTGTCGCAAAGCGCGCTGACGGAGACCAATGTACGCGTCGCAGAAAGGCGGGCTCGGATTGCTGCGGGACTCATGTGAAGAATGTCCCGCATGGGGTTATTTGTGAGGAGATTGCCGCCTCCTCCAAGAATGAAAAGGTGGAGGTAGTCGCAGAGGAGATCAAAGGCATTGTCTATTACATTGACAAGGCGAATAATGTGTATAAGGCAGAGGACATTTTGACAGGAAAGGAGAATCCCCAAATTATAGCCAAGTATGTTGTTCAGAACGGAAAATACACGATTCCTGAGTTCGGATTAGTGTAGTAGCGTAGCACATCTAGTCATATAGGAAGAATAAATATCATCTTTGTAATCTTCAATATTCCATTCGACCCATTGATCATCTAAAAAGTAATACGCTCTAAAAATAGAATGCCAATATTTTATTTCGATTCCATGTATTTTCCAATAGTTACAACAAAAATCATCATAAGAACTTATTTTTATTCCGTGCCCATATTCTTTGCTGCAAAAATCATAAATAATGCAGGTGATGCAGTGAATAATTGTATCATTCAACTGATCTAATTCGCATGAATTGAACTGCATGTATATATTCTGACATCGTGCATCTTCGTCTGGAATCGCTTCTTGAATAAAATACGGTACTTTCATATTTTCATATATTACAGATATATATTTATATAATTTGGATAACATTATGAAGAATCCTCATCCATTGAATCCTTTTTTATTTTACGCACAATGGATTCTTTCACAGAAACCTCCCGATTCTCCATAATATAATTGTTCAGATTCGCCGCCTTAAGTTCGTCTCCGTCGTAATATTCCGATAAAAGGGTTAGCAGCATCTTCTGTGTGATCGGTTTTTTGACGTTTTTCTTACAATACATGATTTTACCATCCTTGATATCGAAGCAGTCGATTTCATTCTTTCGCATTGTCGTCATAAGATTCTTTGTAATTTCCTCCCTCATTTTTTTACGTACATTCTGCTCTTTTTGTAGAGCGCGTATTTCATTATCGATTTTGACCCATGCCTTTATTGTATTCACGAGTTGTTCTTTGGTTTCCATGGTTAATAATAGTATTGAAAAAGAATGATAGTATATTGCTATATATTTCGAATATACTATTTTTATGTTTTTTACATTATATATTATGTTCTTCGAATGACTGATTTCAGACAAAAACATTTTCTAATGTAAATTGGTAATTTAGCAAAAAGAATTATGCAAATACTATATAATTAGAGCAGCAACAATCCATAAAAAACATGTTATTTACAAATCCACGAAGTATTTCTAAAACGCAACCAGCAACGATGCCATTTCATATTGGAATGGCGCGTACAAGATTTCAGCAAGTACATCCCCAAGTCCCCCTTCAACCTGCCGAACAGCAGCCTCCCCAAAATATGTTAATGCCAACACCTGTAATATCTAGAGAGGAAAGACCTGCAAAAAAACCAATGAAATGGGGAGAACCGACATGGTTCCTCTTCCATACGCTTGCCGAGAAAGTAAAGGACGAATCATTCGATCTTATTCGAAAGGAGCTTTTAGACGTTATATATACGATTTGTGCAAATCTCCCGTGTCCGACATGCGCATCACATGCAACAAAACATATGAATGGTATTAATTACAACACGATTAAAACGAAGCAGCAATTGAAGGATATGTTATTTGCATTTCACAATACTGTGAATACTCGAAAACAATTTCCACTATTTGATTATGCGAATTTGGATGCCAAATATTCATCTGCAAATACGATTGCAATTATTCAGAATTTTATGGTTTATTTCCAAGATAAACATGCGAGTATTCATATGATTGCAAACGACCTGCATCGCCGCCGAATTGCAAACATATTGAAGGCATGGTTTAATGAAAATATTGTACATTTCAACCTCTAATACGGAAGATATCGAGAATCCTATATGGAATATATCATATATAATAAAAATAGGTTGTATATGATATTGTAAAATCTCCCGATGTTGTCAAAAATAAAATGATAGCTTATGCAGATTGAACAGATGATTTACGGCATTTGAATGACTGATTTGCAGCAAGGGAGCAAGTTTCTTTTGTACTCAACCCGCTAAAGTATTGGTATTTGCTAAGTTTCAGAGAATCGATAAGAGCAGACCATCCTGCTCCAACAGAACCACCGACAATCATAGCCAAGAACACTGCCATTGATGACGCACAATTATTATTTGTCATCCATAACCAATCAAACAAAATCAATAATGGGAATATAATAATCGTCGGTATATTTTGACTAGCAAGTTTGTACTTTCCAATAATATACATAAGATATCCAAATGTATAGGAGAATACGACTTGGCTAAGAGGAAGTTTCGATAAGGGACCTGTTTTGGTTAGCGTAAGCAAATTGCATGTCCGTGTGGTATCATCATAGAGTGTATTGGGAGAACTCGGGGTTATAGCAAAATCAAAAGTGTTTCCGAAAATAATAGCGACAGCGGATGCAATGAGGAGACCTATCAAGTAAATAAGACCTTTTATATCTTGATTAATAATCGATGCAAGGGAGAAAAAACTTACAAGAATAAAGGGTGCTAAACGAAAGGATATGTATAATATGGATGTTATGTCTAATTCGGCCATGATAATAAATATTGGATTTCTATATATGAAAAAGAGAAGAGATTTTTCTTCTTTTCTCCAACAATAACCAACCAATCCATCAATGAAATTTATTTTGAAGATAATAATCTCTATAAATGGAAGTTGCACCTATGCTTACTAAAATATGAAGCAATGAATGACAGCATGCAGCATAGAAAGATTAAGATTGGTCATTAGATAAATATATGTTGTTTATTTATCTAATTAAACAATTATATCACAAAAAATTTAATTGCATCCGCGCAGGAAGAGGACGGCGAATATTATTGGGATTCATATTGTTATGATACACTACACGATTCTTATTCACATTCTCATGTGGAAGGACAGTAAAATCACCCAGATCCATATAGGGTTTCAGCTTTTCAATGGAGTCCTTCTCAATATCGTACGATACAAACTTGCATTTGCCTTCTTCCAATGACCCAAAAAACTCTTCCACATCGCTATAGTGTTTTGGGATAAGGCGAATAAATCCAGATTCGCTACATTCGTCCAAGAGCTCTGAATTGTATTTATACAGGCGTTTATCATAATTTCCCCATCGTTGGAAGGAAGAATGTATTTTCATAGGATCGCGTTTGTTCAAAATAAAAAGGGCATCAGGATTTTCCTGATAAAGTTGTTTGTAATCGACGATTTGTGGCCAATAACAGTACTTTTTCGAAATACACACATTCATTTCAGTAATACAATTGTATTTATCACTCAGTCCAGTTAAAAGGGGGCGTCCATTTTCTTTATTTCTTTTTATGATACGACCAATATATCCCTCGCTGCATTTCCAATGAATGGAATTATAGCCAAGTTTCTCGAACATGGTTTGGAAAGAGGTAGTGCCCGATTTGGGGAATCCAATCAGAATAATCATTTTTTATTTATATTCTGTATAATAAAATGATAAAATAAGATAAGTAATCAAATCCTATACAATAGGAACTGTTTTCACAAAGATTGCGCGCCCAACATTATCCTCGGAAGATATCTCCCAACGAACAACAACCGCAACTACTTCGACACCATTTTCCATGGCCTCCATTACCGCAGCCCTATACTCTGGATCCACATGAGATGGCGAAAAGCAGCATACATCATCTCGCTGTATAATAAAGCATAGGATACATCGTGTGCGCGACATCTGTTTTATCCGCTGTAGCTCCTGTACATGTTTGAGTGCGCGCGGACTAACAGGATCGCTCATCTTCTTGCGGTATCCATCGGGGAAGTAAGCGACCTTTTGATCCCATGCAAGATGGGAATACAGATCAGGATTTTCTTTCAGTTTCTTCGCGCGGTCTTTGGCGAAGATGTCTTCGTAGTCGGCAAGCGGGACTGTTTTTATTTCCATGAGGAAGGGAATGCCGTGCTCATCGATCCCTGAAAAGTCAAATCGCGAATCTAGGTTGTGTTCAGGCAGCGATATAGTTAATTCGCGTGTATAACTTTGTATGTTTGGGAGAATGGGAATTTTATTTTGGACAAGGAGTTGTTCTCCCATTTCTTCGGCGTATTTCGGATTGGTTCCAACAAGGACATGACTGGGTCCTTGGTCCAGACCCCGAAGGGGTCCTTGGTCCAGACCCCGAAGGGGTCCTTGAGATAGACATACGCGATATCTGCATTTGTTTTCTTTTTTCAAGGTATCTAATACATATATTGTTGCACCATTTTCAACATACCCATTGCATCCCAGAGATGCGGTATGTGCAAGTTCATTCTCCCCGGCAATGCTAATATCGGCAACGTAGGGAGATTTGATATGTAAAGACGGTCGCTTTACAATGGAGGTTTGATAGAGGGGTCCAATAGATAATAATACTGAGTCAGACATTCCAACGAAATTATTTTTACAGCGGTTTCTTGCAATAAAAGATACTTTATTTTATATTTCAACTTTTCTCAACAGATTACGAAATAATTATTTCTTCGAGTATTTGCATACCTGGCAATGTATTTTTATTATCTATAATTAGTCTTCGCGTATTTTCCATGAAATCATTTGGCGTTTTGCCGTTTATATAGGCCCATACTAAATAAATACAAAACAGTCCAATCGTATAATATATATCATTGAATCTGATTGGCTTGTTCCAAAGTGTGTATAATGGGATTATTTTCAAGAGGATCATCATGGTTATAAATAAAAGAATCAACTTCCAATTTGTACGAAAATATATCATGGCTAGCAATACTAACATGTTTTCAGCGAGACCACATATAATTGCTATTTTTGGATTATATAAACTAACATATCCGCTAATATACAATAAATACCAAAAAAAGATCCAATAAGAAAAGATAAAATCGATTCGCATTGAAATCTGGACTATGTTTATTATATATATTTAGTATATTATATAATATAAAAAATGCCTCCAAAATCCAAAGACGCCTCCTGTACAACGGGTTATTGTGTGAAATGTAAAAAGATGCAGTCCATGATCCAATGCAAAAAGGCCGTTTCTTCGAACGGCCGAAATATGATGAAAGGTGTCTGCAAATCGTGTGGAACGAAGATGAATAAGTTTGTTTAACACCACTATAGATTAGTAATAACAATCACTACTATGTCTATTATATAAAATTGATTCTTTACTTATGAAAGAACCAATCCGCACCAAGAATATATACCTATAAGACCCGATACTATATAAATGAAATTAAATACGCTTGATGAGAAAATATTGCTATTGAATCATCTTCCTCTACCCGAGGACATGATTGGGGAAATAAAACAATGTGCTTTTCATAATACAGAAACTTATATTCGTAGAAAAATGTTAGAAATAATGAAAAAATCAGCTGGATATAATGGCGAAAATTGTAAAATATGTGGTAATTATATAGTGGTTAGTAGAAGAACATATGCTGGAATGCTGGAAGATTTTCAGAAAAGGGGCGGAAGAATAGACAAATCTTGGAGATTTAACGGAAGATTCTGTGTGTGCGTGCATGATGATGATTATAACGATGTATATAATGAGGTCGAAGATGCAGATTTATGAAATCAGAATTGTGTTAGGGAATGAAATGTATAATGTAATTACAATAAAAAATATTATTTTTTATCGTATTGTAAAAGTGCTATTTATTTATCATATTGATATTATAATGTAATCGACTTTATAGGTTTCTCATTATTCGGTTAGGATTCGCGGAACCACATTGATCGTCTGCAGTTCCTGCGATAATAGTTTAAATGCATACGGTACCTCGACTCTCGCAAAGTCCGTCATATTACCACATGTCTTGCACAAATGCACCGTCATATCGGAATTCGAATACAAACGGCTCTTCTGCACACCATCATTATAGCAAGCGATCATGCCGCAGCACTTGCATACATGCACACTGTATTTATCCGATGCATCGTATAATCGTTCTCTGCAGAATTTGGACATGCCATGTGCCAACATTACATCACGCTCCATTTCACCAATACGGAATCCACCGTCGCGACTCCTGCCCTCTGCGGGCTGTCGCGTTAGATTCACCATCGGACCAATTGATCGGCTGTGCTGTTTGTCATTCACCATGTGTTTGAGTCGCTGGTAAAACACGGGTCCAATGAATACGCTGGTTTCGATTTGTTCTCCCGTTAGACCATTATACATGATTTCATTGCCGTAGCTCTCATATCCAATCGACTGCAATTGTTTGCAAATCGTCTGCACATCTAAATCGCCGAAACTTGTGCCGTCGCCGAACAAGCCGAGCTCAATCAGTACTTTACCAAGGAGCGTCTCCTTCAGCTGGGCAATCGTCATTCGCGACGGGATCGCGTGAGGATTGAGGATAATATCGGGTCTTAATCCGTCCTTCGTGAAAGGCATGTCGCATTCGGGAATAATATTTCCGCAGGTACCCTTTTGCCCGCTGCGCGAGCTGAACTTATCACCATATACGGGTTTGCGGAATGTGCGGACGCGCACCTTGGCGAAATTGTAGCCATCGCCATTTCGACCGGTATAGTTCTTATCAATATAGGTCTCCTCGGTGGTGCGGAAGGTCTTGCTCTGGTCCTCATACTTGATCGTTTTCGTAGGATCGTTGCGGTTTTCCTTGATGGGCACGATCTTGGCAATAATAATATCTCGATTCTCCACCAGATTGTTTTCGGGAATGAATCCGTTGTTATCCAGTTTATCATAATTTCCGAACTTGATACACTTCGTCTTAGTCTTGTCCGGCTTGCATCGAATGATCTCGTCGCGCACAATATTCTTGTCCTCGTCCTTTTCCGTATGATAGATCGTCGCCGCAAATAGACCGCGATCCAGTGATCCCTTATTCACCAACACACTATCCTCCTGATTATATCCGGTATGTGTCATAATCGCGACGTGAATTTGGCAGCCAGATGGAAGTTTATTGAGTTGAATGAAATTCATGAGGCGGGTATCAACCAAAGGGCGCGTCGGATAGGTAAGCATATACGCGGTTTTATCCATTCGCTGGTCGAAATTAGTCGCATATACGCCGATTGCCTGCTTGGCCATCGCACAATTGCTAGACAAGAAATTGTTCCCTGCAATGAAACTGTGATCATCGGATTCGACTGTAATGTCTGATACCAAACGATTTTCCACTTTTTCCACAGAGACAACGGGCATGAACACCATATTGTTAATTATTTTGATGTCCTTCAACCAATTTTCAAAGGTACCTATGTTATTTTCGCTAATGTTCTTGTATTTCAAATATTCAGCAAACACAAACGATTCTGTATTTTTGGTACAAGAATAGCGATATCCAATTCTTTCAACATAATTTAGAACATCCACCTCAAATTCTGAACTCAACGCAACATATTGGTTCATGAAATGTGTCAAACTATCAACATATTTGATATTAAGGCCATTGAATCCATCTCCGCCGTCGAACCCTGCAATAAACTCTCTTTTCACTATTTTTTCACCAGACATGATCCATTCCGGAATTGAAATTTTCATTTTTCCAAATATCGCACCCAATGCAATGAGTAATGAAGGAAGTGTTCCATGATGGGAAACAGCATACGTGATGTGTGCAGCGGTTTTATTGCATGTATATTTGCATCTATCCATACCACATTGTTCAACGTCATTCTCAAACATCTTCACATCATCTTCTGTTCCAAAATCAAAACCACACGCAATGTATTTCGTGGATTTTTCATAAATATTAATAGAACCATCTGCCAGAATGAATCCAAACATTCTTGCCAATATAGGCAAGTTCGGATGATTCGAATAAAGCGGCAACAATCCGGCCTTAGACAACTTTGCAATTTGTTTGTTGATATAAGACAATTCCACACCAAGTTCAACCAATTTGGTTCTGAACATCGTTTCGTCCAAAATCAAACTCGCATCAACAAGAGCATCTTCAAATGGAATATGTTCTGGGTTTGGCATGATTCCAATATACGTGTCGTTTTCAACAAACGCATCTACACGTTTCCATCCCTCCATCGTCATGAACTTATGATCTTCGGTTGCAATAATTTCTCTGCCAGTGATCGTTTTGACCTTATACATCGTTTTGTCGGTTTCCCGAACATAATGATTGACAACCTTTGTATAGCTAATATTCATGGTTTCTGGATTAAAGCATACAACATCATCTCCAATCTTTACATCTTTAATCGGAATTTTTCGGCCGCTTGTTAGCAATACCGTCTCGTTAATATCCAAACACTGGTACGTGTTTCTCGGCGATTGATTATGTTCCGGAAAGGGAATGCAGGATGCCAAAATACCGAAAATCGTACTAGGATGAATTTCGCAGTGCGTATATTTGATTTTCATATTCTTGTCCTGCAAATACCTATCTTTGCATTTCATGGCGATCATAGAATGGTTCTGCTCTTCGGGATCAATATACTCGATGACTGATTCGGGAATACGACAATTGGTTAAAAGGTCATTCCATCCAATGTCGCGGTTTTCCAACTGTTTGATAACGTCTTTGGATAAAATCGCTTTGTTATCGCGCACCCTCAGCAAAGGCCGCGTTAAACGTCCTCCGTCGTTGCATATACGAATCTCCAACAGTTTGAAATCAAAGATAATCGATGTATAGATATTGATGATACCCCGATGCTTGCGATCTTTCATGTCATTGTATAGTTCAAATGGATTCTCAGTAGTACCTAACCAGCATCCATTCACAAATACCTTTGCCTTACCGTTCATTACTTTCGGCGAGGATACGCTATCCACTGCCTGAATATAAGGCGCGACATATTCATAAAGCGACGAACTGTTTGTCGGAATCGTAATATGTGTCATATAACTGATGTTTTTCACAACACCAATGGACTGACCTTCCGGTGTTTCCGCGGGACAGAAGAATCCCCAGGTAGTATTGTGCAGCTTTCGCGGCGCAATCAGTTCGCCGCTCTTTTCCATCGGCGTATTAATACGTCGAATATGACTCAGACTCGATAAATAGGTTAAGCGATTGAGCACTTGGGCAACGCCGACTTTACTGCTATTGGACTGTTTAATACTGAAATCGCCAGTAGATAGCGCGCGAGTAATTCCGTTCTCAATGGTGTTCGACTTCATCATCTTGTATATATTTGTCATATTGATGATGTTTTCATAGTCCTCCGAGGACCGCCACGACCCGTTGTTAATTTCGCGGATAATTTGTTTCTGCATTTCCTTCACCAGTTTATTGAAATAGTTGCGAAACAGGTTATTCAGCAGGGTCCCGGTTAATTCGATGCGCTTGTTCAAATACGAATCTCGATCATCGGGAGGAAGCAGCCCGAGACTCGTTTGAATCAGTTTTTTCGCCATATATCCGATAATATAAATTTTTTGGGGAACCGTTTTGCAGTGGGGAAACAGGTCATTCGCGAGCACGTCCAGTGCGAACTCGCGTTTCTTGCGCAACCCGGTCTCCTTGTCCATATTGATCGGCATATACGATACATGGGCTGTAATATGCTTAATCGCATCCTCCTGGGTCATACACCAATTCGCATCAATGATAGATGCATGAAGACACTCGAGCAATTCTTTGTGCTTGCTATCCTCAATATCCAGGAGAATGTGTTCGCAGATGCTCTTGTCATCCAATACACCGAGTGCTCGAAATACGATGAATAGCTCGATCGGCTGTTTAATGCGAGGAATGGTCATATAAATCGCATGTCCAAACCCGTTATTTTTGCTGGCAATCATCATTTCGATCTGTTTGGGAGAAATACACTTGTAATCCGGGACAGATTTGATTTCCGCAAACCAGTTCCATTTGGTGGTATTTTTTCCATCGAAACAATAGACGCGGTTTTCCGCGGCGCGTTCTTGTCCAAGGACCGTTTTCTCAGATCCCTTCACAATAAAGTATCCACCGCAGTCCATAGGACACTCTCCCGTAAAGGATGGATGAATATGTTTGTTTTGAGTTAATACGCATACAGATGATTTGATCATAATGGGCATTTTTCCAATATTGATTTTGGGGAACACTTTATGAAGGGTCTTGGGTGAATCCATTTTTTCGGTGTTGCGAACAATGTATTTCACATGAACATCCACCGTCATGGTAGATGCGTAGGTGAAATTGCGGAGCTTCGCTTCATGTGGCAACATCATTTTTGTAGCACCGTTGTTTTCATGGATTTGAGGCGGATACAACTTGAAATTCTCGAAACAGATTTCGACCTCGAGGAAATATTGGCCATGTTCTACCACAAAATCGTTTTCCGAATGAATAAGCACGGGATTAAACATCTGAATCGTCCGCTGTACTTGGAAATTAATGAAATGGTTGTAAGACTCAATCTGATGCCGCACAAGCCGTTCCAAATGCTGGTCTCGAAAATAGGATTCAATAACCTTGTATGGCTCCTCCAAATAATTCCCAAGATGGGATAATACATCCAAATCCGCACTGCTGAACTCGGACTCCGCAATATGTTTTTCAATTTCTGATTTTATGATTTTTTCAATTGTATCCTTTGTATTATCCATTGTTCCCGCGAACCCATCTTTGGGCGGTTCATGATGATGATCCTGTTCATGATCAATAATAGGCATTTTATCCGAAACAGAAACGGTTTTCTTTTTATAAACACGTTTTTTGATAGGAGTAGAGGGCATATCCGCAGCAAGAGTAAAAGTGTTAGAGCTCATTCTTAATTTGTATTACTATGTATGCCGGTGGTTCCTAATTCAATAATAAAATCAATTTTTTACATCCTTTTGATACATAAATAATAAATGTAGGTTGAGGTTCGTCCAGATTCATTTTGTTCGAGTATGACAAAAAATGATATAAACATTGGATTCAAATTATAATAGAATATATCTCCCTAGCACCATGTTTATGAATTCCAAAAATAAAACACAAATGGATAAATTTATCAAGTATTTGGACAATTACAAATACAGATATAATGCTACTCTTACCCCTATTACGACAAATGAACTAATCCATTTAATTCATGAAACAAATATTGATTATACTAAGAATAAATACTCTTCATCCGAATTTGTCGGAGAGACAACAACATACATGAAAAACGGCCAAGCACCCCTATACTCGGTTCCATTCTTAATTAATCCTTACAAAATGCCATATTGTAATTTATATCGTGAGTCCTTATATACTCAAGATGACTACAACAATCTGGTAGTTCCATATCTGCCTTCATCATTGCATATACAACCAAAGACAAAGGTGAATATTGATGATACCGCAAAAAATCTGGCAGACTTAATCAAGATCGTGGATACTTATCCTTATTCAGAATCATGTGAATACAATATTGATTTGAAATCGCTTACGAATATTCGCGCAGAATTAGTACAGCTTAATAGTATGATAGGAATGAAGCAACTCAAACAGTCGATTTTCGAGCAGCTCCTATATTTTATTCAAGAGTTGCATGTTTGTATTGGGAAAAATGAAAAGGGAGAAAAAGTAAAAACTCATGAATTCAAACATACTGTTATTTATGGTCCTCCGGGAACTGGAAAAACCGAGATTGCGAAAATAATAGGTAAAATGTATTCAAAAATCGGGGTTCTCGAGAAAAATGTGTTCAAGAAGGTAACTCGAAATGACCTTGTTGCGGGATACCTAGGTCAAACCGCGATAAAAACCAAGGCAGTTATTAATGAATGCTTAGGTGGTGTCCTATTTATCGATGAAGCATATTCCCTTGCACCCACTGGTAATGGTGATTTAGATATCTATTCAAAAGAATGCATTGATATTCTATGTGAATCGCTGAGTGATCACAAACATGATTTAATGGTTATTATTGCTGGATATGAAGAGGAATTAAACAATACCTTTTTTTCGGCAAATGCTGGAATGAATTCTCGATTTATATGGAGATTTAAAATCGACGATTATACTGCAGGCGAGTTGCGCGAAATATTGTTGAAAATGGTGGAGGAAAGTGATTGGAATTTCATGGACAAAGAGGATGTGAAGGTGAAATGGTTTGAAGAAAAGAAAAAGACATTTGAGCATTATGGCAGAGATATGGAAATGCTATTTACTTATATGAAAGTATGTCATTCAAAACGTATTTATGGAAAATCTCCCGATCTGAGAAAAAAATTAACATCCGAAGACATGAAAGAGGGTTATGATATGTATGTGCAAAATAAAAAGAAAAAGAATAAAATAGATGATTCCTCTGCATTCTACGGATTATATGTGTAAATAACGATCCAATTAGTTTAGTAATTACAAACAAATATCTTATTATTTTTGATACACAATAAGATACATCATATAAATAAATCATCGTGGTAAGAAAATAGAACGATTGTATAGGTGTAGAATATAGGGTTTGATTAAATATGAGTGATAAAAAGACAATACAAGTGAATTTGGATTTATTTAATATACCTGGAAAAACAAGGAAAAAGAAAGACCCTGCTGAAAAAAAAGACATCAAAATCAAAAATAGTCAGCAAAATAAGACCACCAAAAATAAACTATTGAAGTACATTAGGGAGCAACAAGAAAAGAATTATGCCCAGCTATTTGATTCATCATCATCGACGTCGTCATCTCTCGTAAAACCAACCACCCCAGCGCCACCTATTTTAGCAAATTCAAGCAGCGACTTTGAAAAATCAATCGCATACATGAAAACGGTAGAAGAAGAAAACAAGAAAAAAGAAAATCAGACACCACCTTCGATCCATAATACGACGATTAAACATCACCGACCTCATCATATAGTATCCAATAATACCTATACTAGTGCAAATAATATAAGTGGTGCAAATAATGGAGGAAAAATAACCATTCATAATACTCCTGTATTGTTAAATTCATATCCGAATATATTAGATACATTATCACCTCCACTATCAAGCGAACATGTACATATTCGAGAAAGATCAGCATCGTCAATACCTCCGCCGAAATACGGATGTTTAAAAAATGGAAATCTGCCAACCTATCGTTCTATGCTTCAGCAAACCATGAAAAAGGATCCTGTGATTGGGTCAAACATAATAATTGGTGGAGCAGGACTCCAATCTGCATCGGCATCACCTGTATCGCCCGTATCACAGGGACCGGGAATAACGAATTCAGTCCCGCAACCAATGAATACAGTATTAAATACGCGGGTGCCAGATACCGCCCGAACTGAACAATTAAAAATGATTAGCGAACTAAACCAGCTCCAAACACGTATGCAAGCGGCCAAGCAAAATACCGGTGCTCCAAAAAACCTTAAGTATTTAAAACGAAAGAAGACGCTACGACGAACCTATAATGTAGGTAAATCCAAGGTTCATCCGAATGTAAGTGTTTTAGTCTCGAATCGAACAATACGAAAGAAAATAAGTACGCAGGCGCAGCAATTAAAAAAGATACCTATTGAGGAGATTCGTAAATATCTAACCCAAAAGGGGCTTATTAAAGTCGGATCGATTGCCCCCAATGATGTATTGCGTCAAATGTACGAGAATACAGTACTGATTGGGGGAGACATTCAGAACCATAATCCTGAAAATCTCCTATATAATTATTTGAATAGTCCGGGAGATCCCCACTAAGAATTATTACACCGAATGCATACCTATCATAATGCATATACTCATACTACAATATATAACATATAATAGAATGTAATATATTGCGATTAGATTACAACGGGTATATAGGAAAAGGTACCGTTTTCATAAACAGTCGCTTCAAACACGTCCTTATATCCCTCCACATAGACGCTATCTTTATTATATATTTCATCACAGCCGTACTCGTTTGTGCAACTGCGACCGGCAACGCTGATCGGCAACTTTGTATTAATATTTCCGTTATTTGAAATGGTGTAATATGTCCATTTATCACGACCAGTCATGAGTCGAGTTCCCATGAGCGGGAGAATCATATCATCAGTTCCATTTTTTCGAGTTAATATACCGACTTGTCTGAACTCCGCATTGGTTCCCCGCGTTTTGATATTAATAGGAATCGCCCCCCTTATATCCGGAATTGTGGGGGTCGTGTAAATGGGCATATCCATTTTGAGAGGAGGCATATACGGATCATTAAACGGATCACTTCGTGTAGGTATCGAGGTTAAGCCGCCCATCCATGCAGCATCCATAACAACAGTGGGCTGTGAATGTACGTGTTGAGAGTGATGCATTCCCCTTTTGTCAGAGTGGCGGCTGTATGAATACATCATGTATAGAGCAAGTGCCAACAATAGCATCATAAAAAGAATCGTATAATTTTCCAGACAAATAACCCCTGGCATACATTTCATACGCGGTTTTGTCATTTTATTTAATTATGTATATGTGTATATATTATGCAATATAGAAGATTCGTGATCTCCCTAAAACTGGTATAAGAATTGTATTGGGTCTATTTTTCATTTTGATTTTTGACGAAAGCCCAGAATAATAAGAATAATGATTGGAATAATCAATGCTACAAAATTGGGTGAAGACTTTACTAATCGTTCAAAATACGATTTAAAATTACGAAGAGGATTAAACATAAATACCAGTGGAGGAGAACAATAGCATTTTTTCATATCACTAGAATCTCGATGTAAATATCGACCTCCTCCAGTTAATAAATAATAAATATTTTCAAATGCTTTGAAAAAGGTCTTTCTAGAAATACATACATCATTTGGAGTTACATTTAAACATCTTTTAAATATGAAACACATGATTAATTTATCCAATATGAATGCTGGAATAAATATAATTATAAAATTAATAATCCATATTATAATCCATATAAGCTCAAACAATTTATCGCGATAATAATATCCCGAACATTTTCCAATATTCGAGAATATGCTTACCGGACATTTCAATATATTCAATACACCCTTTAAACTTGATCCTATTTTTGTAATTTTTTTGGCCTGATTTTTTACCTTATTTGCAGTTTTGTTTATTGCTTTACTGATATTCAGACCTTCTTGACTCTTATATTTGTGATAATCTCTATAAGTACTATAAATCATATATCCAAATATCGAAAGCAAACAAACTAGAAATACTAGTATATTCCATCCATTGTATCTCATATTTGCACCTCCATGTATTGTATTGTTAGACATATATTCGTGTATGTATGAAAAATGAATTTATTAATTATTATATATATCTTTTGAACATTAAAATAAAACCCTTTTTCTTTTGGCAAATAATATAATACCAATACGATTATATTATTCCTATTCTATCAAATGATATGATGTTTATGCAGCCTTTGTTTTTTTCTTTTTTGGCTTAACTTCTTCTTCTTCTTCTTCTTCTTCTTCCTCTTCACCATCTTCCATACCTTCAACTTCTTCCTCTTCTCCATCTTCTCCATCTTCCATACCTTCCAGTTGATCTTCTTCGTCCTCTTCGCCAGCCATGTTTTCTAGACCTTCATTACGAATGTTTGCCCCATATTTCAATATATTACCAACTGCAACCGCAACAAACAATATTACCATCATATTTTTACTGAAAAAAGATGTAAGGAATCCAACAATCAGAAATACAACAATGGTGGTAATATCGCGTTCCATTAATAAATAAAACAAATTTCCTAAAGAAAGTAGAAACACGAAATATAGGATGCCGCGATTATGCAAAAGTGCATTATTGTTTAATGAAAACAAGTTTTGTTTCATCAATGATTTTGCCATGATTATAATTATATTCTATCATTACAAAATGTTTGTTTGAGTTTATGATTCGAATATCTCTTTTTATTTTGGTCAGAGGAATAATGTAATCTTATTTTCCAATCTCATTTTCCATACTTTCATTCATTGGTATTGGTATCAAAATATCATGTTCTACCTCTTCCTGACATCCATCGTATATATTCAAAACCTCAGCAACCACCTTTTCGCGTTGAATATCGGTTTTTTGAAACATATATATCGATATCGAAGCCGATTTTTTCCCCTGAAACCGTTTCAAAAAATCCTCGAGGCCATTCACCTCCCCCACACGATCATGTTGATCCAAATCTCCCGTTATAATCAAACGACTATTTTCTCCCAATCGCGTCATCATCATTTTCATCTGGGAGATGGTTGAGTTTTGCATCTCATCCGCAACAATCCAACAATTCTTGAATGTTCTCCCGCGCATGTATCCTAAAGGCGCAATCTCAATCTGTTTTTCTTCCAGCAAGGTCTGTACCTCCTTCGTACTCATAAACTGGTATAATATATCATAAATGGGCCGCACCCAAGGCGCCATTTTATCTTCCAGCGTTCCTGGGAGATATCCAATATCTTCTTCGACACTTACTGTGGGTCGCGTGAATATAAGTTTATTATACGTTCCCAGCAAAAAATTGCGAATCCCGTATTCAGTTGCAAACATGGTTTTACCCGTTCCCGCGGGACCACATGCAATAACGATTTTTCGCGACTTCACCTTCAAACATTTCGTATATTCCTCCTGATGTTTATTCATAGGCGTCGTAAATTTCTTTTCGAAATCCTGTTTTTCGGCTGCAGAAAGATATTGCATGTTCTCATACTGGTATTTTTTGGCCCCCCATTTATCCTTTTCTTTATTGTCTTTACCCTTTTCATCTTTTTCCTTTTCATTACCACAGTCAGAATAGTATTCGTTCATTAATTCCTTTTCAATCTGTTTTTTGGATTTTCTCCCACGTTTTTTCTGAGGAGTTTTTCCTAACTCGCATTTGATGTTATCCATATTCTGTGTTGTATTCATGACTGACAGCGAAAAATCGGTATCTCGATCCGCCATTCTCTTTATAATACCCAGTTATTTCCCTAAACAGATAAATAACAAATACATGGTTTTACTGGGATATTTGTTAGTATATTGCATACGCGCTCGATACATCGTAAGAGTTATGTATATTGAAATAATAATAATAATAAAATAACATGCGGTAAATAAATAGACTTAAAGCGACTATACTGACTATTTGTATTCTATTTATGAAACAAACAATATTGGTTACGGGAGGAATCGGATATATTGGATCACATACGATTGTTGAATTATCGAAAACCTATGATATTGTGGTAATTGACAATTTGTCAAATAGTTCCATAGACAACGCCAGATGTCTGCAAGAGCTTATTTATCCCGCAACATTCAATCTAATTATAGGAAATGTATGCGATTTATCATTATTAGACAATATATTTGATAAATACAATATATATGCTGTAATTCACTTTGCGGCACTGAAGTCGGTTTCGGAAAGCGTATCAAATCCATTATTATACTATGAAAACAATGTGGGCGCTACAATACAATTGTTGCAAGTTATGGAAAAACATGATGTGAAAAAAATCATATTTTCATCCTCGGCGACTGTCTATGGGAACCAGCCATCGCCACTCGATGAAACTAGCAACGCAGGCATCGGTTTAACAAATCCCTATGGAAAAACGAAATACATGATTGAAGAGATTCTCCGCGATTTGAAGGGCTGGAACATTATTATATTGCGGTACTTCAACCCGGTCGGAGCCCATGAATCCGGAAAAATTGGGGAGAATCCGAACGGAATCCCGAATAATTTGATGCCGTTTATCATCAATGTTGCGAAAAACCATTATTTCCATGAAAATAATGAAACGTATGATGCTCTCAAAATATTTGGAAACGATTACAAAACGGTAGATGGTACAGGAGTGCGCGATTATATCCATGTAGTCGATTTAGCGATCGCGCATGTAAAGGCGCTTGAGAATTTATACAGGGTCGGTGTATTCACGTATAATATTGGGACGTCGAAGGGGACATCTGTCCTAGATCTGGTGAATACGTTTGAAATGGTGAATGGAGTGAATGTCCCTTATAAATATTTTCCGAGAAGAAAGGGTGATGTGGATGAGTGCTATTGTTTAGCAGACAAAGCATGGGTCGAATTGGACTGGAAACCAGTTCGAAACATCGAGGATATGTGTCGAAGTGCATGGAATTTTGTATTGAAAAACAGTATGCAATAAAATATTTAGAATATTTATAGAATATGTCAAGACGATTAAGAGAAGCTATAAATAACTCTACGCTGCCAGACTATAATCCGACACCTAGCCGTTTAGCAAGCAGACTAGAAGAAATTAAAACAATAGATGCTGCTGTAGTAAATAATCCAGCAAAAGCAAGTAGAGCAGCGGAATCAGATAAGTTGGCGAAAGGGTTCGGATATGATACTAAGCATTTTGACAATTTTGTTAATACTGCTTCTACTGGTGGAAAAAAGTCGCGAAGACAACGTCAGCAACAGAAACAACAAAGAAGAAATACACAAAGACAAAGAAAAAATAGAAAACAGTCTAAGAAAAACTACAAAAAATAAGAAATCGAGTATTATATACGATATATATTCCTGGATATTTCATTATATTTTGAATGCCAAAATATAATTATTACACCTATATCAATCCTACAAATAGGAAAAAGGTTCTGAAAAAACACCCATGGATGCAATGGGTGATTTCCAAAAGTTGAGTATGGACGAGTAGCG
>Ga0194133_10003282_pt1 | contig 23274 bp, 18 predicted proteins | sample TA2KigOf40mmetaG_FD_155448 | JGI IMG/M metagenome (GOLD analysis project Ga0194133, IMG submission 155448) | Freshwater microbial communities from Lake Tanganyika, Tanzania - TA2015055 Kigoma Offshore 40m | ecosystem: Environmental > Aquatic > Freshwater > Lake | place: Tanzania: Lake...
GATGCGCGCCGCAGAGGGGAGCCCCCATGGGGGCTCCCCTCTGCCTCCCTCAATAGAGCCAAATCTGCCAGACTAAGTGTTACCCATGTGACCGGATAGAAGTGTTACCTATGTGCCCGGTCGGACAGGAAGAGAAGTACCGCTGCAGCCTCTTTAGCGTCTCAGAAGATGTTGCTCAAGACTCAGACGGCTTTCAGATCAAACGCGCCGTCGTTCACCACAACGGTTCGGCCGTCATCCTCGTTGTCGACGACAAGAAGAAGATACTCCTCGTGCGTCAATACCGCCTGCCTGCAAATCAAAAACTATGGGAACTCCCTGCCGGGAAAATCGACGCAGGAGAAAACGCACTCCAGGCAGCCAAACGGGAACTCTCCGAAGAAACTGGATACAAAGCCAAAACCTGGAAGAAACTGGCCAGTTATTGGGCTAGCCCCGGTTTCCTCGCCGAGAAAATGAACATCTACCTCGCCACCGATCTGGTGCCTGGCATCGCAACTCCAATGGACGATGAACGCATCGAAGCTCGCTGGTTCACTTCAAAAGAACTCGACACCCTGATCCGCGAAGGCAAACTTGAAGACGGCAAGACGTTCATCGGCTACCTCACATGGAAGCGTTTTCACGCATCCACGAGATAAGCTTCGTGATCGCCGCACCCCGGTGCGATACGCCTCCCTTACGGTCTTTGCTGATCTGCGCAAATGTCTGTTCAAGAGGCGGATAGAAAAAATACGGATCGTAGCCAAAACCGCCTTCACCGCGCGGTTCCTGCACAATCTCACCTTCCACCGCCCCGCGGAATGTGGCCAGCACTTGGTTTTTGGCCACCAGTGCAATCACACAAACATAACGTGCGCTGCGCACTGCCTTGTCCGCCATCTCGCGAACTAGCTTCTCGTTGTTGGCCACATCGTTGCCCGCCCAGCGCGCAGAATGGACACCTGGCGCGCCACCGAGTGCGTCCACCTCAAGACCCGAGTCTTCGGCGATCAGCCACCCATCGCAATGCGCCCCGTAATAGAGCGCCTTCTCGATCGCGTTGGCCTCGAACGTATCACCGGTCTCCGGCGCCACCGCCATCGACTTCATCTCGGGAAACATCTCGATCTCAAGGCCCGCCCCCTCGAACTCACGGACCTTGCCTGGATTACTCGTGGCGAGATAGAGCTTCATTTTGCATCCCGGTCAATTCGGCGATCCCTGCCTTGGCCAGCGCAATCAACTCAGCCAATTGCGGATCGTCAAAGGGAATCTGCTCGGCAGTGGCCTGCACTTCAATAAACTTCCCGGCTCCCGTCACCACCAGATTCATGTCCACATCCGCGGCCGAGTCTTCCTCGTAACAGAGATCGAGCATCGGTGAACCCTTCACGATCCCGACGCTTGTTGCCGCCACGGAATCACGAAGCGGATTCTTCTTCAGCACGCCAGCCTTCAACATCTTCCGTACGGCAATACCCAGAGCCACATACGCACCGGTCACCGAAGCGGTTCGCGTTCCTCCATCGGCTTGCAACACGTCGCAATCGACCGTGATGGTCCGCTCGCCCAGCGCCGCCGTATCGACGACGGCCCGCAACGAACGCCCAATCAAGCGCTGAATCTCCATCGTCCTTCCGCTCTGCCGGCCCTTGGCCACTTCTCTTGGAGTCCGCGTTACAGTGGCCCGCGGCAACATCGAATACTCCGCCGTCACCCACCCTGACCCCTTCCCACGCAAAAAAGGAGGCACGCCCTCTTCCACCGATGCGGCGCACAACACTCGTGTATACCCCACAGAAATCACAACCGAGCCCTCCGCCGTCAACAGATAATCCGTTTCGAGCTTCACCGGCCTCATCTGAGAAAGTGTTCTTCCATCCAGTCTTGTCATTTCGTTTTCATCCCCGCCAGCGACGCGTAGAACAACAGCGACAACAGTCCAATCCCCACTAAAATTAGAAATAAACAGGGCAGAGCAGGCAGAATCGACTTCGGCGTCGGCTTCTCCGGTTCTGTTTTTTTGATACCGCCGCGCGGCGGCTTCATTTTTGCCATACAATCTCGATGCTATCCCATGCGCAAGCTAATCCCTCTCGTCTTCCTCATTCTTTCTGCCTGCACCACTGAAAAGAAGCCCTTTGAGCTTCCGAAACAGACCGAAGGCGGTTGGAAGCTCACCGCCAGCCAGCCCTTCCAGGCAGCGGAGTGGATCACCCGGCTCGGCATGAAGAACGCCACAAGAGCGAGCTATACCGGCCCAATCAACACTGAGGTTTATTTTTACGAGTTGAAAAGCGAATCCGCTGCCCTTGAGTGCATGCAACGCTGGAGGACCAATCCGGGCGAGAGCCATTTCTTCAAGGGCGACCTTTTCGTCGTCATCCGCTCCGATCACCCCAACCGCGAGACTAAGGCGGACTTTACCCGCGCACTCCAGAAACTGCTGTAGCTTTGCAACCCAACTACCTTCACCACCTGCATCTCAATCGCTTCGCTGCCGCCCAAGCCGAAGCCGCCCAGCCTTGCGTTGAGAACCTCAGCCATTGGCAGGACGCGGTCGCCGAAATTCGTACTTGGCCAGAGTACTCGCCGCAACCGCTTCACTCGCTCGATCACACCGCCCAACACCTCGGCCTCAAAAAGCTCTTCTATAAAGACGAAAGCCGCCGCTTCGGCACGGTCTTGGGCAGCTTCAAAGCTCTCGGCGCTCCGTTTGCTGTCTACAGCCTCCTAGCGGATCATGTAGCCCAAGCCACCGGCACTCGCCCCACGGCACAACAACTCCGCGATCGCAAGTTCCACGCGCTCACCAGCCGCGTCACCGTCTGCGTTGCCACCGATGGCAATCAGGGCCGTGGACTCGCCTACGCCGCTCACACCTTCGGCTGCCGCTGTGTTACTTACATCCACTCTCACGTCAGCCCTTATCGCAAAGAAGCGATGGAGGCTTTGGGCGCCATCGTCATCCGCATCGACGGTGAATACGAAGCCTCCGTCCATCGAGCTAAACAGGACGCTCGCCTTAATGGCTGACACTTCGTCAGCAGTACTTCCTGGGATGACTTCGCCTCGCCCATCCCGCGCAATGTGATGAACGCCTACATGGTCATGGTTGAAGAAGCCCTCGCTCAGCTTCCGGATCCCAACGCCATCACTCACGTCTTCATGCAGGGCGGAGTGGGGAGCATCGCCGCCGCGGTGTTTCTCGGCTTCCTCAAACGCTGCCCCGTCAATCCGCCCAACTTCATCATGGTCGAACCCATCGAAGCCGATTGTCTTTACCAAACGGCCGTCCACGGCCAAGCCACACCATCCAGCGGAACGCTGCGAACCATCATGGCCGGCCTCGCCTGTCGCGAAGTTTCACCCGCCGCCTGGAAGATCCTCGATTGGCTCACCAGCGACTTTCTCGCCATCCCTGACGCATGGGCAGCCACAGCCATGCAGCAACTCGCCCAGCGCACAGCCGATGTTCCCATTGTTTGCGGCGAATCGGCCGCGGGCGGCATGGGCACTCTGATCGCCGCTGCTTCAGACCCAACGCTCTACGAAAAACTCAGGCTCGACCCCAATAGCCAGTGCCCGCTGTTCGGATGCGAGGGCGCCACCGACCCGGTCATTTACCAGGATATTACAGGCTTTTTCCCGGACGATGTCTTTTCGCGCCAGCCCGCAAACCCAGCTATGCTGGTCCCATAGCGATACTGCCCTTCAGTCATCTATCCCGCATCCAGGAATCCGCCGTCTATCTCCTGATCGCCGGCACGTTTCTCCTGGTCGCCTTCACCGATGGGCTTTCGTGGCCAACACTTGCATTCTGCCTTGTACTCGCAATTCTGCGGGTTTCGGGCGTCACGGTATCCACCAACGCCGGTTGTGCCACCTTGTTGCTGGTTGCCGCCGCTGCCCCCGTCTCTTGGTTTTTCTTCCGCGGCATCGCGACGCTCAACATTAAGGACTTCCTGCTCGCCATTCTCATGGTCTTTCTGCTGAGCGCACAGACCGGCCGCGATTTTGCGGCCGTATCCAGCTATTGCATCTGGATCATGCTCGCCGCCCTCTTTCCCTCAAGTGGCCCCCAACAATGGTTTCTCCTCGCGTTGCTCTTTACTTGGTTCCTGATCGTTCAATCCCTGAACGAATTGCGCCGCAACCGCGAACAGGCCGCTCAATGGAAAGGCCCCGACGGCTGGCACCTGATCAAGCCGCTGGCCAGCTTTGCCATCGTGATGATCCTGGGCGTCGCCCTGTTCACGGGCGCACTGTATCTCTTATTGCCCCGCACTCCGATTGCCGCCTTCCATTTCGATTTCAAACCGATCAACCGTATTGTCGGCTTCTCCGGCTCAGTTCGCCTTGGGGAAATGGGCGAACTCAAGGAGGATCGCACACCCGCATTTCGCATTCGATTTCTCAATGGAACTCCACCCCCTGTGCTCAAGTGGCGCGGCGTCGCGCTTGCCGATTTTAACGGTTCTGCCTGGTCTAACAGCATGGAAGCTTGGTACGAGTTCCCCAACCAAGGCCGCATCACCGTTGCTTCTGACGATCAGCGCCGCCGCCCCGGCCAACGCCTCTACTACGAGATCCAATCCCTCGCAGCGATGGATCGAGTGCTGTTCACCATCGGAGTACCAGAATACGTTTACCTCCCGCAAGGTCGCCTTCGCCGCAATGTAGAATCCGCTTACCGGCAGATCTCCCTCGAAGAATCGCTTCCCGCCTATTCCATCTCGGGTTGGCTCGACAATGAATACCATTCGATCGCGTCCGACGCCACCGCAACGCTTAGCCCTCAATTGCGCCAGCGTTACCTCAGGCTTCCAACCGTAAACCCACGCATCCGCGAATTGGCTCAGCAGATCGCAATCGATGCCAAGTCCCCCGCCGAATCCGCAATCCGCATCGAAAATTACCTCCGCACTCAGTTCTCCTACAGCCTCCAGTCAAACATCTCTGGCCGAGAACCTCTGGTCGACTTCCTCTTTAGCGCCAAATCCGGCCATTGCGAGTACTTCGCCAGTGCCATGGCCGTCATGCTTCGAACGCTCAAGGTCCCTACGCGTGTCGTCACAGGCTTCTACGCCAGTCTGCCCGAGCCCATCGGCCCCTGGTATGTCATCCGCAGCTCCAACGCTCACAGTTGGGTCGAAGTCTGGATCGAAGGTCAGGGCTGGACCGTCTTTGACCCGACACCTGCCGGCCCCAACCAACAGCAACTCTCCAGCACCGTGCTTTGGCTCCTCCGCCTCCAGGATCGTCTGGTCGTCATGAGCGAAGAATGGATGGGCGGCTCTGGCGGCGTGCGCCGACCGAATATTCAAAGGCCAGATTTTTCCTGGCCTTGGCTGCTCGCTCTCACCCTTCCAGCCTTCTGGCTTTACTGGCGTCGTCGCCAACGCCAGCAACCACAAATCCATCACGCCACATTGCTTTACGAGCAATACCTCGCGATCCAAAACCGATCTCGCCAACCCAATCAGACCGCCCGCGAAATTGACTCTTCAACGATTACCAGCCTCTACGAACGCGCCCGCTTTTCAGAGGATAATGAGGCACTCTTAGACCTTCGCCAGCAGATCGATATACTCCTCAAGTCCCGCGCACCTAGTCCACCTCAGTCGGGCCGGCCCGAACCACAGTAGTTTCCCCAATTGCAATTTCGACCAATCGGATTTACAATGAGGACACTATCATGAAATCGCTGCTACTTGCATTTCTCTCTTTGGCCCCGCTTGCCGGCCAACACAAGACTTTGGAGCAACTCACGCAGGAGGTTCCATTGATCGTCGCAGGTCAGGTCGCCAGCGCCGATAGCTTCGAGGGCACCGATGGCGAGATCTATACGCGGGTGAGAATCGATGTGGCCTCGGTCCTCAAGGACGACGATGGCAACAGTCCTCAACAGCTCGACTTCACCGTGAAGGGTGGTCAACTCGGCGATCGAGTCGTCCACTTCACTGACGTGCCGCACTTTGAGACTGGTGAGACGATCCTGCTTCTTGGCTCAACGAACACCCCTGAGGAATCCATCGACCTGGCCCAATCGAGCGGCCGCGCCGCGTTGAATCGCATCCGCCAATACCGACAGGATGCTGGCGCTCCCAACAACGAATTCGAACTCCGCCGCCTTCAACGATTCCTCGACCGTACTTCCACCATGGAACTCGATGCGACGAATCCTTGTTCAGCCTTTTTGGGGCCCAAATGGGCCTCTCCCTCAGCGGCTTATTCTCTGGGCGCATCGCTACCACCGTCTTGGGCTCCCGCCATTCAGGCAGCCGCTCAGGCGTGGTCACAAGGAGGTTCGAGCTTCGCTTTTAACTTGTCCTCGACCAGCCCCCACAGCATCTCTCTCGCCGATCTTGGTGCGGGCACAACACTCGCATCCACACGAGTTGAATACTTCCGAAGCTCCATGCAATTGGTCCGCTTCACCATGACTTTCAACAACCGATACAACTGGAAAACCAGCCCCCAAAACGGCACCTTCGATATCCAGAATGTGGCCACCCACGAATTCGGCCACGCCCTCGGCCTTGGCCATCCTTCGGCATCCACCTGCGCCGAAGAAACGATGTGGGCCTCGGCTGGTTCGGGCGAGATCAAGAAGCGCAGTCTCGAAGCAGGGGATCGCGCAGGCCTCGTAACGTTGTATGGAGCGAGTAGCACCACACCGCCACCCCCACCTCCAACCACGATTCCAACGCCCACCACCAGCTACTTTTCGTTGGTTTCGACGAATCCAGTCTCAACCCGCCCCATCACGCTGGTCTTCCGTGCCTCCAGCTACGACCCAGCCACCGTTGAGGCGCTACTCACCGGCGGCGTTTGCGGTACGGCAGGCTGTATCGTCCGGCCCTATGCCATCTCAACAGCAGATCTTGTCTTCATTAACAACTACCAGCCCGGCACTTACTCGATCCGGCTGCGCAGCACCTCGGCAGGCCCGCTTGGGGCAGCCAGCAGCTTTACTGTCCGCTAAAGGGCTTTAGCCTTAAGCCTTCGAGCAACTCACTTAGCGCCGCCACAATGCGCTCTGGCGGCGCCCCCGTCGTATCAATGGCCTTCAATACTCCGGATGGCGAAAAGCTCGCTCCAGGAGAGGTCTGCACCAGATCCATCAGCTTTCTTGGCTCGATCTTCGCCTGCGGATGGAATTTCACCTGGAACATTCCCTGCCGCCGCTCGACACTCTCCACGCCAATATTTTGCGCGAGGTTCTTCGCTTGTCCGAAGTCCACCAGAAGTTTCACCTCTGGCGGAACAGGCCCATAGCGATCGGCAAACTCAGCCACGATCTCATCGGCCACCTCACGAGTCTTGGCATCGGCAATCTTTTTGTATGCTCTGAGACGCTGATTGTCGTCAGGGATATAACTCGCAGGGATCCGAATCTCAATGCCAAGGTTCAGCGTGGAGTGAATCTCAAGCGGCACCTCTTCGCCCTTCATCTCGCGAACAGCTTCTTCGAGCATTTTGATGTACATATCAAATCCAACCAGATTGATATGTCCGCTCTGCTCGCCACCGAGCAAACTTCCAGCTCCACGAAGCTCCAGATCGAGCGCCGCGATCTTGAACCCAGCTCCGAGATCCGAAAACTCCTTCAACGCCGCCAATCGCTTGCGAGCTACTTCCGTCAGTTCCGTATCCACCGGCACCAACAGATACGCATAAGCCCGGCGGTTCGACCGACCCACCCGGCCCCGCAACTGATACAACTCGCTCAGCCCATAATTCTGCGCATTCTCGATGATGATCGTGTTCGCCAGCGGAATGTCCAACCCATTCTCGACAATCGTCGTACACACAAAAACGTCGAACTCATGCCGCATGAATCCAAGCAAAACCTTTTCGAGCTCGTCCTCGACCATTTGGCCATGCCCCACATCCACACGAATCCCAGGCACGAGTTGCTGCAACGAGAAAGCCCGCTCATAGATGGACTCGACGCGGTTGTGAACAAAGTAAACCATGCCGCCGCGCGCGGTCTCCTGCTCGATGGCCGCCTTGATCACTTCCTGATCAAACTTGGCCACAACCGTATGCACCGCCAGGCGGTCTTTCGGGGGCGTCTCGATCACGCTGAGGTCACGAATTCCGACCAGAGACATGTGCAACGTTCTCGGGATCGGCGTGGCAGATAGCGTCAACACGTCGACGTTCTTCTTGATCTGCTTCAGCCTTTCTTTGTGCCTCACGCCAAAGCGTTGTTCCTCATCAACGATCAACAACCCCAGGTCAGGAAACTCGATGTCCTTCGACAAGATCCGGTGAGTCCCAATGAGTATGTCGACCTTGCCGTTTTCAAGATCGGCCATCACCTGCTTCGATTCCTTCGGATTTCGAAATCGGCTCAGATGCTCAATCCGCACCGGAAATGCAGCGAACCGCCGCTTGAAGCTTTCAAAGTGCTGAAACGCGAGCACTGTTGTCGGTGCGAGCACCGCCACCTGTTTGCCGTCACCAAGAGCCTTAAACGCGGCCCGCATCGCTACTTCGGTCTTGCCGAACCCGACATCGCCAACGACCAACCGATCCATCGGCAGTTCGCTTTCCATATCTCGCTTGATATCGCGAACTGCTGCCATCTGGTCTTTTGTCGCGTTGTATTCGAAGCTGTCTTCAAATTCCCGCTGCCAGTTAGAATCCGGGGAGAACGAATACCCTTCAGCCATTCGCCGCTGCGCATAAAGCTTCAGCAACTCATCGGCCATATCCTTCATCTTGGCCTTCACCCGGCTCTTCGTCTTTTGCCATGTAATGCCGCCAAGTTTGTCGAGCGGCGCCTTCGTTTCGCCTCCACTCCCGCTGCGATACATCGAGATCAGATCAAGGCGTGTCACCGGCACATAAAGCTTCGACTCGCCAGAATACTCAAGCAACAGAAATTCCCCGTTACCCTCGCCCTGATTCAGGATCTTGATACCGAGAAACTTCCCTACCCCGTGGGTCTGGTGAACGACAAAATCGCCCACCTTTAAATCTGCGATATCGGCGGCGAAGGCCCCCATCGACGCCACCGGCCCTCGCTGCTGCGACCGCGCCACCAAGTCAGAGGACTCGAACAAATCGTCCCCACCAAACAACGCCAGCTTGGGCTCCCGGAATACAGTTCCTCGCGAGAGCCGACCCTTCACCAACAATACGTTTGCGTTGGACCCCTGATAGACGCGGTCTGCCAGATAACTCGGCATCACCTCTTCGGGCGGCAACATCACCTGGTAGGGAACCTTGTACTCGCTAAACACATCCGCAAACCGCTCCACCTCGCCAAGCGAGTTTGCGAAAAACACAACTTTGCTTCCACCCGCTACCAGCGTCCGCGACTCTTCGACTGCCAAACGGATGTTGCCCCGAAACATAATCCCAGGTCGAGAACCAAACTCAAAGGCGTTCCCCCCTGCATCGAGACCTAACTCTCTCAGCTCAATCTCGCGCATCCCCGCCACACCGTGCGACGCCAGCTCTCCATAGTGGAAGTAATGCCCCTCTGGCTCCACCTCGTGGGCCCCATCTTCAAGCCGCTTCCAGAATCGCTCGGCTGAGGCTCGCACCTGATCTGGCTCATCCCAAAACAACAACCCTGGCCCAACAAGGTTCAACAATGAGAACTCGCGCGGACCGTCCGTATCCGTCTGCGTCTCCACCAAAGGCAGGATCCGGACCTCAGGAACACGCGCCACCGATCGCTGTGTCCCAACATCGAATCGCCGGATCGATTCAATCGTGTCCCCAAAGAACTCAAGCCTTACCGGGTTGTCCGCCTCAGCAGGAAAGACATCTACGATTCCGCCGCGAATCGAGTATTCCCCCACCATCTCCACCGGCTCCCGCATCTCGTAACCGATCTGCTTCAGATGCTGAGTCAGATCTTCAATCCCAACCTCTTCGTTTTCTTTGAGGCTCAGCACCAGTTGCTTATAGAAGCTCGGTGCCGCCACTCGCAACATCGCACTAGCCACAGGGGCAATCGTGATGGGCGCACGCCCGCTTGACAGCTTCCACAATCCGATCGCACGCTGTTCGAGAATCTCGGAGTGAGGTGTCAACTTCTGATGTGGCAGCACATCGAGCGCTGGCACCAGTTGCGCTCTTGCGCCTTCAGGCTCGAGTAGCGTCAAGAAGCAGTTCGCCGCCTCCAGCAGCCCTTCCGCTTCCCGGTTGCCATCCGTCACGACGAGCATTGGCTTATGGGTATTGAACCAAAGCAAGCCCAACACCAGCCCTTTGGCGGCCAGCGTCAGCCCGCTAAGCGAGAGTATTTGCTCCTCTTGCCGTGCCAATCGCTCGAGTAGCGCTTCAAACTCGCGCTTCTCTGCGACACTCTCAAGCAGGCTTCGAATCACTGATGGCGATCCAGAATTTGCTGCACGAGATTTGTCGTCGAGTATCCGGGCTCAAGAGGCAATGCCATCACTTGTCCGCCAGCCGCCTCGACTTCCTCACGCCCAGCAATGAAGTGGCTCCAATCAGCACCCTTCACCAGAAAGTCAGGCAGCACCTCGGCGATCAATTCTCGGGGCGTGTCTTCGTCGAAGAACGTCACAGCATCTACGGCTTCAAGGCTCATGGCCACTGCCGCCCGTGTCGCCTCGTCGCAAATCGGCCGGGACATCCCTTTCAGCCGCTGCACGCTCGCATCCGTATTGAGCGCAAGAATCAGCACATCCCCAAGGGATCGCGCCGCCTCAAGCAACCGCACATGCCCGGGATGCAAGATGTCATAGCAGCCATTGGTAAAGACCACCTTCTTTCCCTCCTCACGCCACAAGGCGCGCTGAGCAACAAGATCTGGCCGGGAATAGGTTTTTAACATAGGTTAAAGCTACACTTTTAGTTTATGAGAGCCGCCCTTTGTCTGGCCATCCTCACGTCTGTGCTTCGATCGCAGTCTCTCGAAGATCAGATCTCGAAAATTGCCAAAGACCTCCAGTCCCGCCTTGTTGAGTGCCGCCGCGACATTCACATGCACCCTGAGCTGTCGAACAATGAAGTTCGCACGGGCAAGCTCGTTACTGAGAAGCTCCGCGCTCTTGGTCTTGAAGAAGTGAAGCCAAACATCGCTGGCAACGGTGTCACTGCGTTGATCAAAGGTGGCAAGCCTGGCCCGGTCGTCGCCTGGCGCGCCGATATGGACGCACTTCCGATTGACGAATCGAACTTCCCTGCTCCCTACAAATCCACAGTCAAAGGCGTAAAACACGCCTGTGGTCACGATGCGCACACCACCATCGCACTTGGCATCGCCGAAACTCTGAATCAAGTCAAAGACCAGTTGCCCGGCACTGTCAAATTCGTCTTCCAACCGGCGGAAGAAGGCGTCCCCAATGTCCCCGAGTATGGAGCCCGCCTCATGATTAAGGAGGGCGTCCTTGAGAATCCGAAGCCTCAGGCCATATTCGCCTTCCATGTTGCCAGCAGCGTGCCGGTCGGTAAGATCGCCTACACCGATAACGCCGCCAGCTCTGCTTCCTCCACGGTCAACATCACAATCAAGGGCAAGCGTGCCCACGGCGCTTATCCTTATCAAGGCATCGACGCCGTGGCGATTGCCAGCCAATGCGTTCTGGCTCTGCAGACAATTCACTCTCGCCGCATCGACACGAAAGAACCCAGCGTGTTGACGCTCGGCACGATCCACGGCGGCGACCGCCGCAACGTGATTGCAGAATCTATTCAAATTACCGGCACCCTGCGTACCTTCTCCGAAACCATCACCGACCAGTACGAGAAGCAGATCCGTCAAACACTCAAAGGCTGCACGTCTGGCATGGGCGGCAGCTTCGATTTCAACCTCAAGCGTGGCAACATCCCCATGCTCAACAGCCCAGAGCTGAACAAAGCCGCCATCCCGGTGATTGAAAAGGTGTTGGGCCCTAACACCACCCTTGCTCAGGGGCCAGGCTTGTTCGGAGAAGACTTCTCCGCCTACCAGCGCGTCGTCCCCGGGAGCATGTTCTTCCTCGGCACCGCTAACGTCGCGAAAGGCATCACCGCTAGTGTGCACACTGCAGAATTTGATATCGACGAAGACGCTCTCTCGATTGGCGTCAACACTGGCTCCAAAATCCTCCTCGACTACCTCATCAGGAACTCAAAGTGAAAACTCTCATCCTCTTCGCCGCCGCGCTTCAAGCTCAGGACATCAACCAACTCGTCGATGCTTTGACGCCCAAGCTTGTCGAGACCCGCCGGGACTTTCACATCCACCCCGAGCTCTCGAATAAAGAAGCCCGCACTGGTCAGGTAATCGCTGCCCGGCTGAAGGAACTCGGCTTCGATGAAGTGCGCACGGGAGTCGCCGGCCACGGCGTCATCGGCGTCATCAAAGGCGGAAAGCCCGGGCCCGTGGTTGCCTGGCGCACCGACATGGACGCTCTGCCGATTGACGAATCCGAATCGAAGCTTCCCTATAAATCGGTCAACAAAGGCGTCAAGCATGCCTGCGGCCATGATGCTCATATGACCGTCGCCCTCGGCGTCGCCGAGCTCTTCAGCAAGATCCGCAAAGACCTCCCCGGTACGGTCAAGTTCATTTTCCAACCTGCGGAAGAGGGCGTCTCCGATGCTGAGTACTTCGGGGCGGCCTTGATGATCCGGGAGGGCGCGCTGCAGAACCCCAAGCCTCAGGCGATTTTTGCTTTCCACGTCTCACCCATGGTCGACGCTGGCAAGATCGGTTTCGCCCGCGGCCCCCTGCTCGCCAGCGCCGACTCCGTCGACATCACCATCAAAGGCAAAAAGGCCCACGGCGCAATGCCTCACGAAGGAACAGACGCACTCGTCACAGCAGCACAGTGCGTGAACATGCTCCAAACCATTCATTCGCGCCGTATCTCGACCATGGAACCCAGCGTCCTCACCCTCGGCACCGTGCACGGCGGTGACCGATCTAACGTCATTCCTGACTCCATCAAACTCGAAGGCACACTTCGCACCTTTAACGAGCAAACGCGCGAGGCCTACCGCACCTACGTCAAACAAACGCTCGCAGGCTGCACGGCCATCAACGCGAGCGACTTCAAAGTGGAGTGGATTCAGCCCAGCTACCCCGTCACCGTCAACCCCGCCGAAATGGTCAACGCCGCTCTTCCTTCAATCGAACGCGCCGTCGGCAAGGCAAATGTGATCGAAACTGCCCCTCAGATGGGCGGCGAAGACTTCTCTCTCTACCAAAAAGAAATCCCCGGGGCTATGTTCTGGCTTGGGGTTCGGAATGAGTCTAAGGGCATTACCGGCGGTCTCCACACCACGGATTTCGACATCGATGAAGCCGCGCTTCCGGTGGGCGTGAAGACCGCCGCTGCAATTTTGATGGACTACCTTACTTCTTCGCGGCCTGCTTCGCGATAACCAGATCCTTGATCGCAGTGTAGGTCGCTTCAGGCACAATTTTCTTCGACACCAACTCGTCCTTGGCTTTGTAGGGGCGGCCCTTGATGATGGCTTCGGCATACTTTGGGCCGATGCCCTTCAGGGCTTCCAATTCCCCTTTCGAGGCGGAGTTGAGGTCGAGCAGTGCAGCGGCCTTCTTCTCCATCATGTCTACCTTCGGCGCTGCCTTCTTGTCCTGGGCAAACACCATCGCCGCGCCGAGCGCAGCCACTAGCATCATTCGATTGAAAATACGCATGCTGAAATGGTATGCGAAAAGGAGGGAAGCGGAAAGGCCAGACTGGAGCGGGAGACGAGAATCGAACTCGCGACCAACAGCTTGGAAGGCTGAGACTCTACCACTGAGTTACTCCCGCCCTTCCAAAACTAATTGTAACGCATTGACATCCACGGCCCAAATCGACGATCATGATTCTCACCATGACGAAACCACTCTCTGTGTTTCGCATGCTCGCCCTCGTCGCCGCGCTATGCATCCTCTCGCTCTATTCCCAAGTCCCTCAACCCAACGGGGCTAACGTCGAACCGGGCACACTGCCCGCCAAATGGATCGCCGGCGGTCCCAAGTGCATGGAAGAAACCGAATGGCAGATCCATGAGTACAACGCCGACCTCTACATCGTTCGAGAATCCGGCTGCACGCATTATGAGAAGCCCTTCCTCTATGTCATCTTCGGTGACGAGAAAGTTACGCTCATTGACACGGGTGCGGGTCAAAACGACATCGGTCGCGTTTATGACCTCCTCGTTGCCAAGTGGTTGAAGCGCAGGAATCGAAGCTCCATCAAGAAGATGGTGATCCACACCCACGGCCACTCGGACCACATCGCCGGCGACTCGCAATTCCAGAACCGCCCCGACATCGAGTTTGTCCCTTTCGACATCCCGACCATCCAGAAGGCCTTCGACATCAAGCAATGGCCCGACTCCATCGGCCACCTCGACCTCGGCAATCGCAACCTGGAGATCGTTCCCATCCCTGGTCACCACGCCACCGACGTTGCCTTCTACGACAAACGCACCGGGCTTCTGCTCATCGGTGACACCCTTTATCCAGGCCGCCTCTATGTCACCTATTGGGATCAATTCGAAAAGTCCATCGAGCGCATCGTCAAGTTCACCGACGGCAAGGTCATTACATACATTCTGGGCTGCCACATTGAGCAGACCGACACTCCGTACCTCGAATATCCAATAGGCAGCTTTTATCAGCCCAAGGAGCACGTCCTCGAACTCTCTCGCGGCCATCTCCTCGAACTCCATAGCGCCCTGATTGGTCTCAAGGGTAAGCCCACGCGCCTTGCCATGCGCGATTTCACAATCTGGCCCCTGGGCCCAGCCGTGCTCGACGAGATGCGAAATACCCGCAAAACCGTCGAAGACCGGCTCAGAACAAAAATGTGGAATCAGACCCCATAAATTTTTTCGATTAGAAATAATGGTTCGAATCGGTTTCAATCAAGAGATCGCTACACGTGTAGCTCCCTCCGCGCCTTGTCTCGCGCATTGCAGTCCCAACCAGCCCAGACCAGCTAGTCACCATCCAGGACGGATGGACCAAAAGTAACTCCAAATCAGAAGGGGATCAGGGTCCATGTCTCTCTCTCTCGGCTCACGTCAGTGGGTCATTTCTACTCTATTGCTTATTTCCACGGCCAACCTATTCGGTCAAGCCACAACCAGTCTCTCGGGTCGGGTCGTCGATCCTACGGGTGCTAGCGTACCTGAACCAGTCATCACGATCACGCTCGACAGCCAGGGCTTCAACAGAAAAACCGTCGGTGACGCCACCGGCTTCTATCAATTCCTCCAACTGCCGCCAGGCAATTACATAGTCAAAGTCGAGAAAACAGGCTTTGCCACACTGCTTCAGAAAAACGTTCTACTGCAGGTCAACCTGCCAGCCACCGTCGAACTCAAAATGGAAGTCGGCAATGTTTCTCAAACGATTGCCGTCGAAGCCGAGGCGCCGCCGATCAACACCCAAGACGCCTCCATCGGCAATGCGTTCAATCAAACCCAGGTCCGCCAGCTCCCTTTGCTCACCCGAAACGTGGTCGAACTCCTCAGCCTGCAGGCTGGCGTGACCGCCACCGGTGAAGTGCTCGGCGCCAGAAGAGATCAAAACAACGTCACGCTCGACGGTGCCGACGTGAACGACAATCAATCCGCCGGTGCTTTCACGGCAGTGCTGCCTGTGCCGCTCGACTCGGTGCAGGAGTTTCGAGTCACGGTCGGCGGCCAGGGTGCCAACATGGGCCGTTCCTCGGGAGGCCAGGTTTCTCTTGTCACCAAGTCTGGCTCCAATCAGTTTCACGGTTCACTATATGAGTTCCACCGCAACACGGTAACCTCGGCAAACAACTGGTTTTCCAACCGTGCCGGCATCAAGCGTGAGGCACTCATTCGCAACCAGTTCGGCGGCTCCATTGGTGGCCGCATTATCAAGGATCGTGCCTTCTTCTTCTTCAACTATGAAGACCGCATTGACGCCTCCGGTGCTGCGCAAACACGCACGGTTCCAAGCGAGAGCCTGAAGAATGGCATCCTAACGTTGCAGACTTCCGACGGCGTCACTCGCCAACTTTCGCAAGCCGAGATGGCCACAGTGATCGACCCACAACGTCGCGGCTTCTCGCCGTTCGTCAAGGACCTTCTCGCCAAGTATCCTGTTGGAAACGATCCCGCGCTTGGTTCCGACGGCGGCCTGAATTTCTCGGGCCTTCGCTTCAATGCCCCTTTCAAGCTCAACAATCGCGCTTATGTCGCGCGTATGGACTTCCGCATCGACAAAGAGGGCAAACACAACGCCTACATCCGCGGTACTCTTGCCGATAACAAGGAAGACAACTCCGCCGCCCTCGCCCAGTTTCCAGGCCAGCCGGCAGCGTCGCTGCTTCTCAACAACTCGCGAGGCTTCACGGCCAATTACACTGGCGTGCTTAAGTCGAATCTCACGCACTCCGCGAGCCTTTCGCTGACACGCCAGGGCCTGGAGCAATCCGGGGCCACTGGCCCCCGCCTCAGCTTGTCAGGCATCAGCGATCAGATCAACTACACCCGCGGCAACGGCCGCATCCTCCCGGTCTGGCAACTGATCGATGACCTCACCTGGATGAAGGGTAAACACACGATTCAAACCGGAATCAACTTCCGGTTTATTCGGAACGACCGCTTCAACTTCGCGCCTTCCTTCCCGACGTTCGGCATGTCGCGCGGCACCATGCTCGGCCTGGGCAGCGACATCACCACCGCAGTCCTCGACCACGTCAAGAGGAGAGATGGCCTTCCTGCTACCACAGGGCTCCGCAACAGCGTCCCGCTTGTTAACGCCGTCGGTGCCTACCTTGGCATGATTACCAACCTCGACGTCACGTTCCAGTTCGATCGTGACGGCAAGGCACTGCCAGTGGGCGCAGCTCAGGCGCGCTCGTTCAAGACCAATGAATACGAGTTCTACGTGCAGGATGCCTGGCGCGTCACGCGAGACCTCAACCTCACCTTCGGTCTGCGTTACGGCAGCTACTCCGTGCCGTATGAAGCCAATGGCCTTCAGGTAAACACCACAACGCCGCTCGATAGCTACTTCGCTCAACGCGTCGGACTCGGCGCACAAGGCGTAGCCGGCAACGCCATGCCCGATGCACTCCTCAAGTACGCTTTGGCCGGCCCCGCAAACAATGCGAAAGACTGGTATGCGCGTGACAAGAACAACTTTGCGCCCCGCTTCAGCTTTGCTTATTCCAAGACTGGCGCAACGAACTGGCTCACCAAGTCCATCTTTGGCAATGGCGGCGTCATCCGTGGCGGCGCGGCGATGGTCTACGATCGCTTCGGTTCCGACCTGATCGTCAACTTCGACCAGCTCGGCAGCGTTGGCCTTGCTTCGCGCGCTGGCTTTCCGCTGAGCTACAACATGACAACAGCCCCGCGACTCACCACCGCCGGTGCCTTCCCTGCGTTGCCGGCTGCTCCTACTGGCGGCTTTCCCTTCACTCCCCCGGACGTTTTCGCGGTCGCGGGCACAGGCCTCGGCATGTTCTCCGATCTCAAGACTCCTTACTCTATGCTGCTCAATCTCAACTACGCGCGTGAGATCAAGGGTGGTCAGACTTTCGAGTTCGGCTACGTTGGCCGCCTTTCCCGCAAGACCCTCATTCAGGGAGACATCTTTACGCCTCTGACAGGGTATAAAGATACGAAATCGGGCCAGACCTGGCTGCAGATGGCAACCAGAACCCGCGACCTGTTTGAAGGCGGCTTGACTCCCGCCGCCGTTCAGCGCAACCCGAACTCGATCACGCCCATTCCGTTCATTGAGAATGTCTTCCCGGGGCTGAAGGATTACTACTTCCCGGGTAGCGCCACTGCGAATTACTTCAACCACATCTATGCCGAGAACGATGGCAGCGACATGGACGGTCTTCATCTTCTGGACCGTGTCACTGGCTTCGGTGGTGGCAAGTGCCTCTCGGCACCTGGCTGCCACACGTTTTTCTCAAGACAAGGTTCGGCGCTTCCCACCTGGATGAATGCCGGGATTGCGAACTACCACGGCATGACGCTGGCTGTGCGTCGCCAGTTGAAGAAGGGCTTCGGCTACGACTTCAACTACACGTTGTCGCACTCGATCGACAACGGCTCGGCGGCAGAATCCGGCGCGGGCCAGTTCGGCGGGACACTGCAGAATGTCTACAACGTCGGTGCCTTCCGAGGCTCCTCGGACTTCGACATACGCCACAACATCAACGCCAACGCCGTTTACGAACTTCCCTTTGGCAGAGGGCAGAAGTTTCTCAACACGAATTCCAGCGCGCTGAACCAGTTGGTCGGTGGTTGGTCGATCACCACGATCATGCGCTTCCGCACGGGCTTGCCCAGCACGATTGGGGGCTCAGGGGTCTGGAACTCCAATTATTGGCTTTCCAGTCTCGCCATCCCGAAGGCTGACTTCACCAACAAAATTGGAATCAACGAAAAGGGTCAGCCCGCGCTGTTCCCTGCCACCTCGGCCGTTAACAGCTTCATGGATCAGTACCCGGGTCAGACTGGTGCGCGCGCCATCGTCCGCCTCGACCAGCTCCAGAACTGGGACATCGCCGCCTCGAAGCGCTTCTTTATGCCCTTTGAAGGACACACCCTTCAATTCCGCGCTGAAGCCTTCAACGCCTTCAACCAGCACTTCTTCTCTGATCAGTCGCTCGCGATCAGTTCGCCTGCCACCTTCGGTCAGTTCCGCGCGGCCTCTGCGCCTCGCGTCTTTCAGTTTGCTCTCCGCTATGAGTTCTAACGAGAGAGTTTAACCACACCCCTGAACCTCATTGAGGTCGCGGCTCCGGACAACCAGCCCGGAGCCGCGCATTTTTGTTTACTCAGCCTAAATTCAAAGGATCAACACAGCTTTAGCTGACATGCTGCCGGATATAGTCCTTCACCACCTCAGCATCCGCATTCACCACCACGCTCCGCTTCGGTAACTCCTCGATCCCCTCATACTGCGCTGGCCGCTCCGGCCTGCGGCCCAAAGCTTCCTGGATGGTTGCTGCAAACTTTACAGGCAGCGCAGTCTCCAAGCACACCAGCGGCACGCCTTCCTCGCGATACTCCACGCCCACCTTCAACCCATCGGCCGTGTGCGGATCGACCATCACTCCATACTTTTCCCAGGCCATGCGGATTGTCTCCAGACGGTTGGCATGGGTGCTGACCCCGCTCACAAACCCATAGCTCGCCATGCGCTCCCACTCCGGGGTTCCGCGCAAATCAAATGATCCCTGGTCGTCGAGCTGCCGCCACAGACTTTTCACACGCCCCGCATCACAACCCATCAGATCATAGACGAACCGCTCAAAGTTCGAGGCCTTCGAGATGTCCATCGAAGGGCTCGAAGTCTGCCGCGTTTCCGCGGTTACGCGCGGCCGATAAACACCGGTTCGAAAGAACTCATCGAGCACGTCGTTTTCATTCGTCGCCAGAATCAGCCGCTGGATCGGCAGCCCCATCATCCTTGCGATATGGCCGGCACAGATGTTTCCAAAGTTGCCACTCGGCACCGAGAAGCTCACCGGCCGCCCCACCTCTTTGGCCACAGCAAAGTACCCTTTGAAGTAGTAGACGACCTGCGCCACAACCCTGGCCCAATTGATCGAATTCACGGTCCCAATCCGGTAGTGCCGCTTGAACTCAAGATCGTTCGATACGGCTTTCACGACATCCTGGCAGTCGTCGAACACACCTTTTACCGCGAGATTGTGAATGTTGTCGTCGAGCAGCGAGAACATTTGCGCCGTCTGAAACGCGCTCATCTTCTCGTGCGGAGAAAGCATGAAGACACGGATTCCGCGCTTGCCCCGCATCGCATATTCAGCTGAAGATCCTGTGTCCCCACTGGTGGCACCGAGGATGTTCAACGTCTCTCCATTCTGCTCGAGGGCCCACTCGAACAGATTGCCCAACAACTGCATCGCCATGTCCTTGAACGCGAGCGTCGGCCCGTTGGACAATTCCTGCAGCCACACGCCAGCCTCAAGCTCCCGTAACGGCGTAATGTCTTCGGCCTGCTGCGCCACGCGCCCATTCGAATACACGTGCGGCGTGTAGGTTTTGTCGACTAGCCGCCGCAACTCCCCTTCCGGAAGATCAACGGCAAATAACCGCAACACCGCGAACGCCAGTTCCCGATAGTTCATCCCCCGCATCGCCTGCAAATCCGCAATCCCCAAGCGCGGATAGCTTAAGGGCATAGCGAGGCCCCCATCACCCATCAACCCGCCGAGCAAAATCTCCTGAAATCCGCTACCGAGGTCTTCCCCTCGTGTACTCACATATCGCATTCAGTTTCAGACTAACAGTTACCCTATATACAGTGGGTCTTCTTCTCTCGGTCCAATCGCTTTCCAAGCAATTCGGCGCCACCATTCTCTTTCAAAACGTTTCCCTCACCATCGAGGACAACCAGCGTCTCGGTCTCATCGGCCCGAACGGTGCCGGCAAATCCACTCTTCTCAAGATTCTCTCCGGCCTGGACGACTCAGACGCTGGCATCGTTGCCCCGAAAAAAGGCCTCAAAATTGCGAACGTTGCACAGGACCCTGTCTTCCCTCCGAAGAGCCGCATCAAGGATTTCCTCGACTCCGCCAACCCCTGGTTCGGTCTGGCTGGCTTTACCGATCCTGAAGTACAGACTCAAACTCTGTCGGGCGGCTGGAAGAAACGCCTTGCCATTGCGCAGGCCGCCGCTACCAACCCGGATCTCCTGTTCCTGGATGAACCCACCAACCACCTGGATCTGGAAGGGATCCTCTGGCTCGAGCGCTCCTTGCAGCAAGCGCCTTTCTCTTGCGTTCTCATCTCGCACGATCGGCAATTCCTCGAAAACACAGCCACTCACGTCGCTGAGCTCAATTCCATCTACCCTGATGGCATCTTTCGCGTGGAAGGCAACTACTCGAAATTCCTCGAGCGCCGCGAGCAATACTTCGAAGCCGAACGTCGCCGCAAAGAAGGTCTCGAAGCGGTGGTGCGCAAAGAGCTTGCCTGGCTGGGCCGAAAAGCCAAGGCAAGAACTCGCAAGGCTCAGGCCCGCATCGATTCCGCCCACGCCTTGATCGGAGAGCTCAAGGAGATGGACGAGCGCGAGCGCGTCTCGAGCGCAACCATCGACTTCACTTCCTCCTTCCGCCAAACCAAGCGCCTGATGGAGGCGACAAAGATTTCTAAATCCCTCGGCGGCAAGCTGCTGTTCAAAGACCTCGACATCGTACTCGTTGCTGGAATCAAGCTTGGCATCGCCGGCGCCAATGGTTGTGGCAAGTCGACTCTCCTGAAGGTCCTCATGGGCCAGCTCAAGCCGGACGAAGGCGATGTCAAACAAGCAGACAACCTCAAGCTCGTTTACTTCGATCAACAGCGGGAGCAACTTGATCCCACGGCTACGCTAAAGCAGGCTCTGGCACCTCACGGGGATTCAGTGCTCTTTCAGGGCAGTGTCATCCATGTCAATGCCTGGGCCAAGAAATTCCTTTTTGAGGTTGCCCAGTTGCAGCAACCTGTTCATCGGCTCTCAGGTGGCGAACGAGCACGCGTCCTTCTCGCCAACCTCATGTTGCAGCCCGCGGACGTTCTGTTCCTCGACGAACCAACGAATGACCTCGACATCCCAACACTCGGCGTCCTTGAGGAATCGCTCGAAGAGTTTCCTGGCGCTCTCGTGCTGGTTACCCATGACCGTTACCTGATGGACCGCATTTCCACGCATGTTCTCGGCCTTGACGGTAAAGGCGGTGCAACCCTATTTGCCGACTACGAGCAATACGAACAAGACCTTCTCAATAAGCGCGCCCCGCAGGCCAAGCCTAAAGACACCACCAAGACTCAGGCCAACACCAACGCCCCGAAGAAGAAGCTCAGCTATAACGAGCAGCGCGAATATGATGCCATGGAAGGAAAGCTGGCCGACGCCGAAGAGCGGCTGGCGGCCAAGCAGGCGGAAGCCCAACATCCCGACATCGTCACCGACCACGTTCGCGTGCAGCAGGTCTTCGCCGAACTCTCCGCGATCGAAGCCGAAGTTGACGCTCTCTACACCCGCTGGGCGGAGCTTGAGGCGAAACAGGTCACGGCTTAGCTCAACTTCGGCTTCATCCCAAATTCGCGCCCGACTTGTTCCAGCCACGCCGCGTCAGTTTGCGATCCGTACTCGATCCACTTGGCATTGGTCATGCTGGCACGCCACTGCAAGAACGGCGCGGCGTCAGGCCCTGCTGGGTTCCGTAGCGTCCAATCATCACCCTCGACAATTTCGTGTATTTTGCTAGCTACATGCTCCGGCCCATTGTGGCTTCCGAGCGCTTCTACAAAAATGGCCGACATGCGTCTCTCGTGCGGGTACTTTGATGCTGGCTGCGTATGAGTGATGTTCTGCGCCATTCTCGTGTTGATGATTCCCGGCTCCACGATTGCTACCCTCATACCGAATGCGGTCACCTCTTGTGCCAGGCTCTCACTTACTGCCTCAAGCGCCCACTTGGAGGCGCTGTAAGGACCCATCGCACCGCTGGCGATCCTTCCCGCTACTGAAGTGATGTTCACGATCAACCCAGCCTGTCTCTCGCGCATACCCGGCAACACAGCCTGGATGCAGCGGATCGCCCCAAAGTAATTCGTCTCCATGCAGACTCGGAAATCATCGAGCGATGACTCCTCAATCGAACCGAGGCGCTCGACGCCCGCGTTGTTTACAAGTACGCCTACGACAACGCCACTCGCTTCAATCGCTGCAAAGGCTGCTTTGACAGATTTATCTGAATCTACATCCAGCTTGTGAATGCTCAAGCGCAAGCCTTCTTCGGCAGCGATCTTCGCCAACTCTAGCGACTTCTCTGGACTCCTCATGGTTGCGAGCACCGAGTGCCCCGCACGCGCGAGTTCAAGCGCAGTCGCTTTGCCAATTCACATGCTGGTTCCGGTGATCAAGCTTGTCGCCATATCCGCCAAGGCTATCACTTCCCGAGTGCCCAACTTTGATCGCAAAAAATGATCCGCTTTGTAACCCAGCGATTCGTTGGTTCGCTCGCCAGAAGGTTCCCCAAAAACACCAGTCAGTAGCACCCCGATCCTACCAACTTCGCAGTCTCCAATTTTCAGCAGAAATCCAATTCGGCGGATCCCCATTCCGCCTTTCGATTTTGCCGTCCGAGATCGATCGCCCGAGTGAAAATTCTAAGCTCGCCCCAAATGAAAAAGGGCAGTCCAGTACCATGTGTTCCGCTCCGGACGTGGTGGACAGCGCGTTGGGAGTGAATTATTGCCATTGAATCACGCAGCAATTTTGAATTCAACAGAAAAATCGCGACGAGCTTGAGTTGGCGTTTTGTAGCCGAGACGCTC
>Ga0194133_10003285_pt1 | contig 23270 bp, 21 predicted proteins | sample TA2KigOf40mmetaG_FD_155448 | JGI IMG/M metagenome (GOLD analysis project Ga0194133, IMG submission 155448) | Freshwater microbial communities from Lake Tanganyika, Tanzania - TA2015055 Kigoma Offshore 40m | ecosystem: Environmental > Aquatic > Freshwater > Lake | place: Tanzania: Lake...
TTTAAAAGTTGACGCACATTCTCCTTACCCTGACCCAACTTTTGACCAGAATAGCTATACCAAGCCCCTGTTTTTTCAATCAATCCAAGTTTAACTCCCAAATCAATCATTTCACCCTCTTTTGACACACCCTCACCATAAAGTATATCAAATTCAACTTGCTTAAATGGAGGAGCAACCTTATTTTTAACAACCTTCACACGTGTCTCATTGCCACAAATCTCTTCCCCACGTTTTAGCGCACCTATCCTGCGAATATCCATTCTCACAGAACTGTAAAACTTTAAGGCATTGCCACCAGTTGTTGTTTCTGGGTTGCCAAACATCACCCCAATTTTCATTCTAATCTGATTGATAAAAATCACTGCGGCATTTGAACGCTTAATATTGGCTGTTAACTTTCTTAATGCCTGAGACATCAAGCGAGCTTGGAGACCAACATGTGCATCCCCCATTTCACCATCTATTTCAGCTTTTGGTGTTAATGCAGCCACTGAATCCACAACCACCAGATCAACACCACCGGATCGCACCAGCATATCTGTGATTTCAAGTGCTTGCTCCCCTGTATCGGGCTGAGAGACCAACAGTGCATCGACATCCACACCCAGTTTCTTGGCATATGATGGATCAAGTGCATGTTCTGCATCAATAAACGCAGCAATACCACCTTGCTTCTGACAACAGGCAATGACTTGTAATGTCATTGTGGTTTTTCCTGAGCTCTCAGGACCATAAATTTCAGTGATACGACCTTTGGGAATCCCACCAATCCCAAGAGCACAATCTAAGGAAATAGAGCCTGTTGATATGGCATCAATGCCATGGTCTGCTTGATCATCCATTCTCATAATAGCACCTTTTCCAAATTGTCTTTCAATCTGGGACATTGCCAATGCCAGCGCTTTGGCCCGATTATTCGTATCTGTTGTCATATTTTTCCTCAGCATATATCTTGCTTCATTCTACTGACTTTCCCTTCAACTGGCTACTGGTATTTAAAAATTAATCCTTAAATTTGAAGCCTTGATCACCCCTGCCAGCAATATTCATGCTGGTTGTTTTTCAACTAAAAACTGGTAACATGAATTCACTTAAAATTAACGATGTCTTATGTCCCTTACCCCCATGATGCAGCAGTATTTCTCCATCAAAGAACAGCACCAAAACGCATTCTTATTTTATCGACTGGGCGATTTTTATGAGCTTTTTTTTGATGATGCGATTAAAGCCAGCCAGATTCTAGGTATCACACTCACACAACGAGGACACCATCAGGGAGAAAGAATCCCTATGGCTGGTGTGCCCTATCATGCTGCTGACAACTATATTGCCAAACTAACGCAAAACGGACATAGCGTCGCTATTTGTGAGCAGACATCTGAGCCAACTGGCAAAGGCCCCTGTGAGCGTGAAGTTGTAAGAATCATTACCCCAGGTACTCGAACTGACGCTCTTCAATTTCAATCGGATGAAGCCAATTGGATTCTTGCCATTTGCCAGCAAAACGGTTTTGGCATTGCATATTGCGATCTGACTGGCCATGCACTAATAACCACAGAATTTGATTCTTTGGATCATGCGCTGGACATGATTAATAAATTAAATCCATCAGAGCTCCTTGTCGCACGTGACAGCCCAACGCTCAATCTTCAATGCCGCCCATTTATCAATTCACGTAATCCAAAAGAATTCAAACCCAGCAGCACCCTCCAGCTTCTTTTAGAGCACTTCCAAGTTCAATCCCTGGATGGATTCATTCATGAGCAAAAAATCGCAGCCATATCAGCGGCAGGGGCCTTACTCAATTATTTACAAATCACACAAAAACAAAATTTGAATCACATCAAAAGCATGCATTTTGTCAATCACAGTCATTATTTAAATATCCCAGCAAACACAGCCAGGCATCTTGAAATCACGCAGTCACAATCCAAATCACCCAGCCTTTTTAGCACCCTTAAATCAACACATACACCCATGGGGCTGCGTGAATTAAAAAAATGGCTTGAGAACCCCCTACAAGATCAATCAATACTAAAAATGCGGCACCAAGCCATCGCTCATGCTCAATATCACAATATCAACTTAGAAAACATATTTAATCATCTGGGCGATATTGAGCGGATTTTAGCACGACTCTCACTGGGTAACATAAAGCCCCAAGAACTTCTTCAGTTAAGGTATTTTCTAAATATACTTCCTGAATTCAGTCAATCAATACCAGCTGGAAATGCCCTGATTGATCAGGCCATGAATCAACTCATCAACCCCTACGAATTATCAGATTTATTGAACAGGGCCTTGTCTGACACACCACCAAATCAGATGCGCGAGGCAGGAATTATCAAAGAGGGTTTTAATGATGAGCTGGATCTACTCAACCGCCTTGCCAGCGACATTCACCAGCACCTTGAGCTAATTGAAGCCAAAGAAAAGCAAACCCTTAACCTAAGCACGCTTAAAGTCCGTTTTAACAAAGTGCATGGATTTTACATCGAACTAAGCAGAGCCCAATCTGCAATGGCCCCAAGTCACTATGTGCGTCGTCAAACCCTCAAGAACAGCGAACGCTACATCACCCAAGACCTTAAGGTTCTTGAAGACAAGGTTCTTACCAGTCAGGCCAAAGCGTTACAGCTTGAGGCACAAATCGTCCAAGACATCATTGAGCAACTTACTCAACATTTACACGCCATGCAGGCCTCAGCCCAAACCATTGGCTTAATTGACTTAATCACAACACATGCACAATTTGCCAATCACAACAACTATACAAGGCCTGAATTTAGCGCTGAATTGGGCATTACCCTGATTGCATCCAGACATCCGATCATTGAGCAATCTTTAGCACATTTCACACCCAACGACATTTTTATCAATCACAAGCAGCGACTACATATCATCACCGGCCCCAATATGGGTGGTAAATCGACATATATGCGCCAAGTTGCCCTGGTGACGCTTATGAGCCACTGCGGGTTTTATGTGCCTGCCCAACAGGCTGTTTTTGGCCCCATTGATGGCATCTATACCCGAATCGGCGCCCATGATGAGCTAGCCAGAGGACAGTCGACCTTTATGGTAGAAATGACAGAATCCGCTAACATTCTTCATAATGCCACCAACAAAAGTCTGGTTATTCTGGATGAAATTGGAAGAGGCACATCAACCTATGATGGGCTATCATTGGCATATGCCATCACTCTTCACCTGTTAACCTCCAATCAAAGCATGACGCTGTTATCCACACACTATTTTGAAATCACTCAAATGCTCAATCAATCATCAACAGTGTTAAAACATGTTCAGGCTTTTTTTGAAAATGGGCAGCTGATATTCAGCCACCAAGTTGCAACAGGCTCTGCCAGCAAAAGCTATGGAATCGAGGTAGGAAGGCTAGCAGGACTTCCAGAAAATGTGATCATTGAGGCAAAAAAACAACTGCAAAAACTTGAAAATGCTTCAATGATCACTCACTCACAGCAGGCTTAAGGTAAAAACCAGAGACCTCACTGGCCAAAACAGGTTTTATAGACTTAATGAGTTCAAAAGCAGCACGGTGCAATTGGGCAATGTTTTTAACATCAAGCACTTGCTGAGACTCTATGTCAAAAGAGCAGTCACCTGCAACTAAACAGTCATCCTGAACCAGCGCAATATCACTGGCAGGATACATATCAGGATACTGCCTTGAAAAATCCTTATAATAATAAAAATGACCGCAACGGGCATCCATAAATACTGGTTTTCTCATCGCACACGCATAAAGTGCCATCGATCCTACAACATAAACGGGTAGCTGATGAGCACATGCCATGGCCTGAGCTATTGAGAGCCCAGTGCGCAGTGCAATTAAGGAACCTGGGCCATTTGTCACAATAATTGCCGCTAAATCTGCAACACCCATACCCAAACCATCAAGACCCTGAAAGATTTGCGTTAAAAAAAGATCAGCAGCCTCTTTAGATGGGTATTTCTCAAGATGTGAGAATTGAATGGCTTGATCAGAGGCAATAATACAAAGATAATAAGGTGTAGAGGTATCAATGATGATAAATGTCATGAATCAACTCACGCGCAATTGCATATCGAGACTATAAATCCCATCATCCTCATCTGTCAAAAAGTTTTCGATCCTTAACCCATACTTTAAAGCATTTTGATAAGGCAGGTGTCTTACATGCAGTCCTGTCCCGATTCTGATCTTGTCATCATCAAAGCAGACCTTCAAAACACGGGCATGATGAATTGATTTAAGCATTAAACTATCACACTTGCCCTCAGCAATCACCAACTGGCCCCCAGAGAGAACTTCAAAATCAGTATCAATTAAAATTTTCCCTGAATTAACCTCTAAGGTGAGTAACTGACCTGAACCTGTGTCCGCTGAAGGCAACAATTCAGGCTGTATGGATGCATAAAACGAATCTTTCTGCTGAGCATCTAATTGATCAATTTGCGCCTGACTGACCACTGTAGAGCAGCCAGTCATCATCAATAGCCCCAAAACCAACACGTTCATACAAATTCCCGATCCTAAAAAAGTTCGTCGCGGGCTTCCTTGCCCTTACACTCTCCATGAACTACAGACCCTAAACCTCGCTCAGTGAGCTACCAGACGAACACTTTACGTTCTTCCATGAACGACCTCAATTTTCCCTGTCACAATCTGCTCCTGCATATCCCTGTGACTTTGTTGCTCCATGCATCATTGAGATATTTTAATTGTAGCAAGCGATTGAAAATATGACAAGTATTGCTTTTTAAAAAATCTCAATACCCATTTATTATAAAAAAACATAAATCATTAAAAATCAATAGGATAAATTTTTTTTCTTTAGAAATAGGTTATTGTCACGCCTCACATCAGGCCATTCTCCCACAAACAATGAATAAAAAAAATTACATATTTAAAGCACAAAATCTTGGTTTACTGGCCGTGACAAACAACAAAATTGACGTTATACTGGCCCATTTAATGGAATAACGGTGATGATTCTAACCGATCAGACGATTTTAATTTTAGGGTATGCCTCCAAACGTTCTATCGCTTATGGGATTGCCCAGCAGGCTAATGCGCATGGTGCCAAATTGATAATTTGCTGTGCCAATGACAAGCTAACTGAAAGGGCCGAATCTGATTTTAATGATTTTAAACACGTCTCCCTTTATACGTTAAATGTCGAAAAAGAGGATGATATTCAAAAAACCCTTCATAAAATTCATCAAACACACCCAAACATCCAAGGCATCGTGCATGCCATTGCATATGCAGATCGTACCGCACTTCAAGGTGACATTACCGATCACATTTCAGCTGAAATATTCAGCCAAGCTCAACATATTTCTGTCTATAGCCTAATTGGTATTTCAAAGCATGCTCCTTTATTGATGCCAAACGGAGGAAGTATCCTTACCCTCACATATATCGGGTCTCAACGCGCAATGACCGGATACAATGTGATGGGCGTTGCAAAAGCCTCACTTGAATCTGCTGTCCGCTACCTTGCATTAAATATGGGAAAACACAATATACGAGTTAATGCCATATCCGCAGGTCCTATTCGAACATTAGCCGCAAGTGCAATTGGCAACTTTCAAGAGATGCTCAAAGCCAACCAGGCCTGCTGTCCTCTTCCAGGGAATGTGAGCCTGGATGAGATAGGTGATAGTGCAGTGTTTTTTCTTTCCCACCTATCTAGAGGCGTTACTGGTGATGTTCTTTATGTTGATCACGGTTTCCATGCATGCGCTCCTTCTTTTTAATTAAAGGATATTTATGGATCATTTACTGAATTATTTAGAGTTTTTTGCCAAAGTCATCACTGTAGCAGCAGCTGTGCTGATGGTACTAAGCGCACAAAGCAAAAAAAAACCGGAAATTTACTCAATCACATCAGAATCGCTTAATGAGAAATACCGACATGATAAACTTAAAGTTGCCAAATCAATTTTGGGCAAAAATTACAAATCACTTGCAAAGATTGAGTCCCAAAAACAAAAAAAAGAAAAACTCAACAACCTTGAGCGTGCATTTCTGATTGATTTTAAGGGGGATATGCATGCAAAAAGCATAAAGCAGTTGCAAAAACAAATTACAACCTTATTACAACTGGCCAACGCCTCTGATGAAATTATCATCAAAATCCACAGTCCCGGCGGTGTCGTTAATGGCTATGGCCTTGGCGCATCGATTTTAGAGCAAATCAGAAACCATGGGATCAAACTAACGGTTTGTGTGGATGAAGTAGCTGCAAGCGGTGGCTATATGATGGCGGCTGTTGCCGATCAAATTCTTGCAGCCCCGTTTGCTTATATTGGATCTATCGGAGTTGCACTTGAGGCCATGAACTTCAATCAATTACTTAAAAATCACCACATCGGCTATGAGCAAATTACAGCAGGCAAATACAAGCGCACTCTATCAACCTTTGGTGAGAATACACCCCAGGCACGTGACAAGGCCAAACAAGATATTGAAAAAATTCACGGTCAATTTAAATCCTTGATTCAAAAATACCGCCCTTTAATTGATATTGAATCAGCAGCAACCGGGGAAGTATGGCTTGGATCAGTTGCTTATCAAAAAGGTTTAGTCGATCGCATTTGCACCAGTGATGAATACATCTTTGAGCTGCTTCAAATAAAGAATGTATTTCATATTAAATGTCACAGACCCATCAAACTCAGTGAAAAATTAGCCAGCGGTATCGGTACAGTCATTGATGGTTTACTTCATAAGCTCAAATCAGAAAGTAAACCACGCTATGAATGATTTTAACCAATACGCCAAAACCTGGCATCAGCCTCATGGGCCCATGCAGGCCCTTCACCATATTCACCCCATCAGAATGTCATTCATCCAGGAGTTTTTGTCAAAACCTCCTTTAAAAATCCTTGATGCGGGATGCGCTGGAGGTTTAATCAGCTTAGATCTTGCCAAACTTGGACATCAAGTCACCGGTGTTGACCTCTCTCCTGACTTAATTGAGCAGGCTAGAATAAAATCTGATGAATTAAAACTAGATATTCAGTGGGTCAACTGCGCTCTTGAATCCTTTGAGCCCAATGAGAAGTATGACATGGTCATATGTTCTGAAGTACTTGAACATGTTACTGATCCTCTTCAGATAACCAAAAGGCTTATATCGCATCTTAACCCTGATGGAACTATCATTATCAGTACCATCAACCGAACGCTCACTGCTTTTGCCAGCGCCATCTTAGGTGCAGAGTATTTGCTGCAAATTATCCCCAAAGGCACACACCGATATGATGGATTTATTGATTCCAAGCAGCTGATTTACTCTATCGAGGAAACTGGGCTGATATTAAAGCGCCTTTCAGGTATTTGTTACAACCCACTGACCTATTCAGCCCAATTAACCCGTGACACATCTGTCAATTATATTTTGTCTGCGCAATATCCACGGCCATCAAGTCCCAAATAGCCCCGTGCATATTCATTAAATCACCAAACTGATCAGATTCCAAAAAGTGATTTAGAACATCAATGTCCGAACAGTTCAAAAAATACCCATAAATCGACGGATCTTCTGGGTCCTGATAAAATTCAATATCACTAACCCCTCCACAATCCATCATCAGCTCACAGCACTCCCTTTCAAAAAAAGATTGCCAGTCTTGCCAACGCAGGGCCTTGATTCGTAAAAAACACTCCATGTCTTACTCCATTATAAAAGGGCCATTTTCACGATAAATCGATCTAAAAACCCAAGGTTCCAAAAAACTGAAAATCACTATGACCCATCAGTTTTAAAAAAGATCCAAAGGGAAACCTCATGGAGTTATATACAAGCAAAGAACATGACAAACGTAGCCGCCTACTTTAAAAGCAACCATTTTGCATCGCGCACTCCATGCGCAAGCATTCCAAACTTGAACGCTAAGAATTAATCACTCCATGACTAACCCTATGATCATCTCACTTATCATTATAAGCAGATTCAAACAACTTTATATAGGGAATTTACCCGATACTTGCTGTAAGATTTTTCTGATTTTGGACCAAAGTTCTTGCGACATTTGTGCTCGGATACAGATTTTTTATTTGTTCAAATCTAAGGTTGGCTGCTTTCTCATGACCATTTTTAAGATAAAACTGGCCTATTTTGTAATGATTTTTTGCAATCATTTCACATACTTCAGCATGTTCCTTTTTGGCACTATTCTTTAGCGCCAGTGATGAGCCCTTATGACGGATCACCTCCTCATATGCCTGCTTGGATTTTTCAAGTCGAATCAAATCACTGCCGCCAAGATCTTTTGAAATTAAATCAAAAAACTCAGATCGGGATAGCTTAAAATTAGCCCTGGCAAAATAATACAATGATTCTGGTGTTGGCGAGGATGACTGCACAAGCTCCTCTGAGAACGCCTCAAGATCCTCATAATGACCCAAATAGTCATATATTTTCATGACCCTTAGTTCCGCCAATGCTTTTTTGGGGCTAAAAGGAAAAAGCCCGACAAAGTTTTCGTATTGCTCAGCAGCTTGCTCAAAATCATGAGTTTTATCAAGGGCCTGGGCACTGGCAAATAATTTTTTTTCAGACACATTCACATCTTCATTGCCCAATACCAAGGAATTATCACAGCCTGTTAAAAAAACAAGGGCAATAAATAGCAACTGATACATTTTTCTTTCCCATTTTCTCAAACAACTTTATAATAACAGCCATGACCTTAATTATCCAGGTTTTAGATTGACTGAATTCGAATACATTGCACAGTACTCAGATCATGGCAAAAGAGCTGACCAGGTTCTGGGCCAGCATTTGCCTGAATATTCACGCAGTCAAATTCAAAAATGGGTCAAAGATGGTCAGCTAAGGATCAATCAACAGTCATGCCTAAAACCCAATAAACCACTGAAAGAAAATGACCAGATTACTTTAATCATCCCACCAGCCACGCCACTCATTCACGCCCCACAGAATATCGCTCTTGATATCATTCATGAGGATCATCACATCCTTCTCATCAATAAACCCGCAAATCTAACTGTTCATCCTGGCGCCGGCAATCCGCAGGATACTTTACTTAATGGGCTACTGATGCACGACCCTAAGCTGATAGAGCTGCCACGAGCAGGCATTGTTCACCGTTTGGATAAAGATACCTCTGGCCTAATGGTCATCGCTAAAACCATAGAAGCCCAAAATGCACTTATTGAAATGATTAAGAGGCGTGAAGTCACTCGAATATACCTTGCACTGACATGGGGACAGACACCCCTTCAATTTTCTGTAGATGCCCCTATCGGTAGGCACAAAACCAAGCGAACACTCATGACTGTGACCGCATCCGGAAAACCTGCTAAAACCCATTTCGAAACAATAGAAAAACTAGGAAACTTTAGCTTACTTAGCTGTAAACTTGAAACAGGCCGGACTCATCAAATTCGTGTGCATTTACTGCATGAGGGTTACCCCATTATTGGAGACAGCACCTACCAAAAAAAAATACCACTGGCATACCCAGTGCCTTGGACAACACAGCAGGCCATTAACTCGCTCAATCGGCAATTTCTGCATGCACACAAGCTGTCATTTCTTCATCCACTGTCTCATAAATCGATGCAATTTGAGTGCCCACTGCCCTTGGACTTAGTCAGTACACTGAACCAGCTAAGATCATGAATTAAAAAAATGATCTTTCCAATCCAGTCCTTTGTTTACTATAAGGGTGTTTATCATGCAAAGATGCCTATTGGAAATCTGGTAGCAGATTTAAAACCACTCGATTTAAATTCAAAAAAACGCATTAACGCTGTGGTTTTGGATTAAGATAAAAATGCACATTATCCAAAGCCCAATCATCCCTCAGGTTCATTAAAGAGTATATCGAATCCCAAGCATATATCGACCTTCTTGTAAACTCATCTGAGCAGGCCTATTTTCATAGGGGGTATTGGTTAAACCCAAAAGATCATCAATCCTTGTATTGGCAGAAATAAATTCAGCATAAGCAATCAGATCTCGATCAAGTTTTAGCTGTGCACCCAGACCAAAAAAAGGAATCACAAACTGACTTCTGATATTTGCCCCCACCTGACTATTCACACCTTGAACAGACATTTGCGTAAAATTCACATTACCATATCCCAAAAGCCCATATGCACCCACCCATCCATAGCGAATGGTTGGCCTGGCAACGATAGCCCCAAATACATCACTGCGTGGCTGATCTTTTATCAACTGGCTTGCGAGGGTTTTTGCTTTGGCGTAAGCCATCTCAATCCCTAGCGGCATAGAGAACCTCTCGCCAGGCTGAAATTCAAAACCTGCACCCAATAAAAAATCCAAAGCTTGATTTACCCCAGTTTCAGCGTTTGCAGCATCACCCTGAAATTTGACTTGATGGGAGAGCTGATCGTAAGTGCTTCCCATGGATAAATAAAAACCAGCCTGAGAAAATCCGCTAAACGCAGATAATGCTAAAAGTAAAAAACGCCAAATCATATTAATATTCCTTTTTGGCCAACATAACACCCTTCACATTCTCTGACAATACTCTTGCGCCAAAGTATTTAATGAGTCATTATAAATCAGCAATATGAAATCAAGCATTATGAACCCATTATTGAACTTGTTTTTAATTCCGATCTTTTTATTGGCCTCTAATCATTCAAGCTATATCGAGAAGGTACTTCCCTCAGTTGTTAGTTTAACCATCTACACCCATAATGGATACCAATCACAAGAAAGCTTGGGCACAGGTTTTGTATATAACGACCAAGGCATCATCGTGACCAACGCACACGTGGTTAAAAGTGCCTCAAACAAGATCATAGCCACTTTCTCCAACAATAAAAATTGTTTTGCAACCTTACAAGGACTTGATGAAGAAACAGACATCGCCACTCTCAAATTGGAGCCTAATTGCCCTGCTCCAAAAGCCAAGATAGGCAGTGATGAATCGTTAAGAATTGGAGATCAAGTTATTGCAATCGGAAACCCTCTTGGACTTAGTCAAACTGTGACTCAAGGAATCGTCAGCTCACTTCATAGAGACGGGATTTTCCCTGATAAACCTTCAGATTTTATACAAACTGATGCTGCGATTAACCCAGGAAACTCAGGAGGCCCTTTAATCAACCAAAAAGGCGAGGTTATTGGAATCAATACTGCCTTCATCACAAGCAACCCGGAAGATCACTCCCCCTCAAACTCGGGCATGGGTCTTGCCATTCCAATATCGACAGCAACACCAATCATTGAGCAACTGATAAAAAATGGTTCTGTCACACGTGGCTATGTGGGATTAATGGTGCAGGAGCTTAGCCATTCATTGGCCAATTATTTTGATTTCCCACTTGATCATGGCTTGCTAGTGACAAATGTAGTTCCAAAATCACCAGCAGCTCAAGCTGGCATTAAGGAAGGTGATATCATCACCCAAATCAATCAGCAGAAATTACTCAACATCACTCAGTTTCCATTATTTGTTTCTTCTAACCCTCCGGGAAGTGAAATCAACTTAAGCCTTTGGCGTCTTGGTAAAACTACTAAAATGGTTGTCACCAGCGCCCCAGAAGCTGAGATCACCGATCTTATACATCAAAACAGTAAAAGTAACGCCAACCCATTTAATGGTGTTACGCTAAGCAAGGTTGACGCCAGAAGTCATGATAATAAACCGCTTAAGGGACTGCAGGTCATCAACATTGCCCCTGACTGTGAAGCCTTTATTGAGGGACTGGTGATCAATGACATCATCACTCACATTAATGATTCCCCCATCAATGAATTTGATCAATTATCACTCTTTAAGGACAATAGCCAACAAATGCATGCAAAAATCACCATTAATCGTCAAGGGCAAAAACGTTTCCTTGCGATTAGATTAAATCATGAATAAGGCATCATTCAAAACAGCTGCATGGATTCTGGCCGACTGGGCTGGATCTGCATGGCCTACAGTGATTAAAACTTTTATCTTTGCAGCTTACTTTTCAAACACCTATTCGAGCAATCCTGAGGCTGGAACCATCGCCTGGTGTAACATGCTCAGTATCTCAGGGCTCATTCTTGCGATCACAAGCCCAATGGCAGGAATACTGGCTGACCAAAAGCGCCAAGAGCATTTATGGTATACCTTACTAACAGTGATCTGCATAGGCTGCAGCTCCCTTTTGTGGTATGCCCACCCCTCATTAATACGACAAAACCTTCTGCTTCTCATTCTTGGGGTTGGCACATTCTGCTATGAGCTTTCCACAATATTTTATAACAGCCTTCTGGTTCGCATCAGCCAGCATGATAGTGTCAGTAAAATTTCAAGCATGGGACGTGGATTTGGTTTCCTAGGCGGCCTTTTCTGCTTGTATATCGCCTTAAAATTTTTTGTTGAGCCTTCTGCTTTAAACGACTCATGGTTTAACTTTAGTACTCATGAAAACATCAGAGCCATCGGTTTTCTTGTGGCATTATGGATGCTCCTTTTTTCGATTCCAGCATTCATTGGCCTATATCAAAAGCCAGACTTAACCTATCAAAAAACGGATATAAAAAAGGGATTCAAGCATTACTTACAGCTTAAAACTTATCTTAAAAACCGTCCTGCCCTTACCCGCTTTTTGATAATCTCAATGATTTACACCGATGGGCTGAACACTTTATTTGCAACAGCTGGCATTTTTGCCATGAACACATTTCACCTCAGCATGCAAGATATGCTAATTTTTGCCATCGCCTGTAATGTTGCAGCAGCCTTCGGTTCAATTGCTTTTTCATGGTTGACAGAACAGTGGGGGGCGTTATACATGATCAAAGTGTCACTCATCAGCATGAGTTTATTTGGAATTGGCTTTGTCTGCTCAACCTCAACCGTTGTATTTTATTTCTTTGCACTGACACTGACTTTGTTTATTGGCCCGCTGCAATCAGCAACCAGAACATATCTGATTGAAAATACAGAGCCCAGTGAGGCCAATACTGTTTTTAGCTTATCTGCCCTCAGTGGCAAGGTCACTGCATTTGCCGGACCCTTGACAATCAGTGTTGCCACATCATTCACCAATAGCAGTAGGGTTGGATTGGCTGCGATTGTGCTTTTTTTTCTTGCCTCACTGTATTTATTAACTGATTCAAAACCAATGGGGTTAAAAGAAAACCAAAAATCTCCCATTTAATGATTGATCCGTTAAGAAAAATAAAATGCAATCATTGGCATCATACATCTTTAAAAACGCTAAAACTACAAATTCCGCTGCTGTTTATGAGGAGAGAAAATCAACCATCACGGGTGCCGCATAGGTGAATATAGCACTGGCACCTGATCGTTTAATACCGACTAATGTTTCATAAAACAAAGCGCGAACTTGATCCTCATTCCCATCAGCAAGCTTCATCAGCATTTGATATTCTCCGCTGACTTGATAAGCCATGATTGGAACATTGATACTGGCAGATAACCGGCAAATTATATCCATATAAGCCATAGCTGGCTTGACCATCACCCAGTCAGCTCCCTCTGAAACATCCATTTGAGTTTCAATATAAGCCTCTTTGATGTTATGGAAATCCATCTGATAATGATCTTTAGATTTCCCTGCCAAGGAGCCTGCTGAACCCACAGCTTGACGAAATGGCCCATAAAATGCTGAAGCATATTTAGCGCTATAGGACAATATCAAACCATAATGCATGGATAAACTCTCAAGATGCTCACGAATGACCCGTACTCGACCATCTTGCATATCCGATGGCGCAACCACATCTGCACCTGCCTGCAGTAATTTTACCGCTTGCTTTGCTAATATTTGGCAGGTTCTATCATTATCCACAGAGCCATCTGCTGCCAGTACCCCATCATGACCATGGGTTGTATATGGGTCTAATGCCACATCAGCTATCACACCCAAAGTGGGTAAATGCTGCTTGATTTTAGATATGGCTGAAAATAAAAAATTTGAATCATCCAGGGCATAACTGCCCATATCATCCTTATGCTCAGGTTCAATCACTGGAAATACAGCTATCGCCTGCAGTCCTTTGCGGTGAAGCCTCTCTGCTTGTTTTAGCAGCTGATCCACCCCCAGGCGGCAAACCTGGTCCATGGCTATAATTGAAGAAGAGCTTGCATGCTGATGAATGAACACTGGCCAGATCAAATCCTCTGCCAATAGCACAGTTTCACGCACCAGCGATCTGGACCATGCATGCGCTCTGGTTCTTCTCATTCGAACATCAGGGAATATCACATCAAAACCTCAGTCAATTGATTTATACGACGAAGAAGTTCTTTTTTGGGCATTAGCTGAACCAACATCTGCATTTCAGCGCCCTGTAGTTTTCCAATGATCGCCGCTCTCAATGGCATGAAAAGCTTTTTACCCTGCAGCCCCTGCTCTTTCATGGCCTCAATAAATGCAGAAAATTCTTGCGATGACACATAATCACCTTTTGTTAAAAGCAATTCTCTCCAGGACTTTAGTAATATCAAGGTCTTCTCCCAGGTGAAAATCTCATCCACACCCTCAATCCTAAATGCATCAAGGGAAAAAGGCGCCAGCAGTAGTTTGGCGTCACTCAGCGTTTGTATTTCAGTTTGATAAACAGCCAGAGCCATTTTAGGCCAATGAGCATCACTTGGCAGATTTAAATCTGCAACATAAGGCCAAAGCATCGACCATAAATCATCAGCTGTCAGTTGACGAATATGCATAGCATTTGTCCAGCGCATTTTTTCACGGTCAAAATAGGCACTGGATGCCCCCAATCGCTTGCCATCGAACACTCGAATCATTTCTTTCAGTGAAAAAATATCCTGGGCATCTGGATGTGACCAGCCCAATAAAGCCACTGCATTTAAAATAGCGGCAGGCAAATAACCCTCATCCCGAAATGAACCAACGCTAACTGCGCCATCACGTTTGGAGAGCTTCCTTCTTTCCTCATTCACAATCACTGACAAATGCCCAAATTCAGGCGCTTTCCAGCCAAGTGCATCATAAAGCAGCATTTGTTTTAATGAATTTGGCAAATGCTCTTCCCCACGAAACACATGAGAAATCAACATGGCATGATCATCACATACACAGCAAAAATTATAAACAGGCATCCCGCCAAATCTAAGCAGTACAAAGTCAGTTAATCCCTCTGTCGATAATGCAACTTCACCACGCACCCAGTCATTTAATACATAGGTTTTAGGCACATCAGGCAATCGAAAACGCAGCACATACGCATCACCAGCCAATATTCTTTTTCGGGCCTCATCAATCGATAAGTCTCGATAAGGACTAACCCAGCGACGATCATTTTCTCTAAGGCTCTCTATCTGCTCATCGGTCAAAAAGCAATAATAAGCAAGCCCAATATCAATCAACTTTTGGGCTATTTCTTGATAGTAATCCAAACGTAAACTCTGCATATATGGACCATAAGCACCACCCACCTCAGGCCCCTCATCCCAATTCAGACCAAGCCATTTTAATTCTTCAAGTTGCTGGTGCCGACTTGCATCTGTTGAGCGCTCCTGATCAGTATCCTCAACTCTTAAAATAAATTCCCCACCATGGTGCTTGGCAAATAAATAATTATATAATGCAGTTCTAACCCCACCCAAATGCAAGGAGCCTGTTGGACTTGGTGCAAAACGCACACGCACTTTTTGATTCATCAAAATCACCTTAACTTAAATGCCATTACTAAAACCAATGAGCCAAACCCTCATTATTATTCAGGGAATCTTTTAAATTGTCCAGCAGCACATCTTATCTTACAAAGCCATTGCGATGGTCCGCTGACATCCCCAAACAATAAATTGTACCAGAAGTTGCTTTACCTAGACAAAAAAAAATAATATATTATAATATAATTATAAAAATTTGGGAATTATTATGAAGTCTACTAGTAGAAATTCTGAACAAGATATACAAGACGCATTTCTGGTTTTTGATTTTTTAAAATTGCTGGCCTATACAAATCCTAATGTATATCAAGAGATTTTAAAAGCCTATAGCGAAGCAAAAGACACTGATAAGATTTCTACTCTCCAAGCGATGGGAAAACAGCACCGAGATGTTCTTTTGGCAGCAGGAGCCGATTTTTTTCACCTTATGAAAACGGATGGGGCCCCAAATCCATATGTGAACCTTCAAGAAAACTACATTGATCCGATGTATGCACTGCTAATACAACAATACCCGCATATTTCGGGTATGCCTAAAAATCCCTATATACTGCGAAACCGCAGTAACATCTCTCATAAAGACAGTATTTGGAATATCATCTCCTCCATTACCGGGGCAGTTGACTCAGCATATACCAATGGTTTTTGGCGAAATCTAATTCGACTGGTCATTGTTGGGCTGGTTGATCTTGTTAATTGGGCGCACCTCAAAGTATTCTCCCTTGCAGCTTGGTTTAAATCAACTGATACTCAAAAATATATACCGCTCATTCCCTACACAAATTTTTCCACCCTGGACTGCGGTAACCCGCCTTATTTAAGTCAATTAAAGATTACAAGAAAATCCAATGATACTCCTACCAACGTGATCGAAATGGGAATGCCCACTATTGTAAGCTTAAGGGATCGATCCAATGAGGGTTTTTTCAAGCGTTTATTTTCAGCCAAATGCCAGTGCGATGTCTCTCAACTATTTAAGAATTTTATAACGGGACAATCCGAGCCTTTTCTATATGTATGCCTACTACAAAATGATTTTAGAATGTTTGAAGTAGCCCATGTAGAGGCATTAAAAAAATTTGGTGATGATGAAAATAACCAATTTTTCTTCATGCAGACTCCTCCAAAACACGCGATTGAATCAATCATCAAACAACTGCAAGGAAAAGACAATCCAGCGCAAGAAGAGCAAGTTAAAGCCATGATTCTTAACAATACTCATAATTTCTTTATCTCAGAAAAGATCAAATTAAGATTTACTAATACACCTTTTGATTCGATGGTTACACAAGTGGTAAATGAAGCATTTCAAAAATTCCCTAATGATCTATTTAACGTCATCAACGAAATTAATGCAGCTCTCACTTCTAAAATTCACAAAGCCGTTTCCCCTGCAAATATGTGCATGGTTTGTAAAGACGGAATAGATCGCGGTCACGCTTTCAAGCTTAATTTGCAAAAATATCTGCGTCCTAACGACCCCCCGATTAATATGCACGTTAGAGCACAAGTGATTGCCGGTCGAAATATTAATTTTAATGGACAAACTTGTGAAAGGTACCTTCGGGCTGAAAACAGACCTCCGGCTTCAAAGACTTCAGTTTCACCAGTCGTGTCTGGGACACTCCCAATAGCAAATTTAGCTACAGGTGCTTTTCATCCTACCGAGCCAGTGGGAGGACAGAAGATCAAACAAGACAATCCAAAAGTATGACAATAGTTACCACCTTACACTGCCCATAACTTTAACTTAAGATACGGGCAGTGCTTGACCTGATACAGGAAAATTACCATCGAATCGCTTTTACTTCATGTTGACATGACTTTAGTAAATCCAGCTCCCTTTCCATCATCACCTTCTCCTCTCTTAAAGACTTTAACTTTTCCTCATTGATTACAATCAATTGATTAATCTGATCCTGATGAATATCACGCATATAACGCACCAAACCTGTCATTTTTTCCTCATAACGCTCATAACGATCTTGTTGCATCAAATTTGAATGCTCATCCCTCTGGCGATAATAAGCATCCAAAGTTGACCTAAGATCGCGCCATAATCGACTATTTGATGGGTCATTTGAGCCATAAAAACGATATGACATCGGCCAAGATTTAAGCTCCTTTTCTAACCTGGAAACTAAAATCTCCTCCTCACAAAGCTCTGCCCAGGATATAATTTGACTAATTTGTCCAGAACGAACCAAATTTAACTTTGCCCCTTGCATACTAATCTCAATTAAATAAACATCAACAAGCTTTTTAATCTTATCCTTTAACATACTAATCGCCTCCAGATAATTTAAATCCAAGCTGAACCATAGCCTGACGATACTCTCCAGCCAAGCCATCTGTTTGACGCATACTCGCCCACGCATACGCTTGCTCAGCATTGAGCGCCAATCTATTTAACTGAATCAATGTATTTTGCCATTTGGCATCCAATATAAAAGACCATATTTGATATTTCTTAAATAAACCATTGATCCATAGACTCCATCTGGATGAGTAGAAATTGGACATACCTTCCTGCTCAATGGCCTGCTTAATTTCCAATAACATGATTTTTACAAGTGAGCGATGTAGGCCATCGCCCTGATTTTCAATAAACACTCTAAAAGATGGTTCTAGCAGTTTATCTTGAGTGGATAATATTTCTGATGCCCACCAATCACAATCAATATTCTCCTGCCCAGCCCAATATTTTTCAAAAATATGACCCTGCGCTTTCAAAGGATCTAAAATGACCGTCTCAACAAAACTCATTGATGGAACCGGCTTCTTCTCACTGATCAGCTGCCAAACATTGTAGCTCTCTCTTGCAAACTTATTTTTCAATTCAAAATAAATCCTTAGCACATCTTTACGCAGCTGCCTAATTTGCTCATGTACACCAAGAAAGATCACAAACCAGGAAAAATAAAATTGCTCAATCAGCTCCATAATATACTCCAAGCATCCTGAGGCATATACAATGAATGTTTCTGGCAATAAATGATCCTGAGCCAATATTTCAATTTGAAGCAGCTGTTTAAAATAAATATTCTTATCCAATGTGGAAAATAAAAATGCAGCCGATAGTAAATCATAAAAGAACGGACTTCGCCGCCCTTTCAAAATCATTTCAGTTTTTAACGATTGCTCGATGTTCTTATCTTTATTAAAAGTGATCAGCTGCTTAAGCGAATAAACTGACTGCTTTAGCAAAGCATGATGCGACTGTACTTGATGAGCCAATTCTTTCGGAAAAGTATTCAAGTGCTCACTAAGCACCTTATAAATCCCATCAATTTCTTCAGTACTCATTTCCTCATAACGATCATGTTGATTATAAATACCAAACGCCTTCTTAAATAAGGCTCTAAGCCGACTTGCTTTGGCCTGGAACTTCGGATCACACAATACCAGCATTTACTCTCCCTATTAAAAAGGAGTAGCATACGCTAATCTACAAATTTCTAAATACAGAGATTTATCTCAAAATCGCTTGTTGAATAATGTGCTCAACCAGGTCCGTGAAGCTCATGCCGCAATGCGCGGCAGATTTAGGCACCAAACTGGTTGCCGTCATCCCAGGAATAGTATTCATTTCTAAGAAATACCACTGACCATCCTCAGTTAACATGAAATCCGCTCTACCCCAGTGCCGACACCCCAGTTCATAAAATATATTTTCAGCATCATCAATTAATGCATTAAGCAAAGATTCATCCATATTCGCCCCAACAATATACCGGGTTGAGCTATCTTGATACTTTGCAAAATAATCATAATATTCAGAATTCGGCTCAATGGCGATCGGAGACAATCTCAAACCCTCTACAATCGGCACAGTAAGGTCCTTGCCTTTTATGAATTGCTCAATCATCACATCACCATACTCCGATGCCTCATGACATGCCTGAATAAACTCATCCCCATCATGAACAATTCGAACAGCAACACTTGAACCACTGCAGTTTGGCTTAACCACCACCGGAAATTCATACTCACAATAAGGCTCATGATCCCATAGATAACTTTCAGCCACCAAATAACCTGCCTCACGCACTCTTGCAATTGTTGCCATTTTATCCATGCATAAACGTGAGGCTATTTCGTCTGATCCGGTATAGCAAATATTATGCTGCTCAAGGAGCTTTTGTATCTCCCCATCTTCTCCACCTTGACCGTGCAATGCCAAAAATACGCAATCAGGCTGTAAGTTCAAAACGGATTCAAGCCATGTTGAATCCATCACATCAATCAAATGACACTGATGCTTCGACAGGGCATTGGCAACAGCTCGCCCTGACTTCAATGAAATTTCTCGCTCTTCATTGTCCACGCCCATGAGTACCACCACATTCATCAAGCACCTCCTATTCTTTTACAATAACCACTTCAGGTTCAAGCACAATGCCGTATGCTTTTTCAACCTCATTCTGAACATATTGAATCAATTGCAAAATGTCTTGACTTGAGCAGTTGCCTGAAATATTTTCAATAAAATTGGCATGTTTTTTAGAAACACATGCCCCTCCCAAACGATATCCTTTAAGGCCAAGCCCATCAATCAGTTTTGCAGAAAAGTATCCCTCAGGGTTTTTAAAAACAGAGCCGCAATTATAAGTTCCAATGGGCTGGGAATCATTTCGCATTTGCAAATAATGTTTAATATCAAGTTCAGCGGCAGCCTTTGAAAACTCGAAAATGGCTGATAGAAATACGCCTGCAAAAGGGGGACTCACACTGCGATACCCAACATGAAAAGCTTTGGGAGAAAAATGATGCACATGACCTTGCAAATCTGCATATAATACACTGACCACATGTGCCCATGTCACCCCACCAAATGCACCTGCATTCATCCGAAGCGCACCACCAACAGTTCCGGGGATTCCAGCGAACCAAGCCGCATCATTTAAACCCAGCGCACTCACTTTTTTGGCTAACTTTGCACAGGAAAGACCTGCCTCAGCTGTAACTTGATGACCCTCAATGGACAAACCGGCAAGCTTTCTTGTTCTAATGACACAAATATCTAAATTTCCATCGGGAAACAACGTATTGCTGCCAAGTCCTAAAAAATAACAGGGTGTATCTGGCATGAAACTGGATTTATTTCTCAAAAAACAAAGCAGCTCATCCACTGATTCTGGTTCGAAAAAATACCGCGCCTGACCACCTACCCTAAAAGTATTGCATTTTTTTAAACTAACCTGATGTTGAATATTAAAATCACAATCTAGATGCATGCATGGCTCGTTCTAATATGTATCCAATATTACCAGCACCTTGTAAAATCACAACATCATTTTCACCTTGTTTTGCAAGATAATCATCAATTTTCTGTAAGGAGCATAAATATATTGGCGCTTTACTATCAAGACACTGCATCAAATATGAAATATTATATTGCATATCCTCTGACTCCCCTGCACCATAAACTGGCACCAAAACCAGCTGATCAACAGCTGATAAAACATCGATAAATGCATCAAAATGATACCGCAGGCGACTGTAGCGGTGCGCTTGAAAAATCAGATGCAATTTTTTATTTGGCCACACACCTCTGGCTGCATGAATGGTGGCTTTGATTTCCTCAGGGTGATGCCCATAATCCGATACCACAGGGCGATTATGAATCATATGAATCTGAAACCGTCTATCGGTCCCCTGAAATGCTGCCAATAACCTGGCACTCTCCTCCCTTGTAATTCCAACATGAACAGCACATTCTATCGCCAAAAAGGCATTATAGAGCATATGGATGCCTGCAATCTGCATATTAATATCAAAAGTTTCACCCTGCATCACACAAGTTGCCTTAAGCCACTGCCCATTTTGTGACCAGTTTATAATCTGTGTGTTGCTAGAATCTATCAACTGAAGGTTTTTAAGCTCAGTCATTTTCTCAGGCATCTTCCCCACAATGTGATTGAATATTGCAACATGACTGGAGTGATTTAAAAAATCACTGAAGCACTGCTCATACAGGTCTTTGCTATTTTGATAATTTTCCATGTGATCATAATTCACATTGGTCACTAAAGCGATCGTCGTTTTATATTTCAAAAAGCTCTGATCACTCTCGTCTGCCTCTAAAACCAGCCACTCTCCAGCGCCAACCTCAGCCAAGATTTCTCCATTTAAGCCAGCGCCAATACAGTAACTGGGAGCAAGGCCTGCTTGACGCAAAATATGCGCCACCATGGCAGTGGTTGAAGTTTTACCATGCGTGCCACTCACGGCGATCACTTTAAAATACTCCCCCATCCATGCAATCATTTCAGATCGATGAAAGACAGGGATATTTTGGTTTCTGGCAAACTGATACTCTGGGTTTAATGCTTTGATGGCCGATGAATAAATCACGCATGAAGCACCTTGAGCATGTTTTGCCTTATGATTATCATACAATGTGATCAAGCCTCGATTAGCCCACCCCGTAACCTCATCGCATGGACTAACATCACTGCCACTGACCTCAAAACCCAGCTGCAAAATCATTTTGGCAAGCGCACGCATGCCAACTCCACCTATACCGATAAAATGAAACCGCTGAAATTGTCTCTCAAGTAAAGCGCTTTTAAATTGATTTGCACCCATAGGCATCCCAAAAAGATAAATTATACCAATTGCCCCATTAAAATACAGTAAGCCCAAATACTTTACTATAATTAAATCATAATTAAATGGGTGATAAAATGAAATTTAGCTTTACTTTTAATTACTTACACCTTATTAATGAGACAATTGAGTCAGGCATTGATCCTGCCATACACCTATTAAGAATTGACACCATTTTTGCAATCACACCATTGTCAGAGGTTATGGCTGTCTTTCATCTAATTACCCATAGAAACTACCATGAATATATCTGTCTTCGATGGTTCCAGCTTATAGGACTTGAATATCCAAAAATCAACTTAAAAAGACTGGCAAAAAACAAATCAATGCTTCATTCAATCACTTTGATCGAACAATTTCATCAAATCAAAAATCCCTTTAAAATCTGTGATACAAGTTATTATGTCAATGGTTCTACCAAAATTGATCAGCTTAATATGATACGATCTGAGCTGATCAAATTAATATTACAGTCAGCTTCTGCTAAAGCGGCTTAAGACTGCAACAATTTGCACAATTGCATCATTGGGTCTTGGCACGGGTTTTTTCCAGCTACCCATTTGCCATACCCTTAATTTCTCAATGATATCTGCAGCGGATTCACCCGCGACCTCAATGCCCTCACTTTGAGCACTGATCGCATTATACCACTGATGATTATCAGCACTTTGTGGCAATGGCACAAAAATAGTCCTTATTCCCAAAGCCAAAATTTCACTAACAGCCATAGCCCCCGATCTTGAAATCACAAATCCAGTTTCTGCATATAAATTTGCCATATCATGACAATACTCCAGCAATCTTAATTGAGGGTACAACCTAAGCCACTCATGATGTATTTTACCCAAGCCGTTACGCCCGACAATACAAGTTATGGGCAATTCAGGAAACTTCTCCAGGATCGCTTGCAGCAAATTTTCTCGCAAAAAGCTTGCCCCCAAACTCCCCCCCACAATCAATAAGCGCTTTGCATCTTCATTAGGCTTAACTGACAC
>Ga0194133_10003286_pt1 | contig 23267 bp, 25 predicted proteins | sample TA2KigOf40mmetaG_FD_155448 | JGI IMG/M metagenome (GOLD analysis project Ga0194133, IMG submission 155448) | Freshwater microbial communities from Lake Tanganyika, Tanzania - TA2015055 Kigoma Offshore 40m | ecosystem: Environmental > Aquatic > Freshwater > Lake | place: Tanzania: Lake...
ACTACCACGGCCACTCGGCCGCGGCCCTCGGCGTGGCGGCCCACGAATGCGGGCATGCCATCCAGCACAAAATTGCCTATGCCCCCCTGCAATGGCGCATGGCGGCGGTCGGCGCCACCACCTTTGCCTCCCAGATCGTCACTTGGCTGCCACTGCTGGGTCTTTTCACCGGCCTCGGTGGTTTCACCTCCCATACTTATCTTATGCTGATGGTGGCGGGCTGGGGGATCATTATGCTCTTCAACCTTGTCACCCTCCCGGTCGAGTTCGATGCCTCCCGCCGGGCCCTCCAAATCCTTCCCAAGATGCGCTTTATCTCCCCCGGCAAAGAAACCCAAGCGGTTGATTCTGTCCTTCGGGCTGCGGCTTGGACTTACGTAGCCGCCTTCATTACTTCCCTTCTCTACCTCCTCTGGCATTTGCTCCCGCTGTTGCTCGGCCGCCGCCACTAATTCAAACCCCGCCTTAGACCCTAAGGGTGGCACAGGTAATCCGCCGCCTCACAACATCTTGTGGCTAAAACAGAAATATTTGTTGCAAATCCGGTGCTGTGTTCTTAACTGCTGGAAAAGGAACTGACTTTGACCCGAACGACCCTTTTCCCTGTTTTGGCTTTGACGGTGTTCTCCGGTTCGTTGCAAGCAGCCTCCGTTCCCGCCTCCGAAACCTATTCCCACCCTCGGCTCAACCAGATTTATGAGATGCATTCTTTGGCGGAGGCAGGAAACAAGGATGCCACCCGCCGGCTCGTTGCCTGGCTCGAGGAGCTGACCTCCGAGCAGCCGGACAACGGGATCCTCTTAGTCTACCTCGGCAGCGCCTACACCTTGGCCAGCCGGGATGCCTTCATCGGCCCGGGCAAGCTTCGTTTCCTCATGGCCGGCCGCGACTGCATGGACCGTGCCGTCACCTTGCGCCCGGAGGACGCCGACGTCCGCTTTATCCGCGCGATCAACAACTATCATCTCCCCACCATCTTCGACCGCCGCAAAATTGCCCGGGAGGACTTCCGCCAACTCGTCGACCTTCTTGCCAAGAACCCCGCAGCGGTCGATGGCCTTACCTCTTTGGCCATCTACTACTACGCCGGCCTCTGCTTCGCCCAACTCGAGGAAGAGTCCAATGCCCGCGCCTCTTGGGAAAAAGGTCTGAACCTGAAGATCAACGGTCCCCTCACCGCCAAAATTTCCGACGAGCTTAACCGCCTCACCCCGACCGCCGCCGGCCCGTGATCCGGCCTCCCGGCCAAGATTACCTCTCCTCCGCCCGAATCCGCCGCCGGGTTCGCGTCCTTGGCCGCTCCATCCGCCAGTATTACCAAAACCGCCCCCTCACGGTGATTGCCCTGCTCAAGGGCAGCGTTTTTTTTGTCGTCGATCTTCTCCGCCACTTGGAACCCTCCACCGAGGTCGAATTCTGGACGGTTTCCAGCTACCGCGGCACCCGCTCCACCGGACGCCTGCAAGGCCTGCACGCCTGCCGTGGAAATTTCCGCGGGCGGGATGTCCTGCTGATTGACGACATCCTGGATTCCGGCCTGACCCTCGCCCACACCCGCGACCACGCCAAAAAGCTGGGGGCCCGTCGGGTCGAAATTTGCGTGCTGCTGAATAAAAAAAGGAAGCGCGTCCGCGCGGTCACCGCCCGCTGGGTCGGCTTTCCCATCGCCGACCGCTTTGTCATCGGCTACGGCCTGGATATGGATCAACGCTACCGCGCGCTTCCCTCCATCCGCGTTTTGCCGGAAGGGATTTGAGACTCGGCCGCTTGTTTCGGATCCCCAAATCCCGCCGGACCTCCACTGGTCTTACTCGGCGATATCCTCATTCCAGAGTTCGGGCTGCGCCCTGATGAAATCTGCCATCATCCGAATGAGTCCCGGCTGATTCAGGATCACTACCGCCACGCCTTGGGACCGCAGAAAGTCCGGCGCCCCGGGAAAGTTCACCGCCTCCCCCACCACCACCCGGGGAATCTTGAACTGCACGATCGTCCCTGCACACATGAAGCACGGACACAAAGTGGAGTAGAGGACGGTATCCCGGTAACTCTTTTGCCGTCCCGCATTCATCAGGCAGTCCATCTCCCCATGCAAAATCGCGCTGCCCTTTTGCACCCGCTGATTGTGCCCCCGCCCCACCACCTGCCCACCCCGCACGAGGATCGACCCGATCGGGATCCCGCCTTCCTGCAACCCCAGCCTCGCTTCCGCCTCCGCCTCTTTCATCAATCGGAGATCGTCGGCTGGGTTCATCGATTCAACGTAGTGCCTTCCCAAAAAATGGGAATCGTTACTTCTTCAGGATCGCCACTTTCCTCCTCGTCGCGTATATCCAGCTGGTGTCGGTAAAACGAATTGGCGTTCTGACCAGCGGCGGGGACTGCCCGGGCCTCAATGCAGTGCTGCATGGGGTGGTTTCGGCCGCCACCACGCGGGGTTTCGAGGTTCTGGGCTTCCTGGACGGCTACGAGGGACTTCTCAACCCTGTCCGATACCAACGGCTCGATGCGGTCTCCGTCTCCCATATCAGCCATCTCGGCGGTACCATTCTTGGCACCACCAACCGCGGTCGCTTTGTGGCCAAGGTCGGCGGGGGGAAAAAAGCGGAGATTGATCCGGCCATCCTCAGACAGGCGCGGGATACTTGTCGGGGCCTCAACCTCCACGCCCTGATTTGCATCGGCGGGGATGGCTCCCTCTCCACCTCCCTCCAGCTCCAAAAAGCCGGGGTGGATGTCGTCGGAGTGCCCAAAACCATCGACAACGACATTTTGGCCACCGCCTCCTCCTTCGGCTTCGACTCCGCGGTCACCTGCGTGGTCGACAGCCTGGATCGCCTTCACACCACCGCCCGTTCCCATAAGCGGATCATGGTGGTGGAAACCATGGGACGCCACGCTGGCTGGATTGCCCTGCATGGCGGCCTGGCCGGCGGGGCCGATGCCATCCTGATTCCCGAGATTCCGTTCCACCACGCCAAGGTCGCTGCGTTTGCCAAGGAACGCGCCTCGCATGGACTGGCCTCCACCATGATTGTCGTGGCGGAAGGCGCCGTGGCCGCCAAGGGCCAACTCTCCACGATCGCTCCCGGCCTGCGCGGCAAGGGAGAAGTTCGCCTCGGCGGCGTCGCCGAACAGGTGGCCCGGGAAATGGAAAAGCGCACCGGCCAGGAAACCCGGCACGTCGTGCTCGGCCATCTTCAGCGTGGCGGCAACCCCACCGCCTTGGACCGGATTCTCGGCACCCGCTTCGGCGTCGGTGCCATCGAATTGGTCGTGAAAAAGAAATTCAGCCACATGGTCAGTTACCAGAATTACGAGATCGGCGGCGTGCCCATCGCCGAGGCCGTCGCCCGCATCCGCACCGTCCCGCCCCAGGGACAGTTCGTCCACCACGCGCGCGAAATCGGTATCTGCTTCGGCGATTAGCGGCTGGGGGCCGGCGACGGCTTCCCCCCACCCCCCGCCTCTGCGGTGGATCCACGGTCAATCAACTCACACCCGACGGTTCGCGGTTTCATCTCCCCACCGTCCCGGATGGCCATCCAAAGCTCAAAGCCCGCTTTGCCAAGATTCCCAAACGCCACCGTCGTCAATGCCACCGGCCCGTGCCTGGCCAGTTCTCCGTCGCCCAATCCCACGATGCTCAGATCGCCCGGCAAATGCAGCCCGGCTTGCAAGACCGCCCGCGCCGCCCCGGAAGCCACCGCATCGTTTCCACAGATCACCGCGGTGGGCTGGGATTTTCCTTGGAGGATTCTTTCCATTTCCCTCTCCCCATCCTCGGGGGTTAGGCCCGCCATCGTCGCCTCCCCCACCAGCTCCATCCCCATTTGCGCGGCCCCCTCCCTTACCGCTTTGCAATGCTCGGCATGGCTCCGCTCCGCCGGATGGCCGCCCAAATAGGCCACGGAGCGGTGCCCCTGTTTCCAGACATGGTCCAAAACCAACTGCGCCGCGTGAGCCATATCCCGAACCACCCAGCTGACCCTCGCCCGCCCCGGCGAGACATCCGCCGGATACCTTTGAAAAAAGATCACCGGCAGGCCGGCTTGCATGACCGCCTCCAGGGCCAGCGAGCGGTGTTCCGTGGTGATTTTGGGCAATATGAAAATCGCCTCCGAGCCCCGCCCCATCATCGCCTTCACCTGCGCCGCCTCCCCCCCCTTTTTCTCCCCCGATGCCGCCACCATCACCGAAATTCTCGCGGCTTCCCCCGCCCGCAGCAACCCTCCGGCAATCCCGGCGGCCTCCTCGGATGCCAAATCCGGCACCAGCAGTCCAATCAGCCCGCTCTGTTTGCTCCGCAGGCTCCGCGCCGCCTGGTTGGGCCAGTAGCCCCGTTTTTCCGCCTCCGCCCGGACCCTCGCCTTGGTGGCCGCCCCGATGTCGGGCGCATCATGCAGGGCTTTGGACACCGCCATGACCGAGAGCCCCAGTCCCTCGGCCAGATCGCGCAGCCGGACTCTCACACCGCTTCGGGATCCTCCGCAAACACCCCAGCGAACTCCGCCGGCGTCTTGGCTTCCATCAATTTCCTGCGGATCGCCGGGTTGCGCAGCAGCCGGGCCATCGCCCCCACCAACGCCAGATATTCGGTCACCATCCGGCGCGGGGTTCCGATCACAAAAATGAAATGAATCGTCTCCCCGCTATTTTCAAAGAGCACGCCGGCCTTGCTCCGCCCCACCGCCAAAACCATTTTTTTCACATGGTCGGTCCGGGCATGTGGGAACGCCACCCCGTAACCGAGACTGGTGGCTTCCAGGCGTTCCCGGGCCAACAATTCATCGTAGAAGGACTGGAAATTCAGGATATCGGGATCCTTTTCCAACAACTTCGCCACCTCGTGGATGGCCGCCGTGCGCTTGGCCTCCTGGACATCGAGGAGTACGAAGCGCGGTTGAATCAGCTCCGCCAAATTCATCGACCGTTCCGGGCCGTCGAACCGCTCCAGCCCAACTTCTGCCGCGCCAATCCGTAGAAGCCGACGCCCGCCGGGTGCAGCAAACGCACCACGGGTTTGGCCACGGTCACCCGCAGCACCTTGCCGGGCGTCAGGCGGCTTACCAAAACGCCATCCGCCCGCACGAGCGCCCCCGGATCGGAAGGCGGGAGGGTCAGCTCCACCCCCTCCGCCTCGCCCACCACCACCGGCCGCTGCGCCATGGCATGGGCACAAACCGGCGTCAACACCACCGCCTTGGCCTTTGGACTGACCAAAGGCCCGCCGGCTGAAAGGGAATAGGCCGTGGACCCGGTCGGACTCGCCACCAGCAGCCCGTCCGCGTGGTATTCGCTCAAAAACTCCCCGCCCACCTTCACCCGGACCCTCACCATCACGCTCCCGGCCGCTGGCGCCACGGAAATCTCATTCAGCGCACACCAGGTCTGGCGGTTTCCCTCAAGCTTCGCCGCCAAGAGCGACCGCGTACTGACTTCAAAATGCCCGGCAAATATTTTTGGCAACAGGTAACCGACCTCCTCGGCCTTGACCGAGGTAAGAAAGCCCAGAGATCCCAAATTAATGCCCAGCATCGGGATCCCCGAACCCATCGTTGCCTGCGCCGCATGAAGCATTGTTCCATCCCCACCCCCTACCACTAACGCGTCCACCCCCTTCCGTGCTGCCCGGGTCAACCCGCCCTCCGTTGTCCAGACCGCTTTGACCCCCGCTTCCCGCAGGATTTGCTTTAACACCATCGCCACACCCCCGTTCCCCGGCCGTCCCGTGCGAAGGCAAACCACCACCCTGCGGATTCGTCGTAAGGCCATGGGGGAAGAATTCCCCCAAACCCTTTGATCCTCAAGCGGATTCCCAACCTCCTCCTTGCGCCACGCCCCAACTTCAGTACCTTTGAATTTCATGGCAAAATTTCCGTTAAACTATGGGCTTCCCCCAGCCCAAGGCCTTTACCATCCGGCTCATGAGCACGACTCCTGCGGGGTCGGCTTCGTCGCGGACATCCAGGGCCGCAAGGCCCATTCCATCCTGAAGCGGGCCCTTGGTTGCGTCTGCCAACTCGCCCACCGGGGCGCTCTCGATGCCGACGCCAAATCCGGCGACGGTGCCGGCGTCCTCACCCAAATCCCCGCCAAACTTTTCCGCCGTGAGGTCGAAAAACTTGGCCAGCGCCTTTACGGCGAGGGCGATCTCGGGGTCGGCTTCTTTTTTCTGCCCGCTTCCGACAACTACGCCCAAGCCCACATCCGCCGCATCGCCGAAGAGGTCGTCGCCCGCCGTGGCCTCCAGGTGCTCGGCTGGAGGTCCGTCCCCGTCAACCTCCGCATCCTCGGTGAAAAGGCCGCCGCTTCGGCCCCCAAAATCGAACAACTCCTCGTCGCGCGGCCTGACGCCAAGAAGCTGCCCGACGACGCCTTCGAACTCCTCCTTTTCCTCGCCCGCAACGAGATCGAGCACCGCTGCTCCGCCGATCGCACCCCGCCTTTTTATATTCCTTCCTTCAGCTCCCGCGTCCTCGTTTACAAGGGAATGCTCACCGGCACACAACTGGAGCGCTTTTATCCCGACCTGCAGGATCCGGCCTTCGAAACCTCCCTGGCCGTCTTCCACCAGCGCTACAGCACCAACACCTTCCCCACCTGGCCGCTCGCCCATCCCTTCCGGATGCTCGCCCATAATGGGGAAATCAACACCCTCTGCGGCAACCGCAACTGGGTTTGTGCCCGCGAGGCTGACCTCGCCGCCCCCGGAATCGACCCCGCCGACCTCCCCCTGCTCCGCCCAATCATCCAGCCTGGCGGCAGCGATTCCTCCGCGCTCGACAACGCCTTTGAGCTGCTCTCGATTTCCGGCCGCGGTCCGCTGGAAGCCATGCTCATGCTCGTCCCTTCGGCTTTCCGTTCGGAAGACAACCTTTCCGAGGAAGTCCGGGGCTTTTATGAATACCACGAGTGCCTGAACGAACCGTGGGACGGGCCCGCCGCCCTTGCCTTCAGCGACGGCCGGATCGTCGCCGCCAGCCTGGACCGTAACGGCCTCCGCCCCGCCCGCTACAAAATCACCAAGGACGGCCTTCTCGTGATGGGGTCCGAGGTCGGTATCGGCGACCTCGCCGACAAGAACATCGCCGAAAAAGGTCGCCTCAGCCCCGGCGAAATGATCGCGGTCGATACCGTGAATAAAAAACTTCTCCGCAACGACGACATCAAGAAGTTCGTCGCTTCCGCCAAACCCTACGGCGAATGGGTCCAAGCCGGTCTGCGCGCGCTGCCGCCGGCGCCGGCCCACCTTCCCGCCCCGCCCGCCGATCTCAACGCCCGCCTGCTCTCCTTCGGTTACTCCGACGAGGAGCTGAAAATTATCCTTCTTCCCATGATCCAAAAAGCCGAGGAAGCCATCGGCTCCATGGGCGATGATGCCGCCCTCGCCGTCTTCTCCCGCAAGCCCCGGCTCCTTTACCAGTACTTCCGCCAGCTGTTTGCCCAGGTCACCAACCCGCCGATCGATCCGATCCGCGAAAAGCTCGTGATGTCCACCGCCGTCCACCTCGGCCCGCGCCCCAACTGGTTGACGGACGGTCCCGACCACGTTCGCCTGCTCCGCCTGGAATCACCCGTCATCGCTCCGTCGGAACTGCCGGCCATCTTGAGCCACCGGGAGCCTCACCTCCGCTCCAAGACCCTGCCCGTCCTGTTCCCTGTCTCCGGTGGGCGGGACGCCTTCAAAAAGCGGCTCCACGAGCTGGCCGATGAGGCGGCGGCGGCCGTCCAAGACGGCGTCTCCATTCTTTGTCTTTCCGACCGCAACACCTCCTCCGAACAAGCCGCCCTGCCCATGCTGCTGGCTGTCTCCTCCGTCCACCACGCCCTCATCCGGGCCGGTCTCCGGATGCGCACCTCGCTGATCGCCGATACCGGTGATTGTCGCGATGTCCACCACTTCGCCTGTCTCGTCAGTTTCGGCGCCTCCGCGGTTTGCCCCTACCTCGTCTGGGAACTGGCCGCCCGCTGGCAGACCGAAGGGTCCTTGCCGGACATGGACGCTGCCAAAATCGTTTCCTCGTACCGCCAAGCCGTTGACAAGGGTCTTCTCAAAATTATGTCCAAAATGGGCATCTCCATGCTCACCAGTTACCACGGCAGCCAGCTTTTCGAGGCGGTCGGCCTCGGTGCCAAACTGGTCCGCAACCATTTTACCGAAACCTCCTCACAGGTGGGCGGCATCGGCTTGGACGAGCTGGCTGAGGAGACCCTCCGCCGCCATCAGGAAGGTTATGCGGCCGCAGGCTCCGCCGAGCGCCTCCCTGATGCCGGTCTTTACCGGTGGCGGCGCGACGGCGAGGTTCACTCCGTCACCCCGCCCGCCATCCAGGCCCTCCACTCGTTTGTCGGCCTCAAGGGCGCAGACCAAAGGAATCAGCCCGCCCAATACCGCGCCTACGTGGATGCTCTTTCCAAGAACACTCCGGTCACCATCCGCCATTTGCTGCGCCTCCGCCCGGGGCGCACTCCGGTTCCGATCGACGAGGTGGAGCCCGTCGAGGAAATCCGCCGCCGCTTCACCACCGCGGGCATGTCCCTGGGCGCTCTTTCCCCCGAGGCCCACGAGGTCCTCGCCATCGCCATGAATCGGATTGGCGGCAAGTCCAACTCCGGCGAGGGCGGCGAAGATCGCGCCCGCTTCTCCACCATGGAAAACGGGGATTCCAAAAACAGTCGCATCAAGCAGGTCGCCTCGGGGCGCTTTGGCGTTACCGCCGAGTACCTGGCCAGCGCGACCGAGCTGGAAATCAAAATTGCCCAAGGTGCCAAGCCCGGCGAAGGCGGCCAGCTGCCCGGCCACAAGGTCTCCCCCCTCATCGCCACCCTGCGACGCTCTACCCCCGGCGTGATGCTGATCTCCCCGCCCCCGCATCACGACATCTACAGCATCGAGGATCTCGCCCAGTTGATTTATGACCTCAAACAGGTCAACCCACGGGCCAAGGTCTGCGTGAAGCTGGTGGCGGAGGCCGGCGTCGGCACCATCGCCGCCGGCGTCGCCAAGGCTCACGCGGACGTGATTCTGGTGGCCGGCCACGACGGCGGCACCGGAGCCTCCCCTCTCTCTTCCATCAAGTATGCCGGCAGCCCTTGGGAGCTTGGCGTGGCTGAGACCCAGCAGGTCCTGCTCCTCAACGGCCTCCGGAACCGTGTCACCCTCCGCACCGACGGGGGCATCCGCACGGGGAATGACGTGGTCATCGCGGCCCTCCTCGGTGCCGAGGAATACAACTTTGGCACTACCGCCCTGATCGCCTTGGGCTGTGTCTTTGTCCGCCAGTGCCACCTCAACAACTGCCCGACTGGAGTGGCCACCCAGGACGACAAGTTCCGGGCCAAGTTCCGCGGCACCCCCGAGGCGGTGGTGGACTACTTCAACGCCGTCGCCCAGGACGTCCGCGAGATTCTGGCCTCCCTTGGCGTCCGGAAGTTGGACGAAATCATCGGCCATCCGGAGTTTCTGGAATCCTTTGTGCCCGCCGATCATGCCAAGGCCGCCACGGTCGACCTTCAGCCCCTGCTGAATGTGCCGGATATTGATCCTCTCGCTCCCCGTCACCACACCTGGGAGCGGAACGACAAACTGGAGGATCAACCGCTCGACGCCCGCATTCTCCAGGACGCCAAGGATGCCCTGCAGAAAAAGCGCAAAATCAAACTCTCCTATAAAATCCAGAATGTCCACCGCTCCGTGGGGGCCCAGCTCAGCGGGGAAATCGCCTACCGGTACGGAGACGAAGGTCTCGCCGATGGCACCATCCAGATCAAGCTGGACGGTTCCAGCGGCCAATCTTTCGGTGCCTTTCTGGTCCAAGGCGTGAAACTTACGCTGCAAGGCGAGGCGAACGACTACGTCGGTAAATCCATGTCCGGCGGGGAAATTGTCCTGCTACCGCCCAAAGGCGTCTCGTTTGATCCTTCGCTCAACTCCATCTGCGGCAACACCTGTCTTTACGGGGCCACCGGCGGAAAACTTTTCGCCTACGGTCGGGCGGGCGAGCGCTTTGCGGTTCGCAACAGTGGGGCCACCGCCGTCATTGAGGGCGTGGGCGACCACGCCTGCGAGTACATGACCCGCGGTACCGTGGTGGTACTGGGCCCCACCGGGAAAAACTTCGGCGCCGGCATGTCGGGTGGGTTGGCCTACGTCCTCGACGAGGACGGTCGTTTGGAGAAGCGATTCAATCCGGGCATGGTCACCCTGGAACGGCTGGCTAGCCCCGAGGACGCCAAGGCTCTGCAGGCGATTATCTATCAGCACTTGGAAGCCACCGAGAGCAAGAAGGCGAAGGAAATTCTCGCCCAGTGGGACGAATACGCCCCGAAATTTCGCAAAGTCGTCCCCCACCCGCCGGTCTCGGCCCTCCCCGCCGGTCAAGCTCCCGCTCCGGCGGTGGCCAAAGTTTAGCCGTCCCGGCCTAGAGCAGGCCCCGCCTCTTCAGCTCTTGGAAATTCTCGTTTCCTGAGGTCAGCACCATGTCCAAGGCGAACTTGAGCAGGCATACCTCCCAGCCGTCATCCACCCCCGTGAGCACCGCGGCGAGCGGATCGTTCTTTCGCTGCACTTCCTCTTGGACCCGCGCCGTCACCTCGGCCAGCGCCCCCGTCACATCATACTTGCGGGTTTCATCCTTGCGGAAACTAAATCCGTACTTCAGCACGGCGATCTGGGAGGCAAATTCACTGACCGCGTCCGCGTACCGTCCCGCCTTTTCCCCAAAGCCGTCGAGCAGCAGCCTGGCAAACTTGTCCGGCGTCAACAGCTCGGGCTTGTGGGCTTGAATCCGCCCCTCCCGCACCCGCATCCGGTTGACCGAATCCATCTCCTCGGTGATGAGATGGTAGTTCAGGACGGTCGTCCCAAAGGTTTCCAGCCGCTTTTGGGGCGGCAGAACCACCTTGGTGTTTTCCAACGCGTAATGAAAATCATCGGGTTTCACAACCCGATAGCTTGGACGACTTTTGGCCCAATTCAAACCCGCTCCCCTTTAGGACCCGCCGCGGATGATTTTGATCCCAGCAGGGGATTGGCTTAGGATAACGGGATGGCCACGTACGTTTATGAGACCATCCCGGCACGCCGGGACGAAAAATCCGAACAGTTTGAGGTGCGCCAGTCCATGAACGACCCACCCCTCACCAAACACCCGAAAACCGGCCGGCCGGTGCGTCGCTTGATCAGTGGCGGCTTGGGGATCATGGGCTCGTCCAAGGGGGCGCCCCCCCCTGCCTCCCCAGGTTGCGGGCCCGGCGCCTGCGGTTGCGGCAAGTACTAAACGGAATATAAAACCGCTCGCATCACCGCTTCCTGCACTTCGGCTACTGACTTCGACACCGCCTGCCCGATCAGATCCATTTTGGCCACTTCCGCAATCCGCGGGCTGTACTTCAGCAGGTCCGCGTCCGTCAAGACCGTGCGCAAGAGCTGACACGCGCTGCCCAGGCTGATGAGAACCACGTCCCGGGGAGATGGGATCGCTCCGTCCACCACCACCGAGCGGATGCGTTTCCGGACTTCTTCCTCTTCTTTGTTCTGAATCATCGGATACCTCCGGCCCGGAATGACCCAGAGAATTTTTTTCTCCTCCCTTTTCAGCACCCCTTTTTCGACCAGGCGTGCCAAGGCCGCCTCGCGGATCTTTTCCCCGTCTGCCGAAATCACTCCCACCCAGTATTTCGCATTTTGCTTGTCCTGGGCGCGGGCAATCCCTTTGAGGATCGGATCCAATATTTTATCCCCGGTGACCTGGTCGCTCACCAACATCAGATGGGCCGGATCGGTATCGATCCGGTTTTGGAAAGCCAACTCCAATAAAACCGCGCCCGCCAACGCCTGTTCGAGTGCCAGCGGCGGCAAATCCACAAACTTTCCCTTCTGGTCGTCCAAGGCCAGCAGAACGATTTCCTCCACAAAGGACAGCACGATTTGATTCTTTCCCCGCCTTCCTGCGAAACAAGCCATTCTTGCTTTCAGGATCCCCTCTCTGCCTTATGGTTACCTCGTGCGCCTGATCTGGATCCTCGGAGACCAACTCATCCCCGATCATCCCCTGCTCAAGACGGCCGATCGCCACACCGCCGTGGGGATGATCGAATCGTCCCCCCGCGGCTCTCATCTCCGCTACCACCAGCAGAAGCTCACCCTGCTCTATGCGGCCATGCGACACCATGCCGCTGCCCTAAAGAAAAGCGGTCAGCGGGTTCTTTACCGCCGGCTCACGGACGGGGCCCGGAGCGACGGCTACGGAGAAGTCCTGAAGCGCTGGATTCAGGAAAATAAGATCACCGAAATCCACCTGCTCGATCCCAATGAGTACGACACGGCCCAGTCCCTGCCGGCACTCTCCAAAAAACTGGGGGTCCCGATCCATTGCCACCGCAGCCCCCAGTTCCTCGTTCCGCGCGACGACTTTGCCGCCTGGGCCAAGGGCAAAAAGCACCTGCTGATGGAGGCCCACTACCGTCGTTTGCGGACGGAAAAGAATATCCTCATGACCCCGAAAGGTCAGCCCGAAGGGGGCGATTGGAACCTCGACGACCAAAACCGCCGCACCTACCGGGAGTTCGCCAAGGAAAGGCCCAAGATCCCGCCTCTCCCCCCGCTGGAGAAAGATTCCGTGGTGCAGGAAGTAGCCGCCGAGGTGGCAAAACTCTTTCCGGATCACCCGGGCAAAGCCGCTGGCCTCTGGGTTCCGGCGACCCGGGAGGGCGCCCTCGCATGGCTGAAACATTTTATCCGCACCCGGCTTGGCCAGTTCGGGCCTTGGGAAGATACCATGGTCGAGGGGGAGGCTGTCTTGTTCCACTCCGTGATTTCCCCGTTCCTCAACCTTGGACTGATTACGCCTCAGGAGTGTCTTCAGGCCGCCGAAAAGGCTTACCGGGAAGGCAAGGCCCCGCTCAATTCCGTGGAAGGCTTCATCCGGCAGGTTCTGGGGTGGCGGGAGTTCATCCACGGCCTCTACTGGCTGAAGATGCCTGAATACAAGAAGGTGAACTTCCTTGGGGCGGAACGCCCCCTGCCTAGGTGGGCCTACGACGGGAAAACGGACATGCGCTGCGTCTCCCAGGCCGTCACCGGGGCGGTCGACCGCGCCTACAACCATCACATCCAGCGCCTCATGGTGCTGGGAAACTACTTTCTGCTCGGCGGCTACGAACCTTTGGCCGTCCTGCGCTGGTACACCGAGATGTATTTCGACGCTTACGACTGGGTGATGGTCCCCAACGTGCTTGGCATGATCCTCTTTGCCGACGGTGGTTGGTTTGCCACCAAACCGTACGCCGCCGGCGCCGCCTACCAGGAAAAGATGGGGAATCACTGCGCCTCATGCCGCTTTGACCCCAAGCAAAAGGAGGGCCCGGAGGCCTGCCCCTTCCATTCCCTCTACTGGAACTTTTACGGTCAGCACGCCACCAAATTCCGCTCCAACCCGCGCATCGGGATGATGGTGGCAATGTGGGAAAAGAAATCAGCGGCCGACAAAACCCGGATTCGGGCCGAGGCGGAAAAGTTCCTGAAGGCCCAGGCCTAGCAGCTACTTGATGTCCTGACCGGCGACCGGCCTGGACTGGTTCCAGGGCATTTTCGCCAAAAGCTTTGCCAGCCCGCACCAGTCGGTGATTCCGGCGAAGATCAGCCCGGCTCCGACGAACCCACTGAGGAAAAACCAGAGCGGATCCACCCAGGCCCCCAGCAGCACACCCAGCAGAATCATCGTCCCCGTCCCAAGGCGGACCTGGCGCTCGATGGCAATGGCCCCCCTCCCCCGCACCACCGGCAACCCAGCCATCTCCCACGCCTTCGTCCCTCCCTCCACCACAAAACAATGGGGGATACCTTCGGCATGAAATTTCTCCGCCGCTTGCCGGGCCCGCGCTCCTCCGGCACAAAGCAAAACCGCCGGGGCCTGAACTGAAATTCCAAGCTCTGCGGCAACTGCTTTCGGGTTCAAGCTTTCGAGCGGATAAAGCTTGGCCCCCGTAGCGTGGATGGCCTCGTATTCCGCCGGGGTCCGGACGTCGATAAACGGGAGTGGCTCACCCCGTTCGCGACGTTCCTGCGCTTGGCGGGGATGGAGGATCGGAATTTCCATGAAGCCAATCTGGGCAACTTCCCTTGGCCGGGCAACCCCCCAAGGATAGTTTGCAGAGGTGCTGCTGGCCTTCCACAAGCCTTACGGCGTTCTCTCCCAATTCACCCCGGATGGTTCACCCCACCGAACCTTGGCTGAATTTGCGTTTCCCAAGAATGTCTATCCCTTGGGACGGTTGGATGCGGACTCGGAAGGTCTGCTGCTGCTCAGCGAGGAAGCCGGCCTGAACACCCGGCTATTGGACCCGGAACGAGGCCACCTCCGGACCTACTGGGCTCAGGTGGAACGGGTTCCCACCGCCGCTGCCCTCCGGCAACTCGCCCAAGGAGTCATCCTGGCCGGCCGCGCCACGCTACCCTGCCGGGCCTGGTTGTTGGACCCCCAACCTTCGTTGCCGCCGCGGGATCCTCCCATCCGCCATCGCAAAAAGGTGCCCGCTGTCTGGATGGGTCTGGAACTAGCCGAGGGGAAAAATCGGCAAGTCAGGAAAATGACTGCAGCCGTCGGCCACCCCACCCTCCGCTTGATCCGGACGAAAATCGGGGAAATGGCACTTGGCACCCTTGCGGCGGGTTCTTGGAAAGAACTCAGCCCCGCGGAGCGGACCCTGGTCCTGGGGGATTAACTCCCCGGCGGCAGGCGTTACTGCAAAACCTCACCTTTTCCCAGTCCCGCGCCCATTTTTTCCGCCACGCAAAAGGCCGCCCGCAATGGGCGCAGATTTTGGAAGGCAGATCTCCTTTGGCCACCGTCCTCCCCAAGCGGCGCACGGCTAGCGGACCGCGGCCCAGACCCGGTGGACGTCGTCGTGGTCTTCCAAGGCTTGCAGGAAACTTCCCACCTCGGCCCGCTGCTCATCCCTCAGTTCGGGATAGTTCTTCGGCACATAACCCAGCTCGCTGGTCACCACCGTCCACCCGTTCTTCCTGAGCCAGTCGGTCGCACCATGCACCGCCGAGCGCTCCGTGAGAAAACGGGCCCCGCAGGTGCTCGCAGGGATCTCGTCGTTTTGCTCGCACGTGAGGGTCTCCACGTCATTGGCGCCCGCTTCAATGGCTGCGGTCTCGCGATCGGTATCCGCCTTCGCATGGTGCGCCTCCACGATGCCCACTTGATCGAAAAGGAATCGATTGCTGCCGGAGGAACCGAGGGAACCCGCTTTGAAGAGCACCCGGATTTCCGGAGCCGTCCGATTGTGGTTGTCCGTGTAGACCTCGCAGATCACCGGAACTTTGTGGGGCGCGTACCCTTCAAACACCATGTGCTCCAACGAATCTTTGCCGGCCCCGGCACCGGACCCTTTTTCAATCGCCCGCTGGATGACGTCCTTCGCCACGCTCTCCTTGCGTGCCCGGTCGAGCGCGGTGGCCAGCCGGGCATTGAGGGCAGGATCCGACCCCTGCCGCGCGGCCAGGGTGATTTCCCGGACGTACTTGCTCGTCGCCTTGGACTTCTTGAGCGAGGCGACCTCACGTTTCGCATGGAGCCACTGCCTTCCCATGAAATCACCCTAGGCAAAAACCCCTCGTCTCTTCAACCTCGACACCCCCTCGCTCCGCCGTGCGGCGTTTTCCGCACCCGCCCAAACCGCAAATCCGGCAACCTTTTCAATCTCCCATCCCTTGCGGATTCCATAAATCAAAGCGGCCGTCACCACGTCGCCGGAACCGGTGGCATCCAAACATCGGATCCTGGGCGCGGCCACGTGGAACGCTCGCCCATGCTGGCCTAACGCCAAGCCATGAGATCCCATGGTGACCATCAGGGAGGATCGTCCTTGGGATATTTCCCGCAGGGCGGCCAACCCACGACCTCCACCCTTGCAAGGCACAGTCTCCTGCACCTCCGCCAAATTTCCCTTCGCCCATTCGACCCCAGCCTCCAGGGCCTCGCGCAGGAGTTGGCCCTTACCGTCGACGACAATCCGCACTCCTTGATTTTTCAGCGCGAGGAAAAGACGCCGCCACCAGCCTTTTCGAGGTCTGCTCGGCACACTGCCCGCCACCACCAACCAGTCCCGGTTCTGAATTTTCCGCCGTAAAAACCGGGCGCAGCAATCCCAGCTGGATTTTTTCCACTGAGGGTCTTGGCTGAAAAAATCGCTTCGTTCCCCCGGTCCCTCCACCAAAGCCCAACCCATCCGGGCGGCGGAACGGATCGGAATCTCCCGAATCGGCAATCCATCCTTGCGGGCGGCCCGCCGCCAGCCCTTACCGACCTTCGGAACCACAGAGAGGGCCGGAACGCCCCACTGCCGGAGCTGTCGCGCCACGTTGTGCCCCTTTCCCCCGGCAGAAACAATGCGCCGACCTTCGGTGAATTTGGTTTCGAGGACCGGGTTGGGTGTCCAGCACCAGACCCGTGCAGTCATCTTCAGGCGATGGTGATTTCCTTGGCCAAATAGACCTCTTGAATGGCGTGAAGAATCTCCACGCCCTCCTTGAGCGGCTTTTGGAAGGCTTTGCGACCCGAAATCAACCCCATGCCCCCAGCCCGCTTATTGATGACCGCCGTCTTCACGGCCTCGGCGATATCGTTCTTGCCGGAGGCGCCCCCGGAATTAATCAGCCCGGCCCGGCCGGCAAAGCAGTTCAACACTTGGTACCGGCACAGATCGATCGGATGGTCGGAGGTCAGCTCGTCATAGATGCGCGGATCGGTCTTGCCGTAGTCGCTGCCCGCCAACTTCACCGCTTGGTAGCCCCCGTTGTTCTCAGGGAGCTTCTGTTTGATGATGTCCGCCTGGATCGTCGTCCCCAGGTGGTTGGCTTGGCCCGTCAGGTCTGCGGACAGGTGATAATCCTTTTTCTGGGTCTTAAAGGCCGGGTTCCGCAGATAGCACCAGAGGATGGTGTACATCCCCAGTTCGTGGGCGATCGCAAAGGCGCGGGAAATCTCCTCAATCTGCCGACCTGACTCCGGAGAACCAAAGTAAATGGTCGCGCCGACCCCGACCGCACCCATGTCGAACGCTTGTTTCACCCCGGCGAAAAGCTTCTGATCCGCAACATTCGGGTAACTCAGCAACTCATTGTGGTTGATTTTCAGGACAAACGGAATTTTATGGGCGTACTTGCGGGCCACCGACCCCAGGACACCCAGCGTGGAGGTCACCGCATTGCAACCACCCTCGATGCCCAGTTTGACGATGTTTTCCGGATCGAAATAGTCCGGGTTGGGGGCGAAGGAGGCCCCGGCGGAATGCTCGATGCCCTGATCCACCGGAAGGATGGAAAGGTATCCGGTTCCGCTCAAACGCCCGTGGTTGAAGGTGGTCTGCAGGTTGCGCAGGACGGAGATCGACCGATCGCTGTCCCGCCAGACGCGGTCGATAAAATCCGGCCCGGGCAGATGCAAGCGGGCCTTGCCGATGGTCTTGCAGGCATGCCCCAGCAAGGCCTTCCCTTCTCCACCCAAAATCTTTTCGATGTCGCCGATTTTCATGAACTTCCAGAATCCCTTTTTTTGCACCTTGGGTCAATCCTGCTTCTGTCCCCGGTCTTGCAGGAAAAGCCTGACCCCTTACCTTGAAACTCATGATTCGTTGGCTTTCCCTGGTCATTGGTGGCCTTCTGCTGAACGGAACCGGTCTTTCCCTGCTGGCTTGGGCTGGACACCAAAAATTCGCCGCCGGCGGAGAATGGTTCTGGGCAGGAACCCTTGCCTTGATTCTCTGCAACGCCGGACTCTGCTGTGTGGTCGGCGCCAAAAAACCATAAAGCCACCCCTCTGAATCCCCACTCCCCCGCCCCCGTGCCGGACTACGGCAGACCGGAGCTCGTCCACCCCGGCGACCGCGAATACCTGCGCTGGTCGGAGGGGTTTGCTGTCCGCCGCCGCCGGGAACGGGAACGCACCGGCAAGGTCCGCATCGAGCCGGCCGCCCTCTCCATCATCAGCGCCGCCGCGGAGTTCGGTGTCCGTTCCCTCCTCACCCGTCACTTCGAACTCGGGGACCGACGCATCCTTCGCTACCAAGACCCCGAATTGGGCGATCACCTTCGCCGACGCTACCGTTTCCGTGAATTGGATGCGGTTGCCTTCTCCCAAGGCCGTCCTTCCGCGGTCTTTGAATTCAAACTGAGCGGGCTGGGCTCCGCCTCCGCTGTCAATCGTGCGGCTCGCCAGCTCCGCTCCGCCGCGGAAATGATCCGGCAGGGTTACGGACATCAGCCCAAAGTGGCCGTGGTACTGATCCATGCAGGGGAGGGCCAGCCTGATCTCGGCAGGCCCGGCGGCCGCTTCGGCGTCCGGCACCATCCTGTCCACCGTCTCCAGCTGCCTTTATGGCCCGAGACGCCCATTCCCTGCTTAGTCTTCTCGATGAGCGAAGCCGTCGAGGAGGCCCGTCGGATCGGTCACGCGGTGGACCACGCCCTGGAAAAGCGGGCCGCCCGTGAGGGCAAACATGGCATTCAACAGGGCCGCCGGATCCTTCCCCGCCTCCCTTTGGGCGAAGTTCTCTCCGCCGTCAGTTGGATGGCCAAGGAGCTGGTCCAAGCCGTCGGGCACGTCGCCCGCAAACTCACCCCGCGACGCAAGCCCGCCCACCATCGTCATCGGCGGCGACGGCGGCGCCCAAGGGGCCGAGGCCCGGGCGGTCCGTACCACACCCCCCCCCGCCCGCCTAGCGGGTATTAACCATCGTCACCGGCAGGCCCTGCCGTTTGAACGAGTCTGCTTCTTCCGATTGAATGTCCATCTGGCTGACGAGGCCAAGTTTCTCTCCGCCCACGGAAACAATATCCACTTTGGTCGGGCCGTCCGCATGAGCCCGGTTCCCCACCCAGGGTTGGAAGGCGTGCCACCAAAGCCCACTGGCCACCAAGGCCAGAAGAAGTTTCGTTACCGGATCAGTTTGGAGTCGCAGATGTTTTATCTTCATGCCCCAAGGGTAAGGCCAAGTACCCAAATCACGACTCGATTCTAAACCTCTCCGCTTTAGTCTTACGCGATGAACCGCTCCATCATGCTCCTCCTTCTGGTCGGGATCGGTTTCGCCCAAGCCCAAGATGCCGAAGCCCCGGCCCGGCCCGCCGAAGAAATCTTCGAGACCCAGGGAATCAAGATCTGGAAACGCGGCAAACCCACCAATGCTTACACCTCCGTTGCCAACGAAAGCCTTATGCAGCTCACCTGGCCGGAGGCGCAAAATCGCATCGCCATGAGCGTCAAGGCCCGCAAGGGTAACGCCGCCATCGTCACCAGCCTGATCCCCGCCCAACGACTCGACATCACCCAGAACACCGGCATCAACCGACTGGACGGCCTGAATGTCCGCTACACGATTATCCAACTCAAACCCTAACCCCCATCGGTTCCTCGGTATCCTTCTCGGCACCCTGCTGGCCGGGGAGATCAGCCACGCGCAGGGAGGACTTCCCGCCGCGGTCGGTTCGCAGGCGAATACCGACGCCTCCGCCCAGCGTCGGCTTCAGGAAACCGCCAAGGAAGCCCAGCGCCAACGGCGCATTGAGGACCAGCTCCGCCGCCTCTCCCCTGCCCTCTCCCCGGAAAAGCTGGCCGGACCTGGCGGCGCCGTCCTGACTCGCCAGGCCCTCGCCGCCCTCGTTCGTTTGCGCGAAGATAGCGTCCCGCTCGATGACGCCATCCTGCGGGCTTCCCGCGCAGCTGACCTCGACTCCGCCCAGACCGCCAAGCCGGCCTCCTACCTGCGCAACCTCTTCGTCCAAACGTCCGGCCTGATTACCCCGGCGGTCCTCGCCAGGCTGGAAACTGGGGAAGATCCCGCCCCGGACCTGGTGCTGGCTCCTTTCGTTCCGTGACACCTTTTGCCGCTCCGCCAGGTTTGATCAGTCGGCGTCTCGCGGCCGGCACGGGCTGGTTTCGGCCCTCGGTGGAAAAACCCATCCGTTCCTTTTGGCAAAAAACCAACCCGGGCCTGCGCTTCAGCGAGGTTGTCCGCCGCAGCTCCGAATCCCAACGCCATCCCGGCCGCACTTGGGTCTATTCCGCACCGATTCCCGGAGCTGGCACCCTCGTCGTTCGGCCCTGCGTCCACGGCGGCGTCTGGGGCCGAATCGCGGGCGATCTTTACCTCGGACCTGACCGCGTCCGCCGTGAGGTTCTTGCCGCCCAACGCCTCGCCCGGATGAAAATTCCCACCCCGCCGGTGGAGGCTGTTCTTTTTTATCCTGCCGGCCCTTTTACCCGAATTGAGGTAGTCACCCGTTTGATTCCGGCCAGCCGTGATCTGGTGGCGTTCCTTTCCTCCCGGCCCGGGCCAGCCGAGCGGCAACGCCTCTTTTCCTCCATCCGCAAACTTTTCGCCCAACTCCACCGCCAGGGCGTCGGCCATCCGGATCTGAATGCCCGCAATATCCTTCTCTCCACCTCCGATCCCTCCCCCGTCTGGCTGTTGGATGTGGATGGCGTTTGTTTTGAGTCCCCGTCCCACCCCTCCGTCGACACCGCCAACCGCAACCGTCTGCTCCGCTCCCTCCTCAAGCGCGCCCGCCTCGGCGATCTCGGCTGGTCAGAACCCGAAGTGGCCAAGCTCTGGAAAGAATTGTTCCCCCACCGATGACGCTCCCCTCCGAGCCACGCATCGGCATCGTTCTGCTTAGTGCCGTGGGCGATGTCGTCCATGCCCTTCCCGTCGTCAACGCCATCAAGCGGGCCCGCCCCCGCGCCCGCCTCACCTGGCTCCTGCAGGACGCCGGCGCCGCCCTGCTCGCAGGTCATCCGGCCATCGATGAAATCCTGTTGTTTCGTCGCAAGGCCGGCCTCGCCGGTTTGGTTCAAATCGCACGGCAGTTGCGGGATCGTCCGTTTGATGTCGTCCTTGATCTGCAGTGCTACTTCAAGGCCACCCTCCTGACCGCCCTTTGCCGCAGTCCCGTTAAAATCGGCCTCGATCCCGCCCGCGCCCGCGAATTCAACTGGGTGGTCAACAACCACCACCTTCCCAAGCGACCCACCAATCACGTGCAGGAACATTTTCTTGAGTTTCTCGACTATCTGCAAATTCCCCGTGAACCCCTCGCATGGAATCTCGGCCCATGGCCGTCCGAGCGCCCTTGGCAGGAAGATTTTTTCCGCTCCATCCCACGCCCCCGCGTCGCGCTGGTCGCCGGCACCAGCAACCCGAAAAAGGACTGGCTGCCCGAACGCTGGGTCGAGTTGAACGACCGCCTGCATCAGGACTTCGGTCTCACCACCATCCTGGTCGGCGCTCAAACCCCACGCGAGACCGCCCTCGGCCAAAAAATGGCTTCCGCCTGCCGCCATCCCCCGGTCAACGCCCTCGGCTCAGGCCTGCGCCGCCTCGTTTCTATTTTGGACGGATGTGATCTGGTGATTTCGCCCGACACGGGGCCGCTGCACTTGGCCGGCGCCCTTGGAAAACCGGTGGTCGGTTTGTATGGGTACAACAGTCCGGCTCGCGTCGGCCCATGGCGCCAAGACCCGCGCCTGCTTATCGATGTCTTTCATCACCCTGGGGAGGCGGCGCAAATGACCTTCACCCATCGGGCTGGCCGGATGGAAAAAATCTCGGTGGCGGACGTGTTGGATCGCGTGAAGGTTTGGGACGCCGGTCAGAAGCGGTAGTAGATCTCCGTCGCCAAGGTCCACAGGGCGGCAGAGGTCGGCGTCAGCATCTCCGCACCCCACTGGTAGCGGGCCTCCCCCCGCCAGACCAACTCGTCGGTGATTTTCACCCCCAACGTGAGGGTATAGTCCCAATAGTCGGCTCCGCCGGTGCGGGTGCTGAGCGTGAACGCGTTGTTGCTGGTGTGCATGTACTCCGCCCGTCCGTTCAGCGTGATCGAATCGGTCACCATCCACAGCGAATACAGCCCTACCGAGGCAAAGGTGGTGGGGGGTTCAGGATCCGTGGCCACGCCTCGGTCCCCCGTGCCTGATCCCCCTGTCACCTCGAAAGCCAGCGTCCAAGCTTCCCTCGTGATGACCGGACTCCACTCCCCGAGAACATTCCAGGTGTAATAAAAGTCCTGGTTAATGGCTACCCGGGCATTCCCCGCATGCTGCCCCCAAGGATCGACATAAATCCCGGGCTGGAGCCGCGCATTCTCCCCGGGGCTCTCAATCACAAAGTAGCTGATCAGGCTGTACTCATCCCCAAAAACCTCCCCGCTGATGTCGTTGGCCTGCCCGGAGGTGTTGGCCAAGCCCACCCCGAGGTCGAAGAATTCGACCGGTGAAAAAATGGCCAGGAACCCGAGGTTGTCCTGGGGCATAAAGGCATCGTCGATTCCAAAGGAGATACAGGGATTATCCGGTCGCCAGATCGTTTCGTAGCCGATCGTCGCCTGAAATTTCCCGAACCACAGCTCCATTTGGGCGTCTGGTACCCAGATTTTTCCGAAAGCCTCCCCGACATAAAGCGCATTGCTGTCCGGCCCAGCCGGGCTGTCGTTGGGATTCGCCGCATACCAGGTGGCGTCTTCCCCCCACATCACCCCAAACTGGAAGCCCGCGTGGGCCTCTCGGCTTTCCCTCACCAACGGCTTGTCCAGCCGCAACCACAGCGCGCTTAGGTTGAAATCCCCCTTGGGGGTCGTGTCGGCGGGAAAATCCAAAGACGCCGTGGCGGACCCTGGCCCAAAATTATAGAAATAGGTGGCATCCACATACCCGGTCAGCACCAGCGTGTCCCGGATCGGCGGGGCCACCGATTCAGCAATGGCCGCCTCCATCCGCTCCCTTTCGGGCAGGGCCGCCTCCTCCGCCTCGCGCAGTTGCCCAGAACCCATCGACGGGCCCAGCAGGCAAAGGGCCAGCCCGATCTGGACGAAACCTCTTCTTTCTCTTATTTTCAAACCATGCCTTCGTGTTTCGCAATCATAAGCTGCCTCCTAGGGGCGGTCACGCTTGCCGCTGAACCTGCCAAAGACGTTAAGGCGTTCGAGGCAGCCACCGACACGATGAGCCAAGCGGAAGTCCGTGAGTATATGGGTCGCGGGCCGGATGAGGCCCTCACCCCGCACCTCTGGCGTTACCGGGGGAGTTGGACCAATTCTGAAACCCTGGAAACCTTCAACACCGTGGATCTGGCCTTTGGCATGCTTACCAATTCCCATAAATACGGCGTGATGCGATATACGTGGGATAACACCAGCCCGAATCCCGACGGCCTGCCCTGATCCGCGCCGTCGCGGAGGAGGTTCTTGCGGAAAAAAC
>Ga0194133_10003291_pt1 | contig 23247 bp, 9 predicted proteins | sample TA2KigOf40mmetaG_FD_155448 | JGI IMG/M metagenome (GOLD analysis project Ga0194133, IMG submission 155448) | Freshwater microbial communities from Lake Tanganyika, Tanzania - TA2015055 Kigoma Offshore 40m | ecosystem: Environmental > Aquatic > Freshwater > Lake | place: Tanzania: Lake Tanganyika...
CTAAAACTGGCTCTGCAGCATAGTTGCCAACAGAGAAGTGAAAAATAAAGAGTATGCACACAACAAAAATTTCAGGTCCTCTGCCGCTCTGAAATAATAATAAATAAAAATTTAGAGCACCAAAGGGCACCTAGAATTGTAAAATAAATCTAAACTTTTGACAATATCAAATACTCTCAACGGCTAAATCTGGGCCTTTGCGGGACCCTGAATTTCCTCTGCCCAGCCTACAGTGTCATTGGCACTCCATATTTATCATCTCCCTTATGCTGTAGCATCATGTTGGGAATTGGAGGGTTATAGGTATGGACGAGTGATGGGTCCGGGTCAAAAATTTTTGACCCTGGTCGGGTCAGTCATTTATAATTTAGGTTTGAATTTAGAAAATTTCCCCTAAAAGTGTCAAATTTTTCAATTTTTTTCCCTTTGGATCCAAAAAAATCTCTTCGTGTCGGGTCGGAAAGTACCCAGGTCGAAGGCGGGTCAGCCTCTTATTTACTGCAGGCCAAAAGTAAGCTCGGGTCGGGTCAGGGCCCATCTCTAGTATGGACTCGCACCTTCTGGCAATAATTGAGCCCGGGTTGCTGCACCAAGAAAAGGTCCACTCACACTGTGCCTGTTTTTAAAGAAAAACAGTTTTGACTTGAAGCCAGATTTTTAAGCTTATATCTTGATGCCTTCTTTCTTCTTTTCAATTCAAGTGCTATGCATTTAATGTCAATATTTTTTTCATTCAAGTTGTTTTGTTGTCAATCCAAAGACACACTCCCAAAATTTCTCTTGTCAACTAAAGGCTATCAGCAGCAGTTGAAAGACGTTTGTCTAAGTTCATTGAAGCTCGTTGCTGACACCTGCCCTTTTCAAAGAAAGTCTAATCGTTTGGACATGAAATCATCCATGAAAATGCTCTTAAAAATCATGATTTTCATAAAATTCAAGCAACTAGAGGATAATTTATTCTCAAACTGAAATCAGATAATTTTTTAAAAAAAGCACTTGGCAAAACAGTGTTAGAATGATCACCCCTCCCTGCCCCGCCCAAGGCAGATCTGGGATCTCAACAGTCACATAATTTTTTTGTATATTTTGCTGAAAACTCTGTTATCGGTGTGGCAGATGCAGCCAACCATTGCTAGTATGAAAAGATTTTTCCGAATGGATCTGTTGAGCTGCAAATGAGATGAGAAGAAGTCACAGGCTTCCCATCCCAGCAGCCACTCTGGCATTGACATAAGTTTCACTTACCAAAATCAAACTGTTTCATGTGAAATATCACTGTTAAAAAAGTATAGAAACTTTCAACTCATTCAGATGAAAAAAAATCTAAATTTGAATTTACCTTAAGATTTTAAAACAATCTTTATAACAAACTATTCAAATTTTGCTTTTGGTCAAAAGTTAGAAAAAAAACAGGGAAACCTTCTTTTGGTGTGAATATTTTTTAGTTCCTCATGCCTGCTCCTAATTCTCTTTTATCCACATGATTCTCATGCAACAAGCATCTGCCTTATTGTTGATTCAGTAGAAAAAAATCCAGAAACGGGTATGGTCGGTCTTTGTGGACACTGCAACACCTGCCCACAATGACAGTCAGTCGTTCTCGCAAGAGATTTTCAAAAAGCAAGAATGCACAAAATCTAATATGGTTGAAAAGAGTAAACCTATTTCTGATATGTGTATAAAACATTTTCAAATTCTTTTTTGAAAACATAAAAATTAAAAACAAAAGTAAAAGTAAAATGGGGTCACCGTGGCCTAAGGATTATGGCATAAGGCTGGGATCAGGGGGTCATGAGGTTCAAACCCCAGGAAACTCTAGGCAACCTATGACCCTGCATTGCCAAACCAACAAATATTCCCCAGACACAGCATGCTTTTATTGATGAAAATAGTCGCCAGGCTTACTTTAAGAATACTAAATATCTTGGTTCATACCCATAATATATTGTTTTAATCTAACTTATTTTTACTAACTGGGGTGATCAGGAGTTCCTAAAGAAGTAAATCTTAAATGTTTGTCTATAATGATAACACAAAATCCCCCCATGTTCCTTCAAGAAAAATAAAGACACAGACCAGTTGAAATTCGAAATGCACTTCAAATTAAGCCAATTCTTGAGTGCATGAAAACAAGCCCTGCCAGATGTGTTGTCTTCCTTTGTTTTGCGTTCTTCTTTCAGTGTAAAGTTACGAAAATATTTTTCACAAATTTTTCAAAGCATCTTAATGACCAATTATACAGTACTCTAAATCTGAGGAGTTACCTTGCTGTCTTTTTTTTAATAGCTTTGAGTACCTCCAAAAACTCTATTGTGCAAGGATTTAATCTTTGTTCACACTCCACAGTTCTAATATTAAGGCACTTTTAAACCATATTTGAGTGGCTTAGTATACCTGGCTGAAGATTTGTTATGTTACTAGATTAAGAAACTGATCTTTTGCGAATTATTTTGCTACCTTTTTAAGCGCATAGAAAGCTTCCGAGATGCTTTTGAACTAATTGGAGGACATGTGTATTCCATTTCAGGTCTGATGGAAAAGACCCAATAATTCCAGGATAACTTGGGTGAGTTCATCACAGTTTATTGGCATTTGGTTTATTAGTCTGACAACTTTCTTTGAAGGGCATCACCATTGGTTTGTTTTGCTATTACTTTGCTTTTATTCTTATTCTTCATTTGTTATCAAATGACTTTAAAAGTTATTTGTTTTTCCTCGAGTCTTGATGTAAATTATTTTGCCTTCCCATTTGTGAAATTGTTGATTGCATTGGATACTTTACATAAAGAAATTTATTATCTTTCCAGCCTCGTGCGCAGGTGAGTTACTGATACATGGATTCCATTATTTCCTGTGCCAAAATTGTCAAGCAAAAGATACTTTTTCAACTGAGTGGACTTTTGGAATCTAAATCAGTAGTTTCAATCCGGAAACTTCTTATTGAACACAAATTGATATTATCCAACATTTGAATTTTCCCACTATTTCAACTCAAACATAAATTGAAGACTCTATTGAATTGTTTTAACAAATTTATTTAAAAAAGTTTGATGAAAATTCATAATCTTAATTATTTTTTCATATTCATCTTAAAAATACCAAAAAGTTTATTCAACACAAAATTTACAAACAAATAAGGGGTTATGTCTCAATATATGTAATTATCAAGCAAGTTTTGTGGCAAATCATGTTCAGACAACTAACAAATACTGGCTCATTACACATCCCCTACGTAAGCAAACAGATACAAACTTTTATTTGAGGTTTCAAGTTACAGAAAGTGAGCAGGAATCATTTCATAAATACTTTCAGCTCATCTTCTTGGAACAGTTGGAGTTGATGCTGAGCTTCCACTTGCTGAAGAGGCTTGGTTTGCATCACTGGTAGCTTTCTTTCTTGCATTCATCATACCGCAGAACTCGCGGTAATTGAGCTTTCCATTTCCGGATTTATCAAATTTGCTGAAGACTGCTTCTATTTGTTCCCTAAAATAAAAAGTCAGTCAGAACTGATGCTATTGGAATTAATTTACACTTGAGATTAAGGGTTGGTTATATTTTAAAAGGACTAGATCTACATTTTTATTTGTCTAGTTTGATTCCATGATTTTCTGTTTTAGTAAGTTGGAATTTCTTGCCAAACAGTACGGGGCAAAAGTGGGCATTCAATTATTAAGACTTGACATAATTATTTTAACAGGTGTGTTGTTGTGGTATGGTTCACAAGTTCATCTTACACCGTACAGCCTAATAAAATAGTATAGTTTCTCAATTAGGATTCCCTTTTATTTTGCAGTTTTTCAAAGCCCTCAAAATTTTATTGTGACACTTTTCAAAGTATTCTGGCCATGGAGCCACAATTTTTTTTTGATGTTTTCCCTGTGTTGTTTGCAATTTTTGGAGATCTAAGAATGATGAGTCACACAAACTTCTTAATTTATTTTTACCTCCAAGTGGGGGTCGTTGCAGCTCATTGCTATGACAACTGGCTGAGAACTGGGAGTAAAGGGTTCGATCCCTGGCCTGGGCAAAATCTTTGACCCCTGGGTTTGACTTAATTTATCATTTCTTTGAGATGATTAACTCAGTCAGGATTGATTGTTGTGCAGAGACTTGATTAGAACGATCTTTAAAATAATTTATTCACATTTATCAATTGAAAATCAAGTAACTTTAAGACACAACTTTCAGTCAAAAATGAACTGTTGTAAAGTATTCTCATTCACTTGATTTGGTGTAAGAAAAATCAGCTCTTAACACAAGCTCTCTTTTTTACTTGATCAATGTTTAGTTCCCCTAAGAGAGGTGGATTTTTATATTGGTGAAGGCCATAGGAAACCTTTCTGATATTTTTGAAGCCATTTTTCATGTTGACAATTAGTTTTGTTTATATATTTTCCATCTTGTAAACTGGGGTCTAAGATTTTTTGGTTGGGCATGAGACAAAGGTTAAAGATTAATAAAGCCTAAAGATTTTAGAATCCATGCGGATTGAGTAAGCAACCCTGTTCAGTTTATGGTAAAAATATTAACAAAAAGTGATCGATATTTTCTGAAACTCACAGTTTTCTATGCATTTCTGATCTGGCCTTACTCTTACTAACCATATCTTGTGAGCCAATCAACAGAATGGTTAAACAACTTTTTTCCTTTTTTAAGTTTGCTTTATGAATTTTAGAATCCAACCCAGATTCTAACAGTTTGTGTCAGACGTGTCATTTGAAATTTATCTTTTGTAGATTTTAGCCAAAAGTATGTTTGAATTGGAGTTGTCCATGCCACTTTTTGGAATTGGAAAAAATGACAAATAATTAAATTTTGAATTACTTGGTAAGATTTTTACAAACTTTTGCAAACTCAGTTTTTGTCACATAACCATCACCATCCTGAAAAAGACAAAACTTACTATTAGTTTCACTTAAAGTTACAAGATCCCCCCATCTTGGAATCTGACCTTGTCAATGGCTTTAAAAGCTTTCTCAACTTTAGTTTCTTGCCCTGTGAATTCTTCAAATGAAAGAAGGCCATCATTGTCTCTATCCTTTTCAGCAAAAAGTGCTTCAACATCATCTCTAAAACATTCAGAATTTGTTTGTATCAAAACTTATCTATTTTATTAGAAAAAAGCCTCACATGCTTGCATCGACTCCACTCGCTTTTAGAACATTCAGCCACTCAACTAAAGACACAACAATCAGAAGTATTGGATTAAAGATAAGCCTCAGACAATTTACTTTTTGAATATCGAACCTTGAGTAAGTTGGCCATCTTTGTCAACATCTGCAGCATCAAAAGCATCTCGAAGTTCTTTAAGTCTTTTCTCTTCGCGTCCTTTTTTGGACATCAGTGCAAATAAACCTAAATAAAACAATTTTACTGGCGTGAATAAAACTCAGAATACACTTATAATCAGACCTTAATTCCTCTAATTAATGTTATCTAAAAGTTACAGCTGCTTAGAATTTTTTTTTCAGTGCCCATTTTAATCCCACGGATTCATTATTTTTCTGAAATATTTGTGACATGAAATTTCTGAACCATAATTGGCCTCCTATTCTTTTATTTTTAGCGTAGAGATCGACAATTACACTTAAGAATTTCAGTTGCTTCTAGATGACCGTAAAACCATTTCAATTCAATTTCAATTTCATTTCATTGACTCAAGCGTATCACCATACAAAAATGTAATAATACTTAATGAGAGTCATTGTACAACTCGGGATAAAATACAATGAGAAGAAGTACAATTTTACTGAAAATTGAAATTTTCTCAATAATACATGTTTATAGTCAACAATAGTTAAATGTCTTCTTCAACTCAATTCTGTGATACTATGGTTGAAGTTTTTCCAGGCAAGAACTTCAACTTAAGATCACTTGGTCTCCACGTCTTTTCGGTAAAGTCTCCTTCCAGACCACTTCAATGAAATTTTTTTTCTATTTACAAAAGTAGCTCTTTAATATTAAAGTGCTAAGAATGATGAGAATTTAGAAAGTGATCTTCCCAATTAATAAAAGAATTAGTTCTGAACTGATGAAATGTTAGCTCTTATATTAGCAGAACTCAGATCAGGGATGCAGTATTCCATGCTAAGGCAATATCAAAGTCAGTGGCATCTTTGACAGCATATTGCGCACATTATTTTCATTAATCTTTTGAGGGCTTGGCAAAGTAGCTTGAAATGACTGAACACTTGCTTAAAATTATATTTTTATGAGGAGTATAGAAATAAATGATATAGAGCAAATATTGCATTATTTATATGTATCCAGGATCTGATTGATTAACCTTGTTAGCACATAGGTAAAGGGGCATCGTGTTTCAAATAAAAAGTTTAGTGTTGAATAAAATGGACTAAGGAGAGCCTAAAGTGCACAATTTTAACATATCAGGATCATTATTAGGAAGAAGTTTGCCCCTTGCGCATTTCAGCGTAAAATCGAAGGTCAAAGGCATTCATTTATGATATATATAAACTCAAGCCTTGTGGAATGGCATGAAAATGAGAGAGTACTTTATGACTTAGATTACACCATTTGAAGATTCAAAATTGGCTGATAGTCATTAACGTATCATGTTTCATTACATCTAGGTTTGTTTGGCTTAAAGCTTCTGAAACGTAAAGCAAACAAGAATGCTAAAGTTACTTGAATCAAAACTCCCATTTGTTTTATTAAAGCAACCATAATTCCAAGCTTGATTAGAAAAGTTAAAGGTTTTTGAAAATTGGATGCTTTGAAATCCTTACCTGCACTCATCTTACTGCCAAGTTTTGAAACCCTGTGGAAGAAAATTAAAATGTAAAAGCAAATTTTATTTATGAAAATATTTTTATCTCAGCCAATGGTAGACCAAAAATTCTGATACTTGGTAAGAATATTACTCAGTCTAATATTTAAAAATTATCTTTTGTACACTTTACTCTAAAATGAAGCGCAAATCGACAAGTAGCATATTTAATTTATGATTGCATCAGCAGCATTTTGCAAACACAAAAAAGGCTGCGTTTTGTTTTTGTCAGCTGCAGCCTAGCCTAGGAAAAAGAAAAACTCTAATATCTCAACTATTTCTGAACAAAATTTCACAATTCTGGTTTGTTGTTTTTTGTGGCATTAAACTGTGAAATTTAATTGCAAAATTTCAGTCATGAAGCTTCAATATTGATTGGTTTACAAGAAAGTGGATAACTAAAAAGCGGTTTTTCAAACTACAGCCCATTAACAAGTGAGTCAATTCCTATAAGAAACCCCAAGGTTTATATTCGTAATGCCTAATTTATGTCTGAAATCAACCTTTACCTTACGTTTTATATTCTAAATGGTGCATAATTGAATTAATCTTGGTCAATTGCGCTTCGATTCATCCTGCAATGACAGGAGGATTGTAAAAAACCACTGAAGTTATGGCAGCCATTTTAAAGAACGGGTTGATTTTTCCAGTAAATTTGAAATTTGACTTTTATCTAAAAGTAAACATCTATTTTCAGTATTAAACTTTGGGGTCCACCAAAATGGGTTTGATAATTGGAGCGCAAAAACGAAATGACAGGAGGATTGTAAAAAACCACTGAAGTTATGGCAGCCATTTTAAAGAACGGGTTGATTTTTCCAGTAAATTTGAAATTTGACTTTTATCTTTTCAGTATTAAACTTTGGGGTTTCATGTCATTTTACGAATCATATTTTTGGTAAAAAGTTGATTTAACAAATCATGATTTGTTGGATAAAAATCCAACCAATTATGATTTATCAAATTAATAATTTGTTGAATTTATGATTCCTCAAATGAATTTTTATCACTATTGATCAAATAATTTTTTAACCAATATTCTAGTATTCGTCAAACTGTAAATAAATTATCAACTTGACTTGCGCCATTCGAGTCGTTGGCCTTTGGTTGCAATGAATGTTGAGCATTATCATACAGGTCTACAACTCGGATGACTCGAATTTGCTACCCTTCAGATAAATTGTCGATTTGTGCAAAAATTAAGAAATTCTTATAACATTTAACTGCATTGCTTACTTTATCCTGCAGAAGCTGTCATTATATACAACTGCATCAGGATTTTCAAGACTTAATTCATAAAGTTCTTCTTCTTAAAGTTTCCAAGGTTGATAAAACTTTGCGACAAAATGGGGATAATTTGGAATCGTTGGGGTCCCATAAATTTAATTCAAATTAATTCATAACTTTTCTATACTCTAAAAGACATAAAATTTCTGATCTTGTCTGACCTTGGGGTTACAAGGGGTTACTTAATCCTCATATTCACCTCAAGTAATTAACAAAACTGGCCAAGGGTTCAAAAAGAAGGCTGAAAAACATGGATCAAAGTAGAGATGGGCCCTGACCCGACCGACTCGACCCGAGCATACTTTTGACTTGCAGTAAATAAGAGGTTGACCCATCTTTGACCCGAAACTTTTTGACCCAACTCGAAGACTTTTTTGCATCAAAAGGGAAAAAATTGAAAAATTTAGAATTTTTTTAGGGAAATTTTCCAAACCAAAGATGGCTGACCTGACCTGGGCACCAAAAAATTGACCCGACCCAACCCAGGTCAAAATTTTTTGACTCTAACTAGATCAAACTGAAATTCTCATATGCCCACCCGAAAGCCCTATCTAAAAAGCCATTTAGGAACAATCCTCATTCTTTATATCTAAGTTGTAAGTACTATAACTACATATTCATATTATAATTACATATTACAATTTTTTACAATTTTGGGTAAAGAGTTTGCTAAAATACTTTCACTTTTGATCATTTTTATTTTTATTTTTATTTTTATTCAAAATTCAAAATTTATTTTTACCTTTTTTACAAATTTTTGTAAACTCATGTTTTTTTATTTTTTACCAAATAATTTTTGCTATAATAAAAAATGCCCGAATCAAAGGACAAGTCACTAAATGTTGTGAATGGCTTTGTTGTTACAAGAGCCCTTTTTATGTGGAAAACGCTGGATGGCCGTTGAAAGTATTTTCTTATTCGTGATTGTCAAAAACTGTTTAAAAAACTAGAAAAGATAAAGCCAAGAAAACTTTATCACTCAGTGATAGTATACTTTCAGATTGAAAGAATGGAACATATTTATATTTCTGTAGTGGAATCACATGAACTTGGACTTCATACCATATTCACTGCGACCTTTGAGCACAAAAAAGTTTCATTGACACATTTTGCAGCCTCCTCATTGGAAAAGGGGATTTCAGATTAAGGTTTAAGCACCTAAAGTTTAAAGTATTATAAAGTCAGTCCCTATCAGCAATATTGCATTGCACTGTTAAGCTCAAGCTCGGGTCAAATTATGTTTCTTGAAATACGTTTTATAAAAGTTATCACTTTGCCAATTAAATATATTTACTTTCATTCATGTTCTTTTTTACATATTTTCTCCTGATAATGAATGTTTTGAGTTGAAACAGAAGGAATTTTGGGGTCATTAACCAATGGACCGTTGCAAAACATTAAAAATTGTTTCCCAGTCAGAAAGGCCCAATCTTGCTGCTTAATAGTGCAGATTTCTTCTCTTAAAAATAGACTCTTATTATCAATTTATCGCCATTTATATATAAAAAGAGTATTTTTGGCTAAAATAGAAATACTTTGAAGTAATAATTTCTTAAAAGTTTTTGAAACTGACTAGGGTTAGGGACCTCAATGCCGGACAGGGTAAGAAACCGTTCCCACGCTCAGGTTGCTTAAAAATCGAAAGGCATTATTAATTGGTAAAATAAACAGCAATAACACTTTAAAAATTGTCTGCAATGGAACTTTGCATGAGTCTACACAGCTCAAAATATTTTATACTGATGTGCGATAAACTTGTATTTTGTCTGTCAAAATAAAATATTACAATTTCTTTTTGATACAATAATGAAACAAGTTCAAATATATTCTATTTTGAAACTCAAGGTTGTCAAGCAACAGGTTGTCAAGTTTTGTTGTGTAGGACCAATAAACTATTAAGAAAAATATTTTATTCAGAGGGCTTGATTGTTTAATGACCTGCCATCCGACTCTCAAAGCAAGTGCTTTGAATAAGACTGAATTCATAAAAAGTTTGTTCAAATGTTTGTCCTTTTATGCAAGGCAATTTTTATACTAGATTGCCTATAATTAAAAATAAATGCAATCAATTCCACGCCAAACAGTGATTATTTATGATTTGGACAGACATACTAGAGGAGGTCAGAGGGTTGATCAATACATTCAAAAGTAGGCAGCTTTTTTACTCTTAAGCAAATTATTGTATAGAATGAATGAAAGTTGTCAATAGATACTGAAAGTAAGAAAAACCTTTCTGTTTTGACACATTCTTCTGTTTATTGCACAAATTAAGGGTTACTAGGAGTGATCGAATTGGTTTGGTTTGATGAATAGGCATTGTAAATTAACCATTATTTTTTTTGCAATAAATTATCCAAATAGAAGATAAGGGTTTGTAATTAAAACCTGATAAAATAAAACTCTTGCTTCAAGAGAATGACATTTCAGGGCAAGCTTCTTAAATGTGCAATTTGAATCACTTTGATAATTGTGTGCTTTTATTTTGGTACTTTTGCCGGAATCCCTTGAAGGGATCTCATGAATCATTAAAATCTTGGCATTTTCATCATTTAAACAAAAGGCTATAATAGTGTTGTAAAAGTATAATAGATTTAGTGATAGATTTAACGACGAAAGCATAATCATTAATTTAGTTTGATATTTTTACGATACGTAAATATATAGCCTTTGCTTGATCTTGATAAAATATCGGATTGTACTATTTTATTTTTTGTAAGCTCGCCTGGGTAACTTAAGAATCCCCCACTACAATTCTAAATACCCACACAATAAGATATGCTTTTTTTTTAATAGTGCACCATACAAATGAATATGGAAATCATTTTTTGGGGTTTATTTTTTGCTAACCCAGTGCCAAAAGGTTAACTGGAAGCCACCCCTATCAAGGAGTGACGTGAGTCATTACGTTTGTTTAGATATATTCTCATTCTTTACCATATAAATACAATAACTCGATTCAACTTAGCAATTTCTATTCATTTTGGTTTTTCCACTAGTGTCTTTCGTTGAGCAACAGCTCAAACTTACCCTTATATTTTAAGGATGAACTTGAACTTTCATCCATTTATGAAAATGGCCCTCCTATAGCAAACAAGCTCATTATCCAAAGATACACAAATGATTGCATGCCAATGAGGACAAAGATGGTTTGATACCACCAAAAGGAAGATTGGAAGACATTCCTTATACCAAAGAGGCTGAGTTTCTTCAGCAAGATCAATTTTGACTGGACATCTCCAAAGACACCACGAAGAAAAACTTTAAGAAGACATTCATAAAAACTTGAAAACTTTTTAATATTCATGACAAAGTATATCATTGACCTATTGTTTTGAAGATTCTATTTTATTTTTGTGAAACCTACACTGTCACCTGTTTAAATCTTACATCCGGGAGTTTGTCACTCTTCATAAGTATTAGTGCAATTTATAGTATTATCTATTGAGTGCAAACAAGAAATACAAATACAAAATTTAAGTAACGGAATTTGCTTTGATGGTGAGCATCAATATATTGTCAGACTTGGACTGTAAAGAGAAAAAACGATGCACGCTCTGAATCTGATAACCATTTATAACTTAGTGCCATAAAAAATGAATGTTAATATGTAAAAAAGTAGTCCTTGTAGTTACAAAAGTAATCTTCATCAATACTGAAAGGAAAGTCTTTAAGATTATGTACACACTCCTATAAGCAAAAGTTTTTACCTCCACAAGTAAAGTTCCTCCTTTTTAATACCCCCATTACCTACCTACCTAGTGTTAGATTCCATTCATTTATTGCCTCTCTAGAGCAACTACTTTAACATAAAACCACAGATATTCAATGCACTTGTCCTTCCTCATCATCAATAACTTCATACCTGTTTGTGCACACATTAAGCTAATGTTTGAGAAAGACAATCAAGTAAAATGGGAATGGAATTGTATTTCTATTTTCCACAGCTCCATCGAGCTACAACTCTAAGTTCACACACTTTTCAAGAGTGATACGTCCAAGGACCATTAGATTATACATATTGCCTTTATATATAGAATACCAAGAAGGTCTCATGATCAAGACATAAGTTATTTAGTTTTATAAATAAAATTATGAAAAATAACAAAACTCATGTATTCTATTCAAGTTCAATTCAGATATATGTATTTGACTTAGGTTTTCAACAAAATATTTAAATCAAAAATGTTTGCAAGCTTTGTCACTTCTTTCAAATATTCGTTTATCTTAAAAGTAAACTACCTTATCGTAAAACAATTTTGAAACTTCCTCATTTTTAGCACGCTCCCTTATTGTATAATGATTTGAAAGAAAGCAAAAGCCAAAAGTTAAAAAAAGGCAAAGGGACATCAAAAGTTATCGTTTTCTAACAAGATCAAAACAAGAGGATACTTTATTTCATTTCACATTAACTCACTTAAATTTTGAGTTCAAACAAACTTTTTTAGTAAAATGCATGGAAAGTAATTTTAAAATTTTATAATGACTGTGGTGCTTCAAAGTTTCTTTTAATTGCATAAATGTTGAAAATATAATCTTGCTAGCAATTCCATTATCGCTATCATGATTGACCATATATTCTCAAGTCATTGGTTTGATTGATTACAATCACATAGATAATAAATATTAACAAGCCTTTGCAGACTTTTTTCATCAACATTTGTTAAAGATGGAATAGACAGTCATTTTGTATTTGTGGTATATTTGTCTTACCTCTCTGAATCCAAAAGCAAGGTGTTTTTCCTTGACAAGGTCTGTAATCCAGGCTTAAATGAAAGCACCAGACTGAAGTGAAGGCGAGTAAGAACACTTCTGTGCCTCTTTCATGACATACAAATCCAAGGAAACAAAGAGAAAGAGGGTTTCACAATGCAGGCAGGGGGAAAAAGACTTTCATCAACTAAAATAGTTTTGAAAAGCTCCCTTGACTACCTGCTGACATTGAAATTGTAAAGACTGCATGTTTTTTAATCAAGATATAAATCATCATTTTTAACAAGGAATTTTTTTGAAAATTAAGTTTTTTTGATACTTAAAAATTAGATCAATCAATTAAAATTTATATGTTGGGGTAATGTTCAGCAGAGTTAATGACTGATAGTTGAGTTGATTAAGGGGTTGCCTTGGCTGAGAGGTCATAGACGCCTGGCTGAGAACAAAAGTGTATAAAATAACACTTATTGTTCAGGCAACTAACTACAAATGTTATTTTATAAACTTTTCTCTGACTTCAAAAATTGTGAACGTCGAATAAATATTTTTCCCAACCCTTAGCCATATTTCTAAACAGCTCGAGGATAAATACCTTTGGAATGAGAGGGTCTGAGGATTTATTGGAATCAAATGGTTATTGCTATTGGTGGTAAAATCTAATGGATCAGTATGGGTTCTTGATTCCAGGTGAAGGCAATCTCTGTTTGCCTTTTGGTAACCAAGGAAATTAATCAAAGTCCCACACAAAAAGCTCATCATTTCTTTTAGGAATAATTTTACATATTTTCATGCCAGGTCACCATTTTTCAGTGCATCACAATCCTTTTGGCTGGGTTGAAGCACTTTTTAAGGTGTATTTTTTGCCGCCTGGAGTTATAGGTATGTCTACATTGCATAATTACCCTTAAACCAAATCGATTTGTTAGATCTATAGTTATCCCCAGTCAGGTACTGTAACCATTCAGCTGCTGCGATGGTATTTTCAGATTTGATTTGACCAAGGGGAGGAAGGTAACTCTTTTGAAAAATCTTTTGGCATATTATGCAGCATTTATTTATATTTATCAAAAAAAATCAAGTGACTATAAGACACACCTTTCAGTCAAATGAACCGTTTTAAAGTCAACACTATTCTCATTCACTTGATTTAGTGTAGAATAATCAGTTCTTAATACAAGCTTTCTTCTTTTTCCTTTTCTTCTACTTCTCAGTTACTAAAGCTTCACGAACTATTTTGTTATGGTTAAAAATTATTAAAGAGAAAACTTATGGAAACATTTTCCCATCCTTTATGATCAGAACATCTGAGACAAACTTAGATAACTTTCATAATCAGTCATTTAGACTTTGAGGATCAAGCTTTTTCATGGAGCAGAAAAATTTTCTTTATTTAATTTGTCATCGATATTTTTATCATACTTTGTTGAGAATCACCAAACAATTAAAATTCTTTAACCCTAAGAAGTATAGATTTGATCAATAAACAGACAAAGTTTGACTGTTGGTGCAATAAATCACTGCACTGAGCTAGCCTTGACACAAAGTACAAAAAAGTAAAAAGTAAAAAAAGACAAAAGTTTGCTGTGCCCAAAGAGTATTTACTATTTTTTATAATCTTAACTTTTATGGTACATTTGTTAGGCTTCAAAAGTATTGTTTTTAATCAATTAAAATTATGGAAAAGAGTTAACAAAAACAGAATCATAAAAAATACCTTGGAATTAATTTTTTAAATATTCTCAATTTTGAATATTCATAATGCAAAATATGAAGTTATAAGGAAAACAGATTTTCTTTAATGATTTTATTACTTATTTAATAAAATCATTCAAGAAATTTCTTTTTATTTTAAAATTATTTTAAATATTCATTTATTATTTAATAAAGTACAATCTGATAATGATAAATACTCTGGCCTCCCAATGGATGGGACACTTGGATGACATTGTCTATAAAGTGTTTCTAGCCCTTAAAGGAATTATTCAAGACTGTGATATTTACTGAACTAGTAACCTAGCTAAGATATTGCACCTTTAGCTATAGTCTCATCAATCTTATTCAATTTTTGAAACTTTATCTTTATTTTATGGCATAAACTTCAAGTAACTTAATGATTCCTCTCTTCAGGCGAGTGACAATATACCCTTGAAGATTTTTGGTGTGTTGATTATTTTATTTCATTCCAATCTAAATTGATTAGCTTTAAGTGTTGTTTATGTAATTGATTGTAAATTCCATTAGACCAAACTGGAATTCTAAGCAGCTTTATATAATTCAAATTCAGTTTATTGATTCTTTCTGTTTTTTCACACTGACATACATGAATAAACCTTTTTAAGAATCGAACTGTCCCTAGTAACGACACAAACTTAGAGTGAAATTTAAAATTTGAAAATCAAGGGAAAATAAAACTTAAAATTCTCAAAAAATAATCATCAATGGTTTTTCTTATTGAAATGGAAACTGTCATTAACTGTAGAGAAAATAGTATGAAAATTATTACTGTCAATTAATGACAGTGGTTGTCAGTTATAATATTTAAAAAGGATTTTTTGAGTTCCACTCAAAGAGTATCATTTGAAGCGTTTAGGGCTTTAGACCAAATCAGTCAAAATTAATACATTTGAAAATTGAATTTAGTCTATTTTTAAAGCACTGTTTTCCAATCTTAGTCCTTGATCTATCTAAGAAGGTTGACCGGGGTCTTCTTCTGTCATTCATGTACAGTGTGCTCCTAAGATCAGAGTTGAGCCATCGAGGGGTTTCTTTCTCCACCACTTTAATTGCCATAGAAGATGAATCATAGGCTGCCCACTCTCTGGGTGTTGCTCAATTGCATTGCTCATCAATCTTTTCTCTCATTAGGCTCCTGGAGTAGTCTTGTATTGCAGGCATCATCACTCTGTAGTGCGCTGCTTCCAATAGCCTCCAGTTTTTGTATTTGAGGTCGGGTGTCATCCATACCACAGAGCCATAGTAGACCATAGAAAAGTAAAAGGCAGTGATCAGTTTAAGAGCTATTTCTTTGGCTAGGGATTTCTTAATAGTTTGTAATCCACGGATATACCCATTCACCTTCCCAATGGCTACAAGTGTTTGTTTAGTCCAATCTAGGTTTTGACTAAAGTTAATACCTAGTACTATTAGTTCGGTAATTGGTGATCTCATCATGAACTCTTTCAATTGAGAGTGATTTGAAGAAATCCAACATGAAATTGATAATTTTTGGAGAATCCGATGATCTTTGTAACCATAAAAAAGATTGCCCTCCTTTCTTGATTTTTTCAGCAAAAGGTTACTAAATTATTAGTTTAAAAAATCAAACTCATTTCAAATTGAAAGAAATTCTACTGTGATCTGATTAATTTCAACACATATATATCTTATAATTCAGCTCTCTTCCATAATAAATCATAGGTATTAACCTCTTTTTTTGATTGCCCTCCTCTGGGCATTTCCAATTCATTTATTGATTACCCCCATATACTGCCAACTTACTTCTCTCATTTCATTAAAGCATAATAACGAGAAGGTTGTATTTAGTCAAATCCAAAAACCTGTGTTACAATGACTCACCTTTCAGCCAGGGGTGTTCATCCATTTTTGGCTGGTACTCAGAAGGCCACCTTACTTCACTATGCATTTTACTGAGTTTTAAAATATCACATATTTATCTAATCTATGATTCTTCATTCGACACTTGAAATTAAAAAGATTGGAACGAGTCAAATAAAGAGCTCATCGTTTATTCTCTTCTGGGTGAGGATGATTCTTTGGTTGAACTTCATGGCCTTTTCAATATCGGGTTTAAAGACTTTCCAATTGACTTTTAAATCACTTATTGACGCATTGATAAAATCTTAAATCAAAATCAGTTGAAATCCAGGGCAACTCTCTCAAATATAAGATTCTGGAGCCCACTGATTTCTACCAAGTTTTTTTGTTAATGAAAATGGTCATCATTGTAACGTTTTAGCTTAAATATACAAATAGTGAATCTCCTTGAAACCATTACTGATTTTTTTGATCTCTCATAATAGTAATTCCAATCACAAAGTGTACATGTATTGATCTTCAATTTTAAGAGTTTTTAAAAAAGGTTAGTGCAAGATAAGTCAAAAACATTATTTAGCATGATTAGATCATCTGAAGAATAATTGGCTACTTTAATGTATAGATGTTTTAATGTGAATATTTCAAGAAGTCTATTTGGAAAGTACAAAAATGTTTATAATTCTTTTATGCTCGTAGAGCAAAGACAACAGCAATGAAGAATCCAACCAGAATCCACAATCCACTTTGGCTGCTGGGCATGGAATTATTGCACAAGTCGGTGGTACAATGCCTTCTGCAAACTGTGACATTCAGGGTGACAACCTCTTGAGCTCCTGCTTGGTTAACTTTAGTAATATTTTTGACGCCATCTTCACAAGCATCTCCAATAAAGAATTTGATGCAAGTCCTAAAAAGAATAAAGCAAGACTAGTGTTAATTTTAAAGGATTTCAGAACTGTATATGTGAGAGAATAAGTCATTTCTTTCATCGTGCCAATTCATAATAAATTTCCACAAAGGCATTGGTCCATACCTAGAGAATATTCTTAGCAGCCCTACACATAAAAGGATATGGCAGAGAGAATTTTCAAAAAATCTAAAGATATGTATGGTTTGTTGGATTGGGAATGAAATAAAGCCAGGAAATTTTTGAAACCAAAACACTCACTTTGATGCTTATATTTTCAAGTAGTGTGAAAGATCAAATATTCACTAATAAGTTTATTAATAGTACGCTGGTTGATAACCATCCAGCTGGCCTTTGATGAGTTTGTCTCTCCCCCACTCAGGCCAAACTTGTAGCTCAAACCTAGTAATAGTCCTTTCAGCCCCAATTTTTTTGAAGAAATACCTTGCCAAAAATACCAAACTTTCATCTGTTGCTACGCTGGTGAGGTATTTGCGAGGAATAATCCCTAAAAAATAAGGTAAAGTTATTTTTCATAAAAGCTGTATTGTATTACCAACTTGCGAAAAAGTAATTCCTACCTGTTCTTGTGTACTCAGAGAGAATAAGGCAGTAAGTTGTGTCAGGGTCGCAAGTTGATATTAACTTATTTCCTGGGCCAGAGACACATCTTTGCGTTTCTTTTGAATTACACTCATAGCAATCAAGGCATTCGCAAAGAGCTGTGGGTTTTAATAAATATCAGTATTTTCTAACTTTCAAACTCTCTACAAATGAGCGAATTTCAGTTTTAATCTGTTCTTAAACACTGGTAATGACATTTCCATTAAGTCTTCTTTCATGAGCAAAGCAAAACAGCTAACCATAAAAATCTGCCAAAGACATTTTTTATCATTTCAGATTACGATTTTCACGGTGAAAACTTCTTGCATCTCTCTTTCTCTTGTATAATTAAATTTGACCCCAAAAATGATGAAGAGACAATTTTCTTTCAATTTAAGTACTGACTTTAATAAGAGTTGCAGTGGCCTAATGGTCGTGGGCGTCATGGGATTATGGGTTTAAACCACACCCACCTACAAAAACTACTACACCTGAGTGTGAGTTCGTATCCTCCTCAGGTACAAAACGTTTGTTTCATTGTGCAAATTCTAAATGTGTATAAAAACAGAGTGTAGCATGAATAAAAATTTAATTAAGTAAGCAGGTATTTTTTTGTAGAGGGAAAAATTTCAAAGTGCCCCAAGCGTACACGCACCCCCAAACTTTTTTTACCCGACCCATAGCAATTTTTTTTTATCCGAAGGGAAAAAATTTGGAAAATATGGGATTTTTGGGGGAAATTTTCCAAACCCAAACAAAAGATGGCTGACCCGGGTTAAAAATCACTACCCCTTATCCTTTACATGCAAAAGAAAGAAGCTATTAAATTGAACCTTATACATTATAAAAACTTAGATTAAAGTAGGCTTTTTAAAGATTTGAATAAATTCATATGTGAAATACGCTGCATTTTACAAAAGCTGTTAGTTAAGTATAAATATTTGAAACTTCTCCATTTACGTATATTCAACATAGCCTTAAAAGAAAAAACGAGATAAGAAAGGGTAAAAGTCAGAAAATGTTGGACCATGATTAATAACACGCCAAAATTATTGTCTTCTTTTAGTATGTAGAAAATTAATTAATCTTTTCTTTCTGAAAGGTATCTGAGCTTTTCTTTGGAAATCACTTTATTTATAAGGATTTGCGAGTTTGGAAAGATGCTGTTGAACTGAAATTTTTTATTTGGCAAGCAGAAATGCCAAAGGAAAATTTATTTCAAACAAGTTTCCTTGTTAAAAAAATTACCTTTTCATGTCAAATCAGGCATACATTTTAGCAATCATTAAGCATCACCATTTTCATGACAAAGGTTTCTTGACTTTAACAGTTATTGCTAGAGTATTCTTTATCTCAAAGTGACCCCTTTGACATGGCAAGTCAAGGCTGAAATGGTTACCAAATCAATGAAGCTTAGAACTTTGACAGAACTTGTTGCAAAAGTAGTCAATTTGATTCACTTTTCAAGTTTGAAAAAAAGCATTTCAGATGAAATATCTAAACCAGTAAAACATGTCTGTCGCGCTAAGTCAATGAGAATGAAAAGGTCGAGGGCAGAGGTTTAAAAAAACAATTGCTTCAGAAAACAGCTTTAGTTTTTCAAAACCTATAAACCACTTTATAATGAAATAAATCATCAGAGAGCAATTTTACAAAATAAAAAGCTTTCCTCTAAGATTCCCATGACCTCAAAGAAACATAACATTTTTAAAGCCAAAATAGAAAAATTAAAAATTTTCAGATTTAGTTTTTTCATAGGAAAGGATCAAGACTTTATTTTTTTGTCCAGATTGGTTGTCATAAACTCTTCTCGATACTGTTTTTACAAATAGTTCAGAGGAGATCCTTTCATATCACGAAAAATATCTAAATTGAGTCTGAAAGTTGACTGGCAAGATGCTTTGGACTCTTTCCAACACTTTCAATGCTTCGGCAAAAAATGGGGCTGTGTATTTTAAAAAGCAGTAATAGATCATTGCTCTGTAAATTTTCATTTTGTACAAACTAAATAATTAACAAATACAAATTTTTGGATTTTGAAAAGTTTCATTTTTTCATTTTAATTGATGACTCTTCACATTGCTTGAAATATAAAATCTGCTGAATAAAAACATAAGTTTCAGAGAATGCGTTTCTAGCTGCCTTTTCCCTTGGGAGCTCAGTTTTTCTGTTCACTATTGAAACCACCATTAATGGCCCTTATCATATCCTAACATCCAAAGTTTAGATTGAAAAGATAAATGCTATTCATGAAAGTTGTGCTTTGTTCTTCATTGCCCTCCTTAAAACATTTCAATCATCAGCAATATTTGCACTCTTTATAAAAAAAAATTAAGAAGCGACTAAATGGTAACACCACTTGACTTTTTGGATTTTCTTAGATTGAATTGGTCAATTTTGGTTAAGGTTGCAGGGATAAGTGCTAAATTTGCTGCCAAAAAATGTCTCTTGGCCATAACTGAATAAAAGATGTGCCCTAACCAGCTTACAACACAGTAAACAACATTTTGACAACATAAGCGCCCATACATACTGGATTTATCAGTTTTTACTATCTCTGCAGTTGACTTTCTCAATAACTTTTGTCAGTTTGATGAAATAGAAAAGATTTACTTTCCTGGCAACAAAGCAGTCCAGAAGTATAAGTTTAAGAGAAGCATCTTCACTCTGAAAAATATTGAAAATTTGTGAGCCAATAGTACCAAAGTCTACCTGTGGTTCATACAATTTAGAACTTCTTCTAAAATGTTTGTTTCAAAGGGGACTTCAAGCATTTTTTAAAAACTGGATCTTGGCCGAGGTAACTGATCACTATCCCCCACAGTAGCTTTGTGACCCTACCATCTAGCCCAATAAATTATTCCTATGAACTGTACGTGTCATTAACACACTTTGGATGCTACACGTCCTTTCTTTCAACAAAGCCCTAAAACATACTGTTAGACAAATAACCTTATAAAAACCCACCGAATCGGCAAACTTAGACCTAGTAAAAACATGTTTCCCCATAAACGAGACTTGGGCTCTTGATCCACAGCTTTTTATAAATTTAAGCTACTGGACCTTCTAAACTTTTACCAACTGTGTGAACCAAAATTCAAATGTCAACATGTGAAGTTCATTTAGGCAAATGCATAGTGGTGAAACGCATTTCAAGTATGTGACTTTAGATTGCCACATTTTTCCCAACTCTGAAAAATACTCTTCGTTGGCATTAAATTTTATGGGTGTCATTTACTCAGCACGATTTTATCCACTCTTCTTTGAAAGATACTAAAGGAATTTTAAACAGAATGAGAGCGTAGAGACTGAGAATGTTGAAACAATAAAAATGAAATTTTCCTTGGCAGTTCTGTCAAAATAACAGGAAATATCATGAAAGAACCATTGTGCTAAGACTTACAAGAACAAAAAAATTTAAAACATCAAACATGCAAAAAATGTAAAAATTCCTATTTGAAGAATGTTTTCATTCTAAATGGTTCACTTTGTATTCCAACTCTCAGATGATAAAAAACTTCATCTTTAGTCTTTATTTAATTTTGGCTTACTAGATTCCACATGTGAAGAACAAATAATAGGGAATCGGTTTTAAAACTTAATCATCCAATAATTTTACTAAGTTTTACTCGAAAAGATTTAGAAAGTCCTGTGAATCCTTGTTACAAATCTGACATAATGTAAAATATCTTTTCACAAAAAGATAAAATGGATTGGCACCTGCCTCTCTGGATACTCACTCGAGATTTTTTCAGAATCTGCTCTTGTCTAACAAATATATAGCAATTAAATCAAAGAAACGCTTTAAACATTTTCTTAGCTTCAAAGATAAGCTTTTCTCACGCGTTGGCTCTAAACCATTTTTGAGGTATAATCATTATTGGATAATTTAATCTACTTTCATTTATTTTTATGAATTTTTGTATGTGTAGAGGTAGCCAGGGTGGTCTAGTGTGACAACTATAAAAATGAAAATAAACTTTTTTTAACTTTTTTTACAGACCTTGAGATGAAAATCACTATTCCTAATAAAAATCACACACTAGAATTTTCACATGCAATCAAGATAGTTTCTTTTCTCCGCTTATTGTGAAACTGTGAGTATCAAAAGAAATAGCTGCCTGATTATGAGAGAATATTTCCTCCCAAAAGAACAACAAAAACCTCTCTTTTTTATTATCCATCCCATTCCTTTGTTTCTCTTACCAACTTTTGCAACTAACAGTTCTACAAAGTCTTTACAAGATCTAAACTCTCTAATCAGGCATTCTGAATAATTTAGAGGTCATATCTTGTGCATTTGTTTTCAATAAAGTAAATAAGATTACATTTGTATTTTTTGTCAATCTAACTCCATAATTTTCTTTGGCATCAGCAATTCCCACAGCAGTGAGGATATTGGCATGATTGTCAACCAAAAAAAAGACCGGAGTAATTGCTTTCAAGTGCAATGGCAAATTTGAGTCAATTAACACCGAACTTTCTCCCGACATAAACATCACAAGAGTCAAGAAAATTCAGGCACTAGGCGTGTGGTTTGATTTCAAACTGAATGGGAGTATCCATGTAATGTGAGGGAGGTTCAAAATTGCTTTTTAAAATTCATCAACCGTCTGAAAATCATAAGGTCGAGGAAAATGAATCATAAGCAAACACATTGCTGTAGTCACGGCACAGGTTTTTTTCTATCCTTTATTATGCTTCCCCTGTTTGGCTGACACCGGCAGTCAGCAGAGCTGTAGTTAAAGAAGTTGAAAAGCTACACTTCAAAGCTTTGTGTTTGACTACAAGCAAAGGTTGTGGAGAAATACTATCTCCTGTAAAACACAAAGACTTCCTCCAAAACTATGGATGTGCTTTGCTGCAGCCTCACTCTTCATGAAATTATGGATCACTGGGTACCCTGCAAACTTGAGAACTTGAGACATTTGCCAACAATACACCCAGAATCACAAGGTTAGCCTTCTATTCGGCTACGACAACTCCACTTTTATAATTGGAAAAGAAATGACCAAGAACTGGTGTGGAAGTGTTCACACTACACTACATTCAAATGGCAGTTAAAAGGAACTAATGAATTCTTAATTACAGCAAATTCAGTTTAACTCAAATTAAGTAGATGGGCATTTTTTGTTCAGGGAAAAATGCCGAACCCTCCCAAGCAACCCTTCCTCATCCTTACCCCGATCAACAACATTACACTACCAAAAAGGAATTTATTGCTAACCTAACCTAACCAGACCCAAGCAACCCCCCCATAGCTTATTTCCTGCTTCTGTCCGAACCAAACCCACCTCCTCTTAACCAAAAGGAATTTTTTGCTAACCTAACCTAACCTGTCCCAACCAACCTCCCTCCTTTTAACAAAAATGGCATTTATTGCTAATAAAGTAAAT
>Ga0194133_10003292_pt1 | contig 23247 bp, 18 predicted proteins | sample TA2KigOf40mmetaG_FD_155448 | JGI IMG/M metagenome (GOLD analysis project Ga0194133, IMG submission 155448) | Freshwater microbial communities from Lake Tanganyika, Tanzania - TA2015055 Kigoma Offshore 40m | ecosystem: Environmental > Aquatic > Freshwater > Lake | place: Tanzania: Lake...
AAATTCAAAAAGACCACTCAGGTCAGACACCTTTGCATAACCCTGTTTCAACTGATGTCCAGGGTATTTCCCAGACCTCACTCAAGAGCAGAGCAACGAATCTAAATACAAAGACTAATGGTGACACACTATATGGCCACTTTTAGGTGCATCCACCCACGTTTTACCTGTCTTGCCCCTGTTTACACACGGCACACCTGAATACACGTGCCAATGGTGCAAATTTTATTGTAAACTTCCTTAAAACACCTGTAAACACCTTAAAATCATAGTATTCCATTCTAACGTGCTTATGCAGCCTTATTTTTTGCCAGGACACCTTTTATTTTGTCAGCCTGTCTCGTATTGAAGACATCGCTGAGCAACTGATTGAAGCTGAAGCTGATCTCAATCTTGCTGATGAGTGCCCAGTTTTAAGCAGTTGCTGTCAACAACGTTAAAGCTGTTAGTATCTTACTGAGATGCTCAATATAATAAAGATGAGGTACTATGTTGGAAGAGAAGTAAGGATCTTTTCAAGGCTGCAAGAGCCTTAATGAACCACTGTGACAACAGGGATATCAAAGATCACATCGAATTATGTTTCACCCACTTTGAAAAAACCAGCACATTTAAGTGCTTTCAATGTTCTCAATATTTTGTGTACAATCCCTCGGATTGTCTTACTAATAAAATCCAACAAAGCAAAAGTCTAAATCAAGAACTTCAATATCCACCTTAACCAATATTTTCAAATTGAAGAAAAAAAAGTTGTTATTGACTATTAGTGATGATTATTATTGAAATCCATGTTGTAACTTAATCTATTTTTCGGACAGAAAAATATTTCTATCCCTCCTTCATAAAAAGAAGCTCGACATTTAAAGTAACTGATCTATCAGTTCATATATGTAGACTTACTCTCAGAGGGAATACAAGAGTGAATGCAAAGAGACAAAAGCGATATTGCCAATATCTTGAGACTAACCCATCTTATGAACAATAATCCCTTTTGTGAAATAAAAGACGGATGTAAAAGATGCTCATAATACTTTATTGGGGTACTTAGTCATGAAACACTTAAAAGTAAATACACAATTATAGAAATAATCCTGTAAAATGAGATCTTACTATCTACTCCTAGTAACTTACTTTTAAGCACATGGAGAATACCTAGATAACGTTCTAAAGGCACGCAGGCCTTTTATGGACATGTGAGACAGGAGCACGCTGATCAGGGGTTCTCGGGAATCAAATGCGGATAAAAGGTTGCGTGATCAAGAGTGATATAATGCCGTACCTTAAATCTAAATGCTAAGATCCATGTGTGCTGTCAACATATATACTTTTGGAATTTTTTAAAAAGCAGTTCTAAAATTTGTTTCTTAAGTTTTATAAAAATATGAGAGAAATTTTCAAAGTCACCTTTTTAATTAAAATATGAAACAATAAATCTTTAAATCAAACCTTGGTTTTTTATGTTCAATTAATACCATCTTACCATTTTTGTACAATCAAATCAATCTGTTGAGTAAGCAAAAAAAGACAGACTCCTTGATTGAAAGTACTATCAGGACTAATTTTTCTCTCCCTAATTAATGAAAGTCAATCAATAGATGAAATATAATCATATTATTCATTGCATTGCCTCTTTCAAAAAAGAGCTTAACTATTTGCTTGAAAAAAAGGTTTCCTCTGTTTGATGTATGGCATAATGGAAATTCGTAAATTTTTCTAGTGGCAGTTGTTTTTTTAATGAGGAAAATCAACAAAAAAAATGATCCTTTGGTGTATCAAAAAGGCTTCCATAAACAGATATCCACTCTGCTTTCTCAACTGTGTCTCTTCCATCTTTCCCTCTCTTTTTTAACATGGCTCAAACTCTTGTGTGGCTTCCAACAACATTGAAGTATGAAAGGATGGGCTTCCTCAACAGAGTTTAAAACTTTTTTGCATCATGAACAACATCAATACTTATAAGAACTAATGTTGAACAAAAAGATACTGATAAAAACCATTGGGGTTGCTTTGAGTAAAGTCTTATAGTTTGCTAGTTCATCATTTGGAATTTTCACTTCTATGTTTATCGAAGAACCCTCCCTCATGCAGCACTTTATATATCCTTGCCACTTTCCACCTTTGAAGCTTCTTTGTTCACTTTCCGGCAGCAGAAACATCAACATCAATATAACATCAAAACATTTCCAAAAAAAGGTAAACTTTATTTGATTTTTATCAAAAGAAAAGGTTGGCACTGAATTTGTTAACAATGTCATAAAAGTTTAAACTTGTATTAAGCTCAAAATAAAACTTTAAATCTCCATTTTTTTCAACTGAATAAAAATTTACTTGGAAATTGCACAAAAAGGTACACTTTGATCTTCCATGTTTTGTTCGTAAAAGGTTTAAATTTCTGATGAAACAGTTTAGAGTTTAGTCAGTACAAAATTCTTAAGATAAAAGACAAAAATAGCTTTTGATTAAAAGGTGAGTAGCATGAAACTTTTTAATTTGAAAAGTAAGCTTTCTTGACAATAAACTAACAATTTTGGAGATCTGCATACCCTCATTTTTAGTTTAGTTGGAACCCCATAGATGTATTTGTATTTATATTGGTCTAAACTCCATAAAATTAGTGAAAACACCAATTTTATGGCCCAAAACTATTGATCACACATCCACATTGGATGAGTTTATACTGTACAAGATTATTATTATCATCCAAGTTGTTTAGATCAAACTATCTTGTTAACTAAGGGTCTCACTGAAAGTTTAAATGTGAGGTTATAACAATTCAGACCTTAGCACCATTCCAAGAAAACCGAAGCACTGGAGTTTGGCAGGTTTGGGTTGTACCTCAAATTACAAACAAACTAATAAATGCTTTTTTTCCTTTTTTCCTTTTTATTTTGGCTTGTCTTGTGTGGTTATAGAACAAACATGATATGGTGAAAAATAAAACAAATACAAATAGATTGAGGACTAGTCAAAATGAGGTGGCAAATTGAATCAATCATCAAAAAATGGATATGTATGTAACCTAAATATATTACTGTATTAAGCCATTTCATGTTGGCTGAAATGAAAGAGTCAAAATCTTTGTACAATGTTCTACTCTTTTTGCTGTTTACAAAATTGAAAGAGTTTTTCAATAAAATGTATCTTGAGGTTGATCAAAAGAACAACCATCCTAGCTGGATTTGACAGATTTTGACGATACATCTGGATCTTTTCACAAAAAGGCAAGCATACAAACCATTTATTTTATATCATTCCAGATAATGGCTCAGAATAACATAGGCAGTCCTTCAAAAATCACAAGACTGAGATGCTCAACCTATTCAATTTTATGGATTTCATCAATAGGACTTGGATTTTATTTCCTTTATGCTCCAGTTCTGATATTCATCATAATCAACAGAAATTTGTATCACAAAATAACAGACATAATATTTGCTTCTTGGGAATCCTTCAACACTGCATTAATTCAAATCGTCATGGGGGTTAAGATTTTCATTTCAGGTAAATATTTTAAAATATCGAAAGCCATAAGTTTTTTAAAGGTGATTCAAACTACCATTAATTAAAATGTTAAGACCAAAGAATATTCAGTTACAACTTTCTATCAAAAAAAGAGTTGGAAATGAAGAAATGCACTATTTCTGTATTAAAATATTTTGAATGTTGAAGGTGATTATTTAAATGGTGATGAAAGTTCTCTGATCATCTTGAATCACCGAACCAGAGTTGATTGGAACTTCTTTTGGGCAGCATCATTTCATGGGTTTTTCCCACAAAATCCAAATACCAAAATTGTGCTGAAAAAGGAAATAAGAAAATATCCATGGATTGGTAGGTTGATTGAAAAAAAATTATTCTTGAAAAGATTAAATTTCTCAGATTTATTTTATCTTTATATCTTTTGTCACTTGCTCCCTAAAGGCTGGAGTCTTCAATGTGCCAGACATATTTTCATAAGTAGGAATTGGAAAAGAGATGAAATAACGATGGAAGAAATGCTGCAGTACCATTCAAAAATTCAGGTAGACTTATCTCTCAAGAGTATACATTGTCTTTTTTCTTTATACAGATACTGAATCTATCATTGCTTAATGGACTTATAATGATCGCACTGCTCAATTCACGTTATTTTCTTTAATTTGCTTTCCCAATATTTTAACGACAATGTTCGCAATTTCTTTCACATCCCTGTTAAACTCATTTCAAGACAGGTTCACACCTGTCTTGAAATGAGTTTTTGACACCAATTTGACACCAATATTTAGATGTTGAGATTCTTCATTCAAATGATGGTCATGATATAAATTAATTTCTATCTCTACCTCACTAAAAATCTGCAAGGAAATTGTAAGTGGTTAGGAAAGTTTTCATTAACTTCTTTCCACATTGGCGGATATATGCAAACAATGAACTTTTTTATTGGAGGGAAAAAAGCAAAAATTCTTTTTTGGTTTTTAGGACAAAGGCAAACACGGGAGAAACTTTCAAGTTGTTCTTTACCCTGAGGGAACTAATTTAACAGTGGATACCAAAGCAAAGAGTGACAAGTTTTCAAAGGTTAATAATCTCAAGCCCCTCAAACACCTTCTTCAACCGAGGACCTTGGGATTCAGCTTCCTGGCAAAAGCAATGAGAGATTGTGAGTGTAACCTCAAAATATTATTTTGATTGTTATCTTTTTATAAATTACAAGATTTAAGATTAATCAAATAAAAATTAAAACCTTCTTTTAAATATGCTTAACATATTTTGATGACTTTTCACACTGTAAGATTTAAGTAAATCTTGCCTTTAATATGACTGCCACAATCTCACAAAGCTTCATGTTAATGAGTTTTGAATTATCATTAGATGGTAATCAGGGACACCTTTCTAATTCCCAGGGAACTTTCTTTCTACTTGGAATTCCTTCACAAAGGATATACATGCTTAAAATGTGGCCTTTTGTTTAAAGAAAAATTATAGTACTTAAAACCTCATCTGCGTTCTAAATATACTGCTAGCATCTTCCAAGTTAGTCACTTTTGTAATGTGTGTGATTCTTTTCAGTGAACTCTCTTGATGCAATTTATGATGTCACTATTGCTTACTCAGACAATATTCCCAACTCAGAGATAGATATTTTCAATGGGATGTATCCTAAAGAAGTGCATTTCTTTGTAAAAAAGTAAGCAAAAGTTTTCTCTGTTTAATACATAATTTTTATGTTTGTTTGCACACAAGGAGAAAATCTCTTGAGACTGACAAATAACTTTTGTTTAAGCAACACAAAGATGTCAAAGATCTCATGCAGCATTATACAGAATAATTAATATCTACATCATTAAGTAGAATAGAAAATGCTTTTGAAATCTTCAAGTTCACAAAGGCAAAAAATAATAACTTTCTTAACTTACCAATTTATGAGAATAACTTTTTAACAGACACTTCCTAAGAGATGTCCCAACAACACTTATTGGCCTTGAAAAATTTCTTTTAGAAGTTTGGAGAGAAAAGGATGACTTGTTAGAAAACTTTTATTCTGAAAGAAAACCTTTTCCAGGTATTTATTTGTCTAATGTCTTGATTGAATTTATTCAAACCTCTCTAATAAAATACAAAGTTTGTTGTAACAATTAATACCATTATCATTTCTGAATAAGAAACTTTCACTCAACTTACTGCCAGATGGAAAATAAAACTTTAGGTGTTTGTAGTCATGCTCTTGAAGTTGAAGTATCTTTCATACTTTATGAGAAAGTAAAATGAATGAAAACATGCAACTCTGAGCTTAAAGAGACTTAAGAAAAGAACATTTGAAAAACTTTTGTTGCTCTTGAATTTCAAAAGACTAATTCTTCCCTTCATGATCTTGCATTTCAGCTTACAACAGCCACCAGAAGTGTCCAAGACAAAAATTACCAGCCATGTACACATCTATTATTGCTGGACTCTTCCTTCTTATTACAATATTGAGGACCATTTTTGCACTTAGCTGGACAGCATTCTATGCATGGACATGGTAAAAAACTCTTTGCATTGATGATTTAAAGAAATTAAAAATGGAAGGGTAGTAAATAAGTTCATGGTTGCCAAAATGTTTGGTACATTGAATAGTGCGAAAATTAAATGAAACTTGACCTTTATAAGTGTCTTCAATTACTCAAATAGAAACCTTGAGATGCAAAGAGGTATCCCCTTTGTTGCCATTCTAAGGAACAAAGAAAGCCAAAAGAGTAGCACCCATGGAATGGAATTATTACTTACAAGCTAACTTAGCCATTTATTATATCTGAACTCTTATACAGATCCTAATTACTTAAGAGAGATCCACAGTCAAGGCAGATCTTTGACCTTTTGATTTGCCTTAATAATCATCTCACTTGACAGTTACTTCGCTCAGGATTCAAGCTTATGAAGATTAAATAAACTAAAAAAACCTGCTTTATTAATTGAAAAACACAAAATAATTACATCAGAAAATCCATTCCCAAAATTTCACCATGGATAGTTCAGATGACTGTTAGACAAAATAACAATAAAAAGAATTGTTGTAAAGAACCTCATCTTGCTTTCTAGTCTTGTGCAGCTCAATCACACTCAAACTACCAGTTTAAATTAAGAATATTAAATAATCCAATAAAGCTCATATTTAGAAGTCTTCTTCATGAAAGTCCTTTCTTTTTCAGGATTGCTTTTGTATCACTCTTTATGGCACTTATTAGTCATAAAACAGATGGTTTACAAAGCATTGAAATGGAGCTTGATAAGCATGGAATCTTTCAGGTCATCAAGTCATGCATATTCAAAAAGAAAAGTGAGACTGAAAAACAAGATGCCAAAGAAGAATAAGTGCTATACATTTACTTTGAAAATGCCATATGGAAACTTCTTGCCAAATGATGCTTCAGGACAAAATAGTTTTCAGTATTTACACTTTTTTGCATAAAAATTTGCAGTGGAATGACTATTTTGGAGCAATTAAATTTAAAATTTCGATACTTTTACTTTCCATTTTAAGACAAAATAATCAAATCAAAATAATTTGACTTTCAAACTGTAATTGGCCAAAATTTCATGAGCTTTGATTTGTTTTGAACTCAGTTTACTTGTATTATATCTTTTGAATAATATTACTAATAATGAAATAAAGTATAAGGAAAAACTTCTTGAGTTGTCCAAAAATATTTGCTTTATCATCAGATGTACAAAGATTCAAATTATCCTAAAACCAAATCAGAACAAAACATCTTAATTGTCATCCTTATAAACTTAAGCTAAGTATGCTATTTTCAACATTAGTTTTTAGAGTATGTGAAGTAACACTTACTGAAAACTTGATGTACTTAATTGTTCCTTTTTTAGCTGCATTTTAAATCACTCTTATATTTATAAGTAACCTATCTTTTATTTCAACATTCATTTTCTAATTCCAGACATCAAATTAGTCCTGTATTTATGAAACAGAATAAGCCACTACTAGTCTTAGAAATAAGGTCAGAATCACCCAGTGTGTCCTTAATGGGCTTAGACTTGCAAGGTGCACTATTAAAATTATTAATAAAAAAATACAAAGAAATTCATTTACTTTAATTTCATTCTCTCTGGGGTCCATGCAGATTACCTTTACTCTGGCTGTGGAAGCCTGGGCGGTATTTTAGCAATAAAAAAATTACTGGAATGGCCTGGGATTGAACTACAACCTTAGATCAGGTGCCCAGGCTGGTGATGGGTCAGGGACAAAAATGTTTGACTCAGGTCAGGTCAGATCATTTTATTGCCCCTCGGGTCGGATCAGGTCAGGTCAGCTACTGTCTGGGTCTGGGTCGAGCCAGGTCAAGGACCATCTCTAGGTCCCAAACATGACTTCTAGTCAAGTCCTAGACATTTCATAAACAAAGTTGTCAGCTACTGTCTGGGTCTTCTAGTCAAGTCCTAGACATTTCATAAACAAAGTTGTCAGCTACTGTCTGGGTCTGGGTCGAGCCAGGTCAAGGACCATCTCTAGGTCCCAAACATGACTTCTAGTCAAGTCCTAGACATTTCATAAACAAAGTTGTTGTAAAAGTTCAGAATAGGAAATAGAAAAGCTGCTTTAAAATATTATGAATAATAATTTCTGTCTTTGTGCACAGATTTCCATTTAGATGATTCAAATTATAAGCAACTACAAATTTTAATGGGAGTTGTATCACCATGTTGGGTAAACATGGAGGGTCAGTGTGAGTAACAAGCATTATTTTAAAATTCCTTTGTGCAGGAATGAACATTTGAAATTTTATAAAGTAAAGTGGAATATTTTAATTTAGACTGGAAACTATCTTTCTAATACATCAAAACAAAATCCAATATTGCATCATGTTCACCCTGTAAAACATCAGAAACAAACATTCTAAGACTTTCATATCAAATGACAGATGAGTTTCAATTGGAAACTTGTTTCAGTTATGAGCTTGAAGTTCGATTTTATTGTTAAGATCGTCAATTCATGCGAGCAATTTCAAATAAATACTTGAGTTGATCGAAAGTAAGGCATCAGAAAGCAACTACTGAGTTTTTATTATCAAGGTACAGCAATAAGTATTATTGAAAAAGTACTGCTTATATAGATATTCCATACAAAATTGAATCCTTGCGTTTCCCTGCATTCATCAAAAGTTCAAAGCAAATTGAAACATTGTGATTTTTAAAGGAAGTAAATTCAATTGCCCTGATAATAATATTAAAAACATTTTGTTTTGAATCAAGGTTGGTGTGATTCATGAAAACATCAAAATGGAGGAACAGTTTTCAAAGAATCCGACGTATTGCGAAGCATGTAAGAAAAACAAGTTTTATTATCTTGTGTAAGTAAAAGAAAGAAAATCGTTCAACCAGTTTCCTTTGTCAATTTTAAATTTTTTTGTTATATTGACATTTTTAAGTTTTAGTTTTAAATTTGGATTTATTGTAGTTCCAGGAATGGATCGTCCACCAGAATATGGTAAGTCTATTAGAACTTATTATGCATTACATATATATATATAAGTTCAACCTTTTATAAAATTTTACCAGTATCAGGGGGTCATGGGTTCAGACCTATGCACCTGGCTCCAGCAACTCAAAATACATTATTAGAATAATTAAGGGATTTCCTAGCTGCCAATATTTAATTATTACACATTATTATAAAATCTTCAATGAGATAAATCATTTGATTCATGATTGCTTGTTGGACAAAGTCTCAAACTTCAAGACTTTTCAGGATCAATAAGCTTTGTAGAAGATGAAAGAAGAGCAGCAACTGCCCCACCTTATGCACAGCTGGAGGATCTTAGTCAAAATGAAGAAACTGGAACTTCAAGTCAGTTAGAAACTTTTTTAAAAAAATCAAAAATTTTATTATAGTTTCCTAAAAGTTGAATCTGAAACAACTTTGTCCAATGTTTTTTCTGTTTCATCATCTTTGAAAGAAAATTAGTGATGAGAATGTAATAATAATGAGAATATCCTGACTGAAAATAAGGCAACATAAGCCCGTGTGATTTTATTAATAAAAAAATCACACGTGTTTTCACATGTATTATGGTGGTTAAGAACATAAAAGACAGGTAAGCACGTGTAAACACTGGAAAGCATGTGTAGGCACCTATATACGCAGGTGGTTACACCCGAATCATGCCATTTGTGTGTCTTATTTTTGGTTGGGATACTTTGAAAATTAAGACTGAGGGAAATTTCAAGAATGCAAAGGGTTTGATTAGAAGATCAAAGTTGTGCTCACAAAATCATGAAACGTAAATCTCTAGATAGTTCTGCTTGGTTTCTTATTATCTGTAGGAATCTATACGTAAATGCCTCTGTTCTTGTGATTCCCTTTTCCATACTCAGAATGGACTGATATATGACTTCCATTATTTGCATGCTTTTAATTGTGGAGATGATTGCACTGTAATCATAAAGTGTAAGTTATGAATAGAATTCAGAAAGAAAGGGGTCGCTGTAGCCTCTTGGTTAGAGCAACTGACTGGGGTTCAATCCCCGGTCTGGGCAAAATCTTTGACCCCTGGATTTCCCTTAATGAATCATTTCTAGAAGATGATTCTCTCAGTCAGGATTGATTGTTGTGCAAAAACTTGATTAGAATTATTACTTATACTCATTTATCAAATTGAAAATCAAGAGACTGTAAGACACAACTTTCAGTCAAATGAACTGTTGTAAAGTCAACACTACTCTCATTAACGTGATTTAGTGTTAGAATAATCAGTTCTTAACACAAGCTAAAAAAACCACGTGTGTCTTATTTTTTGGAGATATTCACAACATATACAAAGCCAAGTCCAGTAACCAAAATTAAAAAAATCAGTTAGTGAGTTACTTTTTCAGATGAATCTTTGAATCTCTTAACTCCTCTGTTACCTGCCAGAGAAACTCAAAATCTAGATGAACAAAGGCATGAAGATAGATATTAGTGCTTTTTTGTTTCTCAAGGATTAAATCTGACTATCTTCATTTAGAGTTTTAGATAGCCATCTTGTCAAAGTCCTTCTTGGAGGTGTCCTCGCTGTTCTTTCTGGTATATTTTCCTGCTGCACAAATCTCTTCATTCATTTTGTTCCCCTTGAGTTCACAGATCTGGTTAGATATGAGACTGCATATACTTTGACTCTTTTTTTTCAGTTTTCAGTTTTATACTTTTTAGTCAATTGTTAGATCAATGGTTCAGTTACTCTTTGGATTAGTAATTTTAATCTGTACTGGGCAGAGGCCTTTGTGGTCAGAGACATCATCAAGAATGGATAAAGTCTATGCCATGCTATTTGTAAGTAAAGTAAACTTCAAACATCATGTTTTATTATTTTACTTCTAAGAGAGAAATTGGAGATAATATTGAATCTTTGTTTTAAACTGTGCTGAGAATGAAGCTAAAGTTATGTAAGCATTTTGCTTATTTTTTACTAAACATAGGTAATTTCAATATAAATAAACTTATCATTTAAATCAGAGCAGAATAACTGCAGAACATTATTGTAAAGTGGGGAAGGCTGGGGGTGAGATTGGCTGAATGGGAAGAGTTGTGAATCTGCATAACCCATGGGTAAGTGGGGCAGGTTGGGAGCTAAATTAAAGGGTCGATGGTAGAGATGGGCCCTGACCCGACCCGAGCTTACTTTTGACCCACAGTAAATAAGAGGCCAACCCGGCTTAGATCCGGGTACTTTCCGACGCAACCTGAAGCAATTTTTTTTGACCCGAAGGGTAAAAATTTAAAAATTCGACATTTTTAGGGGAAATTTTCAAAATTAAAACCCAAACCATAAATGTCTGACCCAACCCGACCCGAGCCACAAAAAATTGACCCGACCTGACGCAACCTGGGTCAAAAAATTTTGACCCGGACCCATCACTATCTGAATGGAGTCCTAGAAGGTGGGATTGAGACATGCTTACAAGCTAATCTTGTTAGTTTACAAGATGACAAAATAAAGAATTTTGTTATGTTCAAGTGTCCATTTTATGGAATCATGGTGATGTGCCATCATTCGCTTTATCCATTCAAGCAACTCAACAGTTTACAATTTGTCTTTTCAACCAGTGTTATTTCCACATGCATTTGGGCCTCTTTACTTCTCAAGTTAGTTTGACAAAAATATTTTAAGTTTATCATTTTACAATTTTTGATTGCTTTTTTAGGGACCGATTCCGCCTTTGGAAAATCCTTACCCTGGCAATCTTTATCATTGGAATGGCAGTGTTCCTAAAACCTCTAATTGTTTGGCAATTTATTGACAAGAATGACATAACGTTTGGTAAAAACATTGACTATTGCCCTGAAAAAAATTAATGTTTATCTGTGCTGCTTTTCAATAGAAAATCGGGGTTGTGCATCCGAAATATCTGAAGAAACAAAGCTTGGAGTTGCTTTGATTGGTGTTGCAATACTGGGCAGCTTTTTAAATGCAAGGTCTGGTGATTGATTCAATACTCAAAAAAGAAACAAAAGATGATTTTATTTTGACCATTTTCAGCTTTGAGTATGCTAAAACTGTTTCCATAGGATTGTTCACTGTTTACAGTGCATTTGGTGTTGCACTTGTTGCATCTACAGGAGCCTACTTTGATCCAAATCAAATGATTTTGTCATCCAAATTTTACGATATTCCATTCATAAATTGGACATTTATGGTTGGACATGGTAAGGACTTCACAATCTTAATTTGGTGCTGAATTTTTAAGGACAAAAGAATTCAGATTTTTAAAATATTTAGTGGTAAGGTGATTCGGGTTTGATTCCAGATATGGAAAAATATCTACTTACCAGGTTGAACTTATTAACAAATAAAACACCTAATGCAAAGACTGTCTCAGTTTGAAAAACGGCTGTACAGATCTTTTGAAATATGAAAATATTCAAATGTAAGCTCATCAAACCTCAGCAAATATGCTAAAGCCTTTTGAGGTTGTTAAAGTGTGTGTAAGATGCAGCGAGAGGAAATATTTCTACTATAAACTTATATGATAAAAAGTACCATAAAAGGTTAGTAATCCCTCCCAAGCGAAGCGAGGTGGGAAGTTAAGAATTTTCATTATGGTTCATTTTGGTTTTTTTGTGTAGGGATCATGGGAAAATGGGGCAAATCACGTGCCCGTCTGTCACCTCATTTTCCTCCCTTACCAGTGGAGCTAGAGGGCTGAAATTTGGCAGGAATAATCATCCTATTGCGGTGGCTCAAAATTTACCGACCAGATTTTTGATATCTTGTCTAGAAGCTGAGAAATTTAAGTTCGAAGTTGTATTAGTGAATTAAGATAGACACCTCCCCCCTACTTTTTTTCAAGTTGAATTTTATTGCAGAAAACAGCTCTTTGTTGTTTTTTGCGCAATTGATTGAACATGTTTCCAGTCGCTCGGGAGAGTTAGGTATTTTTCCCAGTACAAAAAATACCTGTCTACCTGGTTATGATGAGAATTATTCAGATTCTCAAAGTACACATTAGAAACATTGAAAAGACGACAGATATTAAGATGGCCTAATATTTTGAGGAGTTTGTAGGTAACATTCTCATGGGTAATAAAAGTATCGTGATTTAGGTATGTGAGATTAATTCATTTTTTGCAAGGTAAATCCTAAGTACCCCATCAGCAAGAATTCACGTTATATCAATCTTGTTTGAAGAAATACTCAGACTGATTTTTGTCTTTATGATTTTAAAGAGACCAAAATTGTGCACAATTGGTTGCCCTTTCGTGGTCAAGTCCTTCTATTTTCCTTTTGCAGTTCCTAGAATAATTTTTTGTATGATTGACCATTCATTTTTTACAGCTTTTGTATCAGTCCTCTCGTTCACCATTTTCTTGAAGAGTGTCCGGCTTTTAGGCGTCGTTTTGTCAACGTTCCTATTTTTCTTCTCATCCTCAGTCATCCAGCAAACTGTTGTGAACTTGATTGAAAAAGAGGTATACCCATATCATTTGATTGCCATGAATTTGTATTGCAATTTTGTCCTTTTATCATTTCAGCCTGTCAATGCCTTTGGACTGTTGGGAGGATGTCTTTTAAGTATAGGGACAATTGGACTCATGGCTGAAAATGCCATTCGCCCAAGAATAAATGGGATTTTTCAACAAGCCTTCTGAGTCAAAATTTAGAAAATGACAAATAATTTAAATATCAAATAATAATTGTACCAGTTTTTTTTGAAAATCTTACTATACTTACCTATAACACCTCTTCTTTGCGGTACCTAACCCGGCCAAAAATAAGGCTGTGTATGCACATTTGAATGGAGTATTATGATTTTAAAGTGCTTACAAGTGTTTTATGGCAATTTATACAGAAATTTGCACCATTAACACATGTATTCCAGTGTGCCACACGTAAATAGGTGCGATACACCTGAAAGCGTGTGGATACACCTGATAGTTGGCATACAGTGTGTCTTATTTTCTGTTGGGTAATTACCTTTATTTCTGCCTGGAAAATACTTTCAGTGATTTTCAATGCCCCTCAATCTCAGCTTATCTCTTACTTATTAAGCATCAGATAACATAATCAAAATTTTGCTTTAGTATATATAGAAGGTGTAACTATAAAGATTCAAAACATTTTTTCAATTGCGCTCTCTATTAACTCTAGTAATTTTGCCAGTTGGCTAACTCTGAAACTTTGTGCAGAGGCATTCTTATTTTGAATTAGGAGCTGATCTACAGAAAAAAGCAGAAATTTAGATGCCAACCAGATTTATTTTTAATGGTAATCGGATATAACAGCTATTTTTTAGACAAGCAAATATTGGTCACCATTCAACAAAGTTAAAAAAGTTGATTAGCAATTAAATAAATAAAAAGGCCAAAAATTGGTGATTTATCAAATTATTTGATTCCCATGATGTCAAATTTCTTCCTTGCTTCTTTCACTTTGGCAATATAAACTGCATACTTGCCCTCAACTTCCTTCAGTCTTTCCTCCTCCTTATGCTTTTCAGTTTCTGGTAAGTCCTTTAAGAAACAAAACAAGTGATATTTTCAATAATGAAGGTTTCAGTTGAAAAAACATGCCTTGATCATGGTTTCACCCAAACTATTGAGTTCATTTATATCAAGAAGTTCAAGTGCTCTTGCAGCTTCGATGAAAGCTTCCCTGGCCTTCTTATCTTCATGTTCCTTTGTGAGTTTTCCAACACTGTCTTCAAACTATTGAAAATCAGCATAATAAAAAAATCAAATTGTCACTTTCAGGAAATCATTTTGCCTTATATATTTTAATTCAAAAAATGATCTCACCTCAGCAATGGCATCTTCAATCTTTTTATACTTGGAATCCAGAATATCTTTGATGAACTTCAAATTGTCAGCCCAGAAAGTCATCTTCAAATTGATTTGTCAAAACTTTTTAGAAATTCCAACTTGATTTTACAAAGCACAGTCACTGACTAACCACAACAGACCCTATTCTAAAACATTTGAATTTTTGCTCGTTTGCTTTTTCTAGCTTTCACTTACTTCGAAGGTTACATTTCCCCTCTCATGTCCTACCGGCAGATGGTGTTTTGAGTAACTCCTTGACCTAAACTCAGAACAAAAACAACAAAATCTCAATTTATTTTCCAACTAGAAAGTCAAGATAAGCAGATGATAAAATTCTCAAGCAACTGAGTTAAATTCAAATGCTCTAAAGTGTAGATTGACACACACAAAAAAACTACCCTTTATAACACCTTGAACATTCCTAATTAAAGTGTCCATTTCAGTTCAAAATATCACAAACTTCTGGAAAGCTTAAAATTTTATCTTGAATTTGTCTGGAAAAATACATTTTGCTTTTCATCACACACATCCAAAATTACAAAAGGCTTGGATATTTGTCTATAGCCATTTTGAAATAGCCATCATGAATGCTAATTAATCATATAGATGTTTTTCAAAAAGAAAAACAATTTCTGGTTATTGAGACTTTTTTTCTTAGCATGGCAAATCTGAAACTGAGACCTTGAAAAAAACTCTAATCCAAATAATTGACACAAAAGAGTCTTTTTTATCTTTATGTTTTGACTTAAATTTTCAAACTTGACTATGAATCCTCAACTCTTCTATGTTAAAAATCATCATTTTTCTGAAAGTCTTAAAACGTTTTCAAGAATGTCATTAAGTAAATGTTCTTGTGAAAGAATTTATCTGTAAAAAAAAGCTTTTTCTTGCAAACGTATCAGCAGTATTTCATTTCTCAAACTGCTGTATTTATCATTACTTCAGCTGAAACTTGTGACTAATGAACTTTAGGCAAAATATCTGTTTCTTTGAAAAGTTGAAAATCAATCTCCCTTGGGACCTGTATGCTATCATGCACAATTCATATTTCTTTACAAGTTTCCTTCACTTTATCAAATATCTAGAATTCCCAGTTAAATAATCATAAATCAGAATTACTTTTTAGGAGTTATTTCAAGTCAAAAATTATTCAATAAGTCAAAAGTGAAATGAAGAGAAGATGATTACAAGGATTATAATAATAGAGCTATTTGATGACTTGATAATAAAATGTTTGTCTTTTATTTTTTCCTAGGCCAAAAAAAATCAGGACACTGTGATTGAATTGGCTTGAAGCTTGACAAGGTTACATGAGGCCTAACAAAATGTAAAATTTTGAACTAGATATTTCACTTGTACTAGGGGGAAGAAGAAGAAGAAGCAAACTAACTATTAGATGTGAATACGAACAACAAACACGTACTTGTTGCATATTTGTATTTGTATTTTATATTGAAATGACACACCTTTCCAACTTATTGAGGAAAAGAGTTATAGTAAAACCACTTTTACTATATTTTAATTTCTTGCAATTTTCAACTTAATTATTAATTGCAGTATCATCTTTAAAATACTTCCCCTTTTTATTTTCATCTCCATTCAAAAGAAATTAACTTTATTGATCATCCTTTAATGATTGACAATGTAGATAAGGAAATCTGTTTCTGAGGAATGTCATAACACTGACCGATTCCCTCCAAATATTCGTTGATAGGTAAACACTCAATTTGTTCTTTCCCTCCAATTATTCCAATCCGACCTTTTGATTGTTTGATCCTCGTCATCAAAACTATACAAACAACCTGGTTCTACTCAAATAAACCAGTTAGTATCTCTTAGGTCTTATTTCTTGATTTACCATATAGACAGTAGGAATATTAGTATTATCAAATGTATAAGTGAACTAACATAATTATGGAGAGTAGGTATGTGGTTTGGAGAGACCAGGTGTAGTGATGGGTCCAGGTAAAAATTTTTGGGTCGGGTCAATTTTTTGTGGCTCGGGTTGGGTTGGGTCAGCCATTTATGGTTTGGATTTGAATTCGGAAAATCTCCCCTTAAATATATCTAATTTTTCTATTTTTTACCCATTGGGTAAAAAAAAATCTCTTTGGGTCGGGTCAAAAAGTACCCGGGTCAAGGGCGGGTTGGCCTCTTATTTACTGGGTGTCAAAAGCAAGCTCGGGTCGGGTCAGGGCCCATCTCTAACCAGGTGTGAACCTGTCTTGAAATGAGTTTAGCTGGAGTGTGAAAGGAACTTAAAATTGTAGGTAAAATATCATGAAATTGAAAATAATGAAAGAACTTGAATTGAGCACATAATACAATACTTGCATACAAAAACAAAAGATAACTCGAAGCTAAACTTAAGGCAGAGAAACTCACTTAACTTTTCTTATTAATAATGAAATTCTGGCGCAGTCTAGTTACTGCAGACTACTACCCTGACTGAGGGTGCCTATTGTTGATTTTTTTTGTAATTTGTGAATGAAAAACTGCTGTCATGCCTGGGGACTGAACCGACAACCTTTGCTCTTAGATATCAGTCAGGTGTCTATGATCTCTCAGCCGCAGAGACCTAGAGAAGGTCCTCTGCCCCAGGACCACATGGAGAAATTACTCTTATTTTAGCTTTCTTAAAATTTGGAGAATGAAGTCTCAGCTCTTTATCATTATTCGACCTTTCGACCTTTGCTTACTCTCATTAGAAACATGAAAGTCTGTCTAGGAAAAACAATATACAAGTGCAAAAAGGTCATGCCTCAAATCTTTAAAGAAATTCTTGCTTTTGCTTGTTTCGCTACACAGAGACATTGATGAATTATTTTACATGAAAATTACTACATCATATGTAAACATTGAATTTATGTTTCTTTTGAAGCTTAGATTTTCAAACTGTTTTTGATCTTTGTTATGAACAAAACAAAAACTAAAGACAAATTAATCATTTTCTTTATATTATCAAAGAAACTGAGCAAAATCACCATTAATAAATACTTCACAAGTAAAATAGACAAGAACAGTTGAAAGTTGAAACCTAAGAACTTTTGTCAAAGTTCGCTTTTTTACTTTTTTTTCACACACTTTTTGGCCTGATTGATCTATGAGACTCGACAGACATTTCTTCTTGCACTCCTTGCTTGATGTCTCAAATACATACTGAATTTCTGTGAAAAGAATTTGCTTTCTTATCTTTCAATACAATCCTCTTCCTCCTGACCTACTACTTTAATTTATTCAATTATGTGATCTAGAATTCCAATCCCCACAATCTTAAGACTCTTCAAAAACTGTTGTTAAGCAAAAAAACAAAGTTTAGAAGCTTTCTTTACTTGATACAATGTTAGCCAGGTGAAAAGTAGATTGACCCTGTAAACCACATGTTCAAAGATGCTTTAAAAGTCTGGCCCCAAGTTTTCCATTAGTGCTCAAGATTATAGGCCTTACATTCTAGTGATGGGTTCGGGTCAAAAATTTTTGACCTAGGTCGGGTCTGGTCAATTTTTTGTGGCTTGGGTCGGGTCGGGTCAGCCATTTATGGTTTGGGTTAGAATTTGTAAAATTTCCCCTAAAAACGTCACAATTTTCAATTTTTTTCCTTTCGGGTCGAAAAAAATTGCTTTGGGCAGGGTCGGAAAGTACCCGGGTCAAAGCCGGGTCAGCCTCTTATTTACTGCAGGTCAAAAGTAAGCTTGGGTCGGGTCAGGGCCCATCTCTATTACATTCCTCTGCAACCCTGGTCTGCCTCTCACAACCTGGTCTATCTTTCTAGCTACATGACCTTGCAAACCTATTTTATTTTATGTGAAACCATCACAAACTTAAGTTGTAAATCAGTTAGAATAAACTACTAGACTTTCATTTGGTAATTGACATTCCCTTTTATTGAAAAAGTTATGAAAGATTTGTGCGAAAGGCAAACATTCAGGATTTCCTTTTTAAATTCTTCACACTGAAAGAATGTTCCATTCTATGCAATGACAACTAAAAGATGGAAGTTTTTGTTTTGCAATTTGAGTCAAAAATAATTGTACCATTTAACTTTTGATTGCTCATTAATATCTTTATTTTTAATTGTAATATAACTAGTGTTTTTGCTCAATTTGTATGACTGCAGCTTTTGAATTATTTTTCTGAGGTCAAATTCATATTTGAAGTCATTTAGTAAATTGAAAGAGATGTCATCAATTTGTGCTGACCTTCCCTAATACTCTATTTTGACAAGGTCACTTGTTTAAACGAATCAAAGATGGGGTTGGATTATTTTCAAAAATGCTTGCCAAATGTAAAAGCATAGGAGATGTACAAGCAAAATCATCTAGAAAATTAGCATTTCTATAAAATTCAATAAAGCTTTCAGTCTAATTAATATTTTGTCAATGTGTGCAAAAAGCTTTTAAGAAATTAGTTAGAACAAAACTTTTCTTTAAGGTCACTTAAATCTTAATTTATTTTAGAGAATGAAGATAATTTTGATTGATTGATAGCTTTTATTAGTTCAATAATATTAGTTTTTTTTACAGAAAAGGCTCATGCTATGAGTTACTCATGGTAATCATCTTAGTATGAGTAATTATGGATTATTATTATCATCTTAATCAAAGATATACATTGCTGATTTTTTTGCAATCTGGGGTTAAAAAGTGATACCATGCCTGGGTACTGAGCCCAAAGCATTAGATTTTAGGTCTCAGTCGCAGGTACCTTTATATAGAAAGAAAGTTATCAATCAATCAATAATCTCCATTAAAATAAGACTTATCCGCTAAACTTAGATTTTAGTTACAAATTTATAGACCAATTATATTTATTAGTATTATAACTAACTCTTCAGGTTTCATTTCAGGTTATAAAAAAATGCAAACTTTGACTTTTGTGTTCTTTTTATGCTTAAATTAAAAAGCCAACAAGAATTTCTTCTTTCAAGACTTTGTATTTGGCTGTCAATCAATTTTTGTTTTCCCCTATCCAAGTTTCACAACTAAAAAAACAACATCTTTTTTGTGTGTCAAAGTTTTGTCTTAAAATCAACATGACTAACAATTTAATGGTGCTTCATAAAGTGGTGCAAGAGATGGACAATTGTTGCCAAAGCCTTCGTGGATTTCAACATAATTGTACCTTGGAAGAGAACCAGGTTGTGAGTCCAACCTCAACGAGTATTTGCCCAATACTTGACACAAAGGATTTTCCGGATCAACATCAATACAACTCTGAGGCCTTTCGAAATTCTCTTCGTATATCTTCATTCTATAATTGTCATTCACTGAGAATTCTCCACAATCGAAATCTTCACCCTGTTGGCCAAAAACTCCAGCAGCACGAAGAACTTTGCAAGTGAAAACGTTGCAAATGGAAACGTCAGATTCATCAGGCTCGCCATAACGAGTTGTCTGGTAGATGTTGGAATCAAGCTCAGGAAGGATATGCACATCTCCTGGACTTATTCCCAATTCTGTTTCAGCTTTGTAATAAGCCTCAACTATTGGAGAATCCAATGGAACTCCTTGAAGGACAAACAATTCAGGAGGATATTTAATTATGCGGACAAGATTCAATTCAAAAACCTGCTCTTTGATTAATTGCTGGCTTTAAAATCCTCGAAACGTCTGTTGAAATCCTATCACCAACGCTGAAAATCATTTCAAAGTGTTCTTTTTCAGTGCATCTGTTTCCAGCCGTGTCTGCACAAACTTTGTTTCCCTCATGAGAGTCCAGCCAACCCATAAGAACAACTTCCCAGCCATAATCAATTCCCTAAAATCAAATATAAACCATTTGATATGGTATAGATTTCAAAAATTTAACATATGTAATGACCATGTGCTCTTCTACAAATTGCCAAGCTGCTGTGTCATTAAAATTCTTGACAAGGTCTCTAGACAAAGGTGTCCAAACAACATTATAGTCATTCAGCCTTCCATTTTCCATCCAATCTGCATAGGTATTACACTGAATTCCATTCACAGGCCTAAAAGAATGAATGACAATTTTTATTTTTCCATGTTTTAATGGACACAAATGACTCTTCTAAAATTTTGTCTTTTAAAACTATGTAATAGTCAAGCATCCTTAAACAAATGATCAAAATAAACTGAATGGACAATCATAAGTTAGGTTTGTTTTAAAATGGGATTTGAGCTCCCCTTAACCCAAGAACACATTTTATCAGGGAGTAATCAGTCTATTATACAGTTTAAATAGGTTTGTAACATCTAAATATATAAGCTTTGACTAAAATTGATCAGAGACAGCTGTATTACCAATAAGCACTCAGGGCATTTGATTCACATAAAAATAGCTCATTTTCTTTCCACAGTGCAATGGCAACATGACCAGTGGCAGCTCCCATAGCCCAAGCAATCATTGGGTCAAGACCATCGAGCCTGAAATAAAGTTCAAAATGGATTTCAAATTTCATTGGATTTTACTTTCATTTCTCTAATATCAAAGTAATAAGCAATTTATCTATTCAAATTCACATTTGATTATGAAAGTTTATGATTCACTCTCACTATTTTTTTATTTAACAAGTTTTCTTTAACTATGTCTAAGTATCATTTCTCCTTTACTTACTTATCCATCCCTTTAAAACATATTGTTGAGTTCAATAATCAGTTATGGTCTGTTTAGTTTCTTATAGAGATGGGCCCAAACCTGACCCAAGCATACTTTTGACCCACAGTAAATAATAGGCCGAACTGGCTCTTACCCGGGTACTTTTTGACCCGAAAGGCAAAAATTTGGAATTTTTAAGGGAAATGTTCCAAACCCAAACCAAAGATGGCTGACCCGAACAGGATCAAAAAGTTTTTACCCTGGTCCATCACTAGACTTTCTTGACAGGAAGGTCTTACTTGAGTTTCCCAAAGCTTCCCTCAATCCCTCCTATTTTTTAAAGTGTGTTTTTATTTTGACAACTATTTGCAAACCTCATAATGTTAAAAGTGTCTCCATTTTGAACAAGATTGGTATCGATTTGCATGACCTCTGGAGGGTTATTTCGTTCTGCCATCTCAATGCCAGCATAATTCTTCAAAAATTCAAGATTCAGTTCGGCAAAGTAAGGCAAAACCCCTTGGGTAAGGCAGGGCTCAAACAATGCTGCAGTCTTTCCAAGATTAGCAATTGCAACCTCTAATGGCATCTAATGTGCAATCAAAAAACAAGAGTTTTAACTTTTCAAGGACAAATTCTCAGTCAATTTACAGCATAGACGAAAATCCTTGGCCCTCTTTCATAAAGATCCCAAGTGTTTGCTTCTCCTTCAGGCTCTTTGAATGTGATTTCCTTTTCACCTTGAGTAAAATATTCAACCACTCTTGTATCTGCATCTACTGAAACAACAAAAGCTACTCGGCAAAATAAAGATTCTGGATCCCCCTAAATGTGAAAAATAAATCATTGCTTCATTTTTGCAACTAATTAATCCACCTTTGTTTAAGATGTACCAGTTTGATCTGGACAGTAACAGTTCCATCATCATTCTTATTCGAAACTGCATTGATTTTTCTAAAACATGGACCCTGGACCTGTAAAAATTTTGTAGATATATAATTCTGGGGGTTAAAAAAAATTAAGATTTCTAACCTGAATATCCTTTCCCAAAGCCAAAGTCCCAGCAAACTTAGGAACAACATCAAAGAAGTCATTTAAGTCAGGGTCATACCTCAAACCTCGTTTTGAATTTTCAATAGTTCATTCTTTGCTTTTTCAACTTGAAAAGTAGTCAAGTCGATCAAAGATTCACGTGGGAGGTTGGATTTCTTGAAATTATTCTGTCATTTCATTTTCACAAAATGGAAAAATAAATTTCAAGCTTACCAGATCAGAATGATGTGGCGTAAGTAAATCCACAAAAGTTTTCAAGATTCCTTGAAAAATCTTCTGGCCTGTAAATCCATCTGATCTGCTTTCTAAAAAGAAATAATATGTTGAAATGCATTCCATACATTCCATTTATATATTTTCTCAAATGTACTTTATCTTATTACACTCTAGTTTTTCTATCTCATAGATAAAGATGTGCGTCTGCCTCTCAGCCGGGTCAGGTGGGTCATCGATTGAAAATAAATCCTCTCGATTGCCAAACGATATTGGCTCTGTTGAATCAGCCCCCTTGTACTGCATCAGGTGACTCTGCTACAGTACTGCTCATCTCCCCCTACTGGGAGGAACACTTTCATTGGCGGCATTTTTGTTTCTATCTCTTACTGATTGTGTTTAGGACCACATTGTATCATGGTTTTACAATATTTTCTAAAACTCTGTCAATTTTTATGTCGTTGGCCATTTGGCCTATTTCCTCTGGATTCAGTGCTTCTTGTTGAGATATAATGTCATATCCCTCATTTCTTTCTATTTATTTTGATCTGGGCATGATCGAATTTTGGAGCTTCATGAGGAAATACTCAACCTTGATCTACCTGAGGCTCGTCTAGAGCATGAATTTGAAAACAACCTCCTAGAAATTTTTA
>Ga0194133_10003296_pt1 | contig 23232 bp, 28 predicted proteins | sample TA2KigOf40mmetaG_FD_155448 | JGI IMG/M metagenome (GOLD analysis project Ga0194133, IMG submission 155448) | Freshwater microbial communities from Lake Tanganyika, Tanzania - TA2015055 Kigoma Offshore 40m | ecosystem: Environmental > Aquatic > Freshwater > Lake | place: Tanzania: Lake...
ACCAAAAGTAGAACCAAAAGTAGAACCAAAAGTAGAACCAAAAGTAGAACCAAAAGTAGAACCAAAAGTAGAACCAAAAGTAGAACCAAAAGTAGAACCAAAAGTAGAACCAAAAGTAGAACCAAAACGTGTTGTGAAGAAAGTGGTTAAGAAGGTTGTAAAGAAAGTAAATGTTGTTGAAGATAATAATACAGAAGAAAAACAAATCAACGTAAAAACAAATCAAGAACAAATCAACGTAAAAACAAGTCAATCATTAAAAGATATTCCTGATAAATATGATTATAAAAATGAGAGAGATATTAAAGCAGATGTAAAAAGATTGTTAAAAATTAAAACCTCTAAATTATCGCATCTTGATCTGCGCAGAATATTTATTGAATATATTAGCAATAATAATTTACTTGTAAATGATGAGATTGAATTTCAAAAATTAAAAATTAAATTCACAGAAATTGACAAAATGATTTATAATTTATTTATGTAATATATATTATATAATGAATATTGTAATAACAGGTTATTATTATGAAAAAAATTTAGGCGATGATTTATTTCTACAGATTGCTGAAAAAATATTTATACCAAACGAATTAAAAAAATATAAAATTATTACTTCAGATATTCAATTTATCAAAATTGATTCAATTATGACAAATGAAGTAAAAGGAAAATGTGATAAAATTATTTTATTTGGTGGAGAAACTTTAAATTCTTATTTTATTGATAAATTAATTGAGTTTAAATTAAAACATAAATGTGATGTATATGGCATCGGTGTAAGTTGTAATCAATTATATGAAGAATTAATTAATAAGATAAATATTTTTGATTATTTAGTTTTTAGAAATAAACAGGATCTAAAATATTTTTCTGGAAAATTTAATAATTATTGCACATATGTACCAGATATTGTATTTATGATTAAAAATGGATTAAAATTACCATTAATGAATTTTAAATCTAACCATGTTGGATTTTTTCCAGCAACACCAATGTTTATACAATTAAATAATTCTGAAAAAAATAATTATTTAAGATCTATGAAAAAGATTGTAGATTATTGGCTACAAAAAAATTATTTTGTCCACTTTTTTTGTATGTCAAATTCAAATAAACAAAAGGAAGATGATTTATATTTAATTAAAAAGATAATTAATTTGTATCCCAAAGACAAACAATCAATGTTTAGATTATGTGAATCAAATAAAGATATTTTTACTGAGATAAAGAAAATGAAATACAATATTTGTTGGCGTTTTCATTCTATAATTCTTAGTATATTAAATGGAATACCATTTATAACTTTTAGTTCTACTCCTAAAGTAGAAAATTTATTAAAAGATAATTCAATTGAAGATTTATATTTTAGTTTTAATTCTATTGATCAGGGTTTAGAATATCTTAGAAATAATAGAAAGGACATAATTAAAAGATTAGAAAAAATATATAAGATTAATCATAATTTAGCAAAACATTTTTACAAGAATTTTTCATACATTAACATTAAAAGAACAGAACCACCATATTATATAAATAATAAAGATGTTAAAAAATTAATTGATTATTATTGTAATATTTATGAAACTTTCAAATCAGAAATTGATGGCGATGATGATTATAATTGTAATATTATTTTATATAATTTAAATAGAACATTAGATTCAGAATATCATTTTGGATTAAAAGAAAAATTATATAAAGGTATTCAAAATTTACATCCAGAACTAAGATGGTTAATTAATGATAATATCATAAAGAATAATATACAATTTTATTATGCTGCTAATTCTATTCTTAAAAAGATTCAAGTAAATGGAGAAATAAATAGAGTAAATGGGGTAAATAGAGTAAATGGAGAAATAAATGGGGTATACAAAATTAATATGCATTTTATTAATCAGTTTGATATGAGAGGATTACATAGATCTGGATGGACATATGTGCTTGATAATATGACATTAATACAAGATATAAATGGTATTAATTGTGATTTTTATGTTGATCGAACATTTCACTGGAATAATGTAATATTATCAAGATTAAGACATATACCATATAAACAAAATTGGATTGGTTTTATACATCATACAACAAATGAAGAATATTCTGATTACAATACTGTTAATTTATTTAAAAATCCTTTATTTCTAAAATCATTAAAATATTGTAAGGGGTTAATATTATTAACCGAACATCTCAAAAATGAAGTTGAATCACTAATGTTTAAGTTAAATTTGAGTGTACCACTATTTGTATTAACACATCCAACTGAATTTGTAGAAGAATCTAAAATGTTCTCAATGTCAAATTTTAAATCAAATGATAATAAAATGATTATTCAGATTGGAGCATGGATGAGAGATATTAATGGAATATTTCAAATTAAAATTAATTCTAATGTTAATATACAAAAAGCTGTATTAATTGGTAAAAAAATGGAAGGTTATTATTCTAATTTAAATGAATCTGTTACTGATTGTGATGATTTAAGTAGTGCAAGTAATAATAGTACGTTGAGTAATTCAAGTATTATTGCACAATCTGGAAGTGGAACTGGAATTATTGTTGAAACAAATCTTAATATAACCCCATCAATATCACGTGACAATAAAATAAGAAATATAACAATAAATGGTGTAAATGAAGAAACAAATGGAGTCAATGGAGAAACAAATGGAATAAACGGTATAACAAATAAAGTTAAAATAATTACATTCCAAGAAAATGGAGCATATGATGAATTATTAAGTAAAAATATTGTATTCTTAAAATTAATTGATGCTAGTGCCATTAATACATTATTAGAATGTATTGTAAGAAATACTCCTATTGTAATCAATAAGATTAAACCAGTTGTAGAAGTTTTAGGCGATGCATATCCTCTATTCTATTCAGATATATCCGAAGTTAAAAAATTGGTGTCTATAAAGAATATTGATAAGGCACATCAATATTTAAAGAGAATGGAAAAGTCAAGGTTCAAGATTGAAACATTTATTAAAAATTTTCAATATATTTTAAGTCAAATAAGTCAAATAAGTTAAATAAGTTAAATAAATTAAACAAGTTAAATATCCAATGAATAAAAATTGAAAAATAAAAAGATAAAAATATTAGTTATAATTATTAAAAGTAAATTATAAAATAAAAAATGACTCAAAATTCGCAAACGTTACAAGTTGAAGTACAAATTAATTCAGTAAATTTTATTTGCGATTGGAAATATGATGTAAAATCCGAAAGTATGAAATGTTGCTTTTGTAATAATAATGCAACATATGAATATCAATCAAAATCACAACGCAAGTGTGCATTAAAAGTCCATGGTTTAGTAGCTGGTAAATGTGGGCATATTGCACATTTATCTTGTTATAAATCAAGAGTACGTAAAAATAGAAATTATTGTGGAGAGTGTGGAGGTTATGATGAAGGAGTAATTTTTGAATTTGACAAAAATCTTGAAGAAAATCATACTCAGAAACTTTATAGAGTATAAGTAATCAATAACCTTTTTCTTTTAACATCGTTGATATTTGTTCTAATTCTTCACAACATATATTAGTCGATAACATTTTAACAAGTTTTAATTCTTCGATTGTTGGTAAATTTTTGAATTCTCCATTTGGTTCTACCGAGGGTATACCCTTTAATCTCATTTTTTTAATTAATTTTATACAATAATCATCACGCTTTTCCCATATATTTGAATCATGTTTCAGCTTAATTAATTTTAAAATCTCATCATTAAATTCAACACCTCTTTTTTTTGCATATGATTTAAATGATTCATAAAATTTTACATCAATAATTGGGGCATTTTTATGTTCAGCTTTACCAAATGAATTAGCTTTTAAATTTAAAGGCATTGCACATGTTTTTTTACCTTTCATACATTTTGCCCTAAATGATTCTAATCTATCTTTCACTTCTTCAAATGTAACACCATATGTCATACCAAGTTTTTGATTAACTCTTTCATGTAGTTTATATACCCATAACATTAGACTATCTCTTGATTCAAAAACACAATCATTAATTTGAGTATCTTTTTCTTTTGTTGTAAATTCTTTATATGATTCTCTACAGAATCGACATGGTAGAACATTTCCAACTGCAATATAGAAATCTTTATAATTTTTTTTATCATCATCTGTCGGATCTAATGGATAACCAGCTGATGCACAATGTAGAGTTTCCCAGAAATGTGGTCCCCATATTTTTGTTATTAATCCATTTGATTTTGATTCATCTAAAGATTGATTTGAATCCATTATAAATAATATATATATATTATTATTATATATAAAAATATGAAGGTATTGAGAGATAAAATAAAATCGACATTTAAATTGTCTTCGCCACAAACAAATCTTCTTCTATTATCAACCGCTACTAGTTTATTCCAAGGTTTTGTTTATTATATAATTGATGGTGATAGGTTTGCTATAAAATATTTTGTTATGACTTTTATGATGAGCTTTATTTATTATATGTTTTATTATAAAACTTATCTTAATTCAAAAAAATAAATAAAATAAAAAAAGTAAAAAATTGATAATAAAATTCAATACATAAATAAATCTAAAAATAAATAAGTAAATAAATTAAATCATGTTTGTACAACTTTATATTATATTTATATCAGTTATTATCTTTTATCTAACTGTAAAATATTCGCCTTCAAGTATATTTTTTAGTTCTTTTGTAATTATAATAATGTCGACAATTTATGTTCAATTATTTTTGTATATAATGATTATATTTATTATATGTGTTTACATTCTTACGATTCGGGAAAAATTTTATTTTCACTATTCTTCTTTTGAAATTGATTCAACAGAATTTATTCAGATAAATTCTGTGAAAGTTGGTTCATTCGATGGAATTAAATATTGGAAAATTCCAGATCAAGTAAATAACAAAACAGACAACAAAACAGATAATAAAACAAACAACAAAACAGATAATAAAACAAACAATAAAACAGATAATAAAACAAACAATAAAACAGATAAAGTTATACTATTCATTAATGGTAATGCTGGTAATATCACATATAGACAATATATTTTTCAGAATATTATAAATGGAATGGGAATGCCGATTTATTCCTTGGATTATTTGTCAATGAAAGATAAAACAATTGAAAAGATTATTGATCTACATGTGAGATTTATAAAAACGCATATCAAAGAAAAAGATATAATTATTTTTGGTGAATCAATTGGTAATGCTATTGGATTAGAACTTGTTAATCGATTGGATATAAATAGATTTATATTTTATGCTGGTTTTACTAGGATATCTGATGTTATACAGCATCTAAGTCCAATTTTTATACCCTTTTTGGATCTAATTATTACAGAATTTGATAATTGTAAAATTATTGAAAAAAAAATAACAAATCCCGATTTTAAGATTATAATGTTACATGGTAGACAAGATGAATTAATTTTATATGATTCGATATATTTATTGGCTAAAAAATTTAATATAAAATTAATCGAATTATATGGTGGACATAATGATTCTTATATTACTCAAGAAGATTTTAATTATCTCAAGTTAAATATATAATTAAAGTTATGCCACAATTAATACATGATAAAGCAGCGATTTTTTTATTTCCTGATAATTTTAAAGGACAACAAAAACAACCCAACAACCCATCTTTTTTTGGATACATTATTAGTTTACATAGTGAAAATATAAAAAATACACACACACACAGGGATAATTGGTAATTTAACTATTGAATTAATTACAAACGTTTTTAAACGGGACAATCAAGTGTATTTTATTATTAATAATAAAGAAGTAAGTTATGACATAATAAAAAATCACGCACCTATATATATATTCCTTCATATAGTTTTAGTGATCGTTTTAAAATTGGAATAAGATAAATTTGTTACAGAACATACTATTGATTTTGACAAACAAAATAAATTAATTATTAAGGGCGGTGGAATGAACGATAGAAATATTTATTTAGTAAATAATAAACAAAATAATTTGTGTGATTTTTTCAAAATTAAAATATTACCAAAAAAAAGTAAAGGATTTAATATTAATGAACACACTTTTAATTTTGAAGTATATTATTATAAAAATATAAAAAATGGTTTTAATAATTATTATAATAATGTCATTAAAGTTCGTGACACATATGGTTTAACACCAAATGCTGGATTTATAATAGAGAATCCGAATCCGATAGACACGACTAAAGATTATACATGGTCTATGAAATTATCATATCAACATTTTGTAATAAATCAAACAACCAATGAGCGTGCACAAGACGTCACACTTCATGTTGACGATTTGCAGCATTCAGTAATAAAGCCACATGGTTCAACTGGTTCATTCCGTTCATCTGGGTCATCTATTTCATCTGGGTCATCTATTTCATCTGGGTCATCTATTTCATCTGGGTCATCTATTTCATCTGGGCCATATGTAAAACCCAATTAATTTGTCTAAATATATAATATTTAAAAATAAATCAATTATTATAATTAAATGTCATATCTTCTAGTAAAAGGTGTAAATGGTTTTGGTAATATGATATCTACTTTATGTTATGCTTTTGAATTGGCTCAGAAATCTGGAAGAACTTTGGTTATAGATTGGTTAAATCCCGAATGGAGATTAGGATTTGATAAATATTTTTCATTTAAAGATGGAATAAAATATGTAAAATTTACTGATTTTTTAGAGAAAATTAAAGGTAAAAAGTTAAAGATATATCCCAAACATTTTGAAGGCAATCTTGATAAGTCATTGATTGAACTATTTCCTCAAATTGATTCTGAACAAAATGGTTATCAAAGATTATTTGGAGATATACAATTAAATGTAAATATGAAAAAAATAGATGTTGCAGTATTTTCGTATAATTATTGTGGATATAATGGACTTGATAAACTATTTGAGAATTTAATTATTAATAATGAATTAAAACAAAAAATAGATGAAAAAATTCGATTATTGGAATCATATAAAGCAATACATATTAGACATACAGATATTAAAAATGAATCGCTTAAATGGGCACAAGATTTTATTGAAGCAAATTTAAATATAAATATATATCTAGCAACAGATAATCAAAAATTATTGGAAATTTATAAAAAATTTCATCCAAATCTATTTTCATTTACTAATTTTTATCTAAATGATAAACCTCTACATATACAGGATGTACCAAATGATGATAAAAATAAAATAAATGAGGATACAATTTCTGATCTAATAATCCTGGCAAGATCGTCTGAATTAAAGATTACACCACAAAAGACTATACCATGGATGTCAACATATTCTATATTGGCTTTTATGTTACATCAAATTTATTCATATCATTCATAATTTTTATATTCATGTAAAATATAATTAAAATAATATTTTCATCTGAATATTTTAAATTACTCATTATTATTCGTAATTTTTATATTCATGTACCATATAACCATTACCTGATGTATCGAAATCAATTACTTGACCACAAAAATTGTTATCTGTTGGTGGTTCTATTTTAATAAAATTTTTATCTCCAAAAATATTTTTAGTTGAATGTACAAGTAGTAAATGTTTATAATTATTATAAAATTGAAATGCTAAAACATTTTGGTCGGAATTATATGAATTAAAATTTATACGATTTAGACTTTTTATATTCTTAATGATATTTTCTATTTTTATATTATGAATTTGTAATAATTTTTTTTTAATACCAAATAATCCTCCCATAATCGGTACATGATGACCTTTGTGATCACGAATAGTATGTAGTAAAAAGGGAGATGAAATAAATTCTCTAATACATTGAATTTCTCGTTCTGAAATCATTGAATCACAATCACGTGAAAACATTATATCTATACCGGGTTCATCAATTGCTAAAAATCTATGAGTCATCAGTTCATGCCCAGATATATCTAATCTAACAATCTTTACATTAGACAATTCAATATCTTTAAGATGTAATTCTTCCACGTCCGAACCGAACCATAAAAATATTAATGCTCTTGGGAACCTATTTTGAATAAATTTTACATTATTGATAAGACCTAAATAATATTTGGGATTAAACTTTCCGTATAGACAATATGAAAAGCACACTTTTTTATTGTTTATAATATCTTTGTAATTGGTTAGAGTATCCATTAATATAATAATAATAAAAAGTTGAAATTTTAAATGTCTATTATATCTAAATTTTATTAATATATTAATAAATAATTATGTCTTTTCGTAATGTCTCAGGTACTACCATTATCTATGGTAAGAATCCTATCCGTCCCAATCAGGTTGCAAACACAAATGATCTTGAGCGCAAGTTTAAGAGTGGAGGAGTAAATGGTGCAAAGATTGAGCGTCAAGCTGATACACTTGAAACTCTTGCATATCCGACTATTCCACGCGATGTTTCTCAGGCAATTCAAGCAAAGCGTAAGGAGCTAAATCTGAATAAGCAAACAGAACTCCAACAGCGGTGTCAGATTCCGATTGATATCATTAAGGCAATTGAGGCTGGAACTCTTCAGCTGACTCAACAAAATCGTTCTTATCTACATAAGGTAGCACGAACTCTTGGGATGCCTGCACTGAATCTTCCCAAGTCTTAAAGTCTTAATTTTATTTTTTTATCTGCATTTATAATATAAATTAATTTAAATTATGAAAATAGGAATTATAGGTTTAGGTGTAGTAGGTTCTAGTATTTTATCGAGTTTTAAGATAAAAAATATTAATGTTTTTTGTTATGATAAATATAAATTAACAGATAATTTTGAGTCAATATTAAATTGTTCTATTGTTTTTTTATGTTTACCAACTCTATTTAACGATGTTACAATGGAGTATGATAAAGATGCAATACATGAAAATTGTGTAAAACTTGTAGAGAATAATTACAACGGAATTGTAGTTTTAAAGAGTACAGTTGAACCAGGAACAACAGATAATCTCGCTAATAAATATAATTTAAAATTTGTTTTCAATCCAGAGTTTTTAACAAGTTCAACTGCTTTCGAAGATTTTCATAATCAATCACATATTGTTCTTGGTTCAAGTAAAAATATTACAAATGATGATTTGGATATTATAAAATCCTTTTATAATGATGCATATCCTGATGCTGAAATATCTATAACTAGTGCTATTAATGGTGAATCAATGAAAATATTTTGTAATTCTTTCTATGCTATTAAGATACAATTCTTTAATGAATTATTTTTATTATGTGAAAAGAATAATGGTGACTATAATGAAATTGTAAATTTAATGCTTAAAAATGGTTGGATCAATAAGATGCATACACAAGTACCTGGTCCGGATGGTAAATTAAGTTATGGTGGTGCATGTTTTCCAAAAGATACCAAAGCACTTCTAAATTATATGATTCGAAATAAAACAGATTGTGATGTCTTAAATGCAACTGTCAATGAACAAAAAAAATTTAGAAATTAAATTATAAAATTATTAAATTAAAGTTTCAATTATAACATAATCTTCTAATTCAATTATATTTTGATTATTATTATTATTATTTTCAATTATATTTTGATTATTATTATTATTATTTTCAATTATATTTTGATTATTATTTTCATTTTTATTTACATTTACATTTACATCTTTTTTATTCCAATTAAAATTATCTAAATTTAAAAGTGTATAAAAATGTTGAATAAATGATAGGAATGGTGAACCTAAAATATATATTATCAAACTTATATAATAATATCCAATTCGTTCATTAAGATTATAATGAAATACCGGTATTAACAACATATGTAATAATATTATAAAAATAGGTATAGATAGATATAACATTAATAATGATGAATGATAGATAATTGCATAAATAAAATATCCTGTTGCAACTAAAATGTAAAGATTAATCATATTAACAAATACATTAACAATTGATTGTAATCTTTCAAGAAAATTATGTTTACGATTTATGATCAATAGAATATCATTACACAATGCTCCCAAAGTCCATCTTTTTCTTTGTATTAAAAACTTTTTTAAACTTGTTGGTACATTTGTATGTACAATCGATTTTATTTCTTGTATTGTCTTAATATATGGATATAATTTAAACATCAATGTAACATGGTTTCTATCCTCACTTGCCGAAGATAAAATCATTTCAAAAATATTTGCATTTTCTTTAGGTTTTTTATTAAATATTGCTAGAATTTCTTCTCCGCATGTTTCTTTTGTTACTTTAATTAATTGATTACAACCTGATAAACAATTTACTTTATGTGTAAATTTTGATTGAAATTTTCTTCTCAAACATTGTGCATATATATATTCTGCAAATTGAAATAAAATTAGAGGATTTCTTACTCTGTTGACTCTATTTGCTATATTATTATTTATATTTACATTTACATCGACAAATCCAACTATTGCAACAGTATCTACATCCGCATCAACCATTTTTTTAATTAATTGATATATACAAAATTTATCTAAAATAGTATCAGCATCAGTACCATAAATATAATCAATATTGTTTATAAATATTTTATTAAATTCAAAGTCTATAATAGTTGTTAATTGATTTAATTCTATTCGATTATTATAATTATAAACTAGTTTTCGTAATAGTGTAAGCGAATCACGTTTACCATAATTTTTTGATTTTACTATTATTATAAATCTTAATCCATTTTTTGTTCCACAATAAATCTCTAGATCTTCCCATGTATTATCCCAAGTCATATAGGCTTTATTTATCTTATACACTTTCTCTATGCTATTTAAAAAAAGATAATCAGTTAATAATCTATTAGTTGTTGCAACTGAATCTGAATTTTGTATTTTACCATCACATATTATCATTAATATTTTTTTATTTGAATCAATCATTTCTTGTTCATAAATTGAATCTAAAGTTGATTTTAATTCATCAATTGTTTCATTATAACATGGTAAAAATATTATTAATGATTTATTTTTCGTTTTATCATTTACCTCTAATGTCTCCATTGAAATCTCGTGTGGTTCTGGTAATGGTTTACATCTAATTTTTCCATATAATAATAATGAATATATACAGTTAAATATTGGCGATATCATTAGAAATATTAAATGTACATACCAATATTTAATATATATAATCATTGTTGAAATTAATAATGCATTTATCATTGTTAAAAATGATATTATACATAGTTTTTGATATTGATACAAATTCATTTAAAATATAATATATATATATTTATTTATATTAAATTCGCACATGTATAAATATATATTAAGATTTTTTGGCCTAGAAGAAGATGGGGTAAATGGAGTAACAAATAGGGTAATAACAGAACAACCAAGATTAATTACAGATAAAAAAATTGATTAAAAAAGAGTAATTAATAAAGATATCAAAATAAATAAATATAAATATAAATGAAAGAAATCATGTTTGATATAATCCAAATCTTAATTGTTATTATTTTATTAACATTTTATCTTTTAACAAAACCCTCTAATGATTCCGATTGCGATATTAATTCAAATGTAGTTTATTCTTTAAAATCGTATATTCTATTTAGCATTGCAACATTTTTCTGTGTTTCTATCTCAAAGTTATTTCTTTGGTATTATTTTAAAAATAAAATTGTTATTCAAGTGATTAATATTACAATTTCATATGCTCTAATATTATTTGTTGCAGTTGGAGGTATTTTTATTGCTCAACATATGAATGATAATAATAATTGTGAAAAATTTTTCATGGATAATAAAAATATATTTTCCATTTTTATTTCAATTCTTTTTATTTCTCTTATAAATATTGTCTATAAGTGTATCGAATGTAAAAATGAACAAGTCGGAAATAATTATAATGGATATTACGAAATTTAAAATTTAGTATGTTTATTCATAGTTAAAAATTTATAATATTAAAACATATATAAATAATGAATATAGAAAAGATTATAAAAAATAACAATATAGAAAAAGAATATGGAATTGTTAAAGAGATGGAAGATCTAATACAAAACATTTATAAAACAAATGATAATACTGATATATTAGATGATGAAAAATTATTAATATACAGAATAGATTTAAATAACAAATTTAATATTAAATTACATAAAACTCCTGATGAATTATTAAATGGAATCTTATTGCCTGTTTTTTTACAAGAAATATATTCAGATCTAATATTTTATGGTTCTTATGTTAGAACAACTTTAATAAATGAAGGTATAAATGGAGGAGTAAACGGAGTAACAAATGGAGGAGTAAACGGAGAAACAAATGGTGGATTAGAACTATTTATCTCGACATATATTTCTATAGAAAATTTAGATGAAAAATTTTTATCAAATGGATTTGAAAAATCTGAAACTGGATATTATAAAAAGTCAGATATTGGTATTATACACTTTATATCAACAAAATTTAAATCTATTGGGGAAGTATTATTGTACAATCCATATTTAACAAGATTTGGTATTCATAAGAATGAATTTATTGTGTCATCAATGTTTATAATTGAATATAATCTTAATATTAAACATATTAATACTAAAAAGTTAGATCCCAAATTCTCTACTGAAATTGATTTATTTCATTTGAAAAAAAAGTTAGAAAAAAAATCTGATACAATATTTGATTTAATTGCAAGAAAAGATTCTGATGTAATTGAGAATTTAATGAAATATAATCTGGATTCAACATTAGATGGTTTAACACCTATTGAATTTGCACTAAAATTATATAGAGAAGAAGAATGTGATATTATTTCACATCAGTTAAAATTAATAATTTATGAATTATTAAATAAGATTAAATTTCTACGCTTACCAGGATTCTATGCTAATATAATTAGATTAGATGAAACGGATTCAAAAATGTATCAAATATTGACTACAAATGAATTCCAAACAATTATGGATAAAATTAATGCGAATAATAGTAGAGTTGTAAATGGAGGAGTAAATGGAGTAACAAATATTAAAGATATAAAAGATTTAAATTACAAATTACTCGAGTATTATATATCTATAGATGATTCGGAGAACTTTTATTCATATCTAAAGTTATATGTTAAGAAAATTGATTCTTCCATAATAAAGTTATTATGTAATTATAATCCAAAGAAGATTATAACGGATGGGATAAAACGAAAGTGTTTTAATCAAAATAACATCTATAAACTAATACTATTTACACAAGATCTGGAATATTGTAAATTAATAGAGTTTGATGTAAATATTGCTTTAAATTATATTGAGGATGTAGTCAATCGTAGTTTATTAAGAACATTCTTCTATTTATTCAAACAAGATAAAACAATAATTCAATTTAAAGATTCTGATGGAAATACACTTTTACATAGAATCACTCAATCCGGATCTTATTTTGATATGATAAAGTTAATAATTACATTGGATCCTGTAATTTTATCTATGGTTAACGATGATGGAGATACACCTTTAATATTTCACATAAAACAAAAAAATTATTCGATTGTTGAATTTTTACTAAAGAATTATAATGATTTAAGATTGTTTGAACAATTAGATAATAAATCAAATACTGTATTACATCTATTATCTTCATCTAATGATAATATAAAGTTAATAAAAATGTTTATATATGATAATTTACATTTAATTAATAAAGTAAACATGTCAAATGAGACGCCAATTTTAATTTCTACAAAATCAGGTGCAGAAGATATTTATTTTTTGTTAAAGAGTCTTGGTGCTGATTTATTGATTCTTGATGATTACGGTAATTCTGTTTATCATTATATATGTTTAAACTCTATAGTTATCGGTTCTGTAATTGAAAATAAACCTAATATCTTTGGATATACACCTGAAGATTATTGTGAAATATCGACTAAATATTATGCTTTTGTTTAATAATTTATTCATCATTTATTTATTGTATATTCTTTTTTGTCTTTAATATTATATCTCTATTATTGTATAAAGTCTTCTTTATATTTGTTCTTGATTGTTTTGATGTATCATTTTCTGTAAAATATTTTACAAAATTATTACCTTTATTTATTTCTTTTGTATATCTATCCGTATCATCGTTTTTTGTCAAGTCATCTAGATGTTTTGTTAATTCATTAAATGAAGCTTCATTTAATTTATCCGCAACTTCATTAACTTCTTCTGTTATCCATTTATCATCTTTATATATTAGAGCTTGATTTGACCTCATATTAGAAACTAGGATAGTATGATTTTCTGGATGGTCCTTATTCAAATACACCGCTTGAATATAATCAATGATACCTTTATAACGATTGTTTAAAAACTTAGTTTTTTGTTCGTGTGTTAAAAAATTATTATTTGGTTCATCATAATTATTTAAAATAATCTGAATTCCATTGTTTATATTATTATTTGTTATATTTGCTGTGTTATTAGTTATATTATTTATTACTTGATTATTATTTATTACTTGATTATTATCTGTTTTTATATCTTTATCTTTTTCTCTCATTTCTTTAATCATCTTTACTAATTCATCTTTGTCAAGATTATTTAAATCTTCATCTTGTTTAGTATTATTTATAGTTTCTAATTTTATTTCAATTTCAATTTCATTTTTATTTTTAATATTATTACGTTTTTCCTCGATTACTTTTAGTTCATCAATAATATTTTTTAGTTTACTTTCATACACTTTTCTATTATTACAATTATTTAAAAAGTGTTTTTAACTATATATTTACTTTTATAATTTGTATTACAATATTCACATTGATGTTTAATTGAATTATAACTTTTATCATCTAATCTTTTTATTGTTGTTTTTAAATTATAAATTTTATTTGTTAATGTTGTAAAATAATCATCTACACATGACAATGTTTTATTTTCATGTTTGGTTAATCCATATTTAGTTGTAAATATTTTTTTACAATATTCACATTCAAATTTATCTTTCATTATATATTATATGTATAAAATATTTTTATATAATTAACGTAATAACTTTTTGGTTAATTTATTATATTTTTAGTATAAATTAGTAGCATTATGTATATATTAATTACATTTGAATTATGATTACATTTTATATTTTTTAATTATTTTGTATATGTACAAGCTTCAACCTACAAATATCTATTTTATTTTTATTAATGTTATTATATTTGTTACTTTAGAATTTTTTATAAATTTAAAATAATAGGTATATATACTTTATTTTTGTTTTTAGGTGACTTTATTACTTTTATATTTATTATAATGTAAAAAGTATATTATATTACAAAGTTTAAAAATATATTGATACATGTATTCATATGTATATAATTATTATTAAAAGTATATATAACTATTTAATAATTTTTTCTTATGATATTTATATTCTTTTTTTAAAAAGGTGGTTTTTGTTAAGGTTAAAAAAATAATTTACATCTATACATTTAATTAAAATGTAATATTATATATATACATAGTATTCTTAATTTTAAACTTGTGTTATATATATACTTTACATGTATTTTATAAGTATTTTTAAATTTTAACTCCAACCAAACTTTATTGTTTTTAAAAATAATTATTTTTAGACTATTATAACTTATTGGTTAAAAAAATTAACTTTATTTACAGAGAGAGAGATACATTGAATTTTAGAAAAGTATTTTCAAGATTTTTTTCAGAAACAACATTTTTTAATTTTTACGATTTTTAAATTTCAACATAAAAACCATTATTTTTACATCGTAAATAGTCATCAGCTACATACTTTTGAGTACACTTTATGAATTTATTCAAAAAATAACTTTAAAAAATAACTTCAAAAAATAACTTTAAAAAATAACTTCAAAAAATAACTTCAAATATATACATTAAATAATCATCAACAAAATAACAACTTAAAGATAGAAACCATAATAATAATTATATGAAGATATATTCATTGACAAATTATATATTATTTACATCATATCTATATCTATCGATGTTAAATCCAATTTATGTTATATCATATGTTATTCATAAAACAATTAAAAACAACTTTATCAACTTTGCCTCAGGCGTTTGTTGTCTAATCTATCTCGAACAGATTAATCTAACCTTGACTCAATTAAATTATAATTATATTATCTATGGATTATCGTTGTTAATGTTATATCTAAGCTTTATTGAAATATATTGTAATGTGTTTCTATCAGGTATGAATATAATTATAGATTTGATAAAGTTAATTTCAAGAAAAATTGTCAAAATATCATTATATTTAAATGTATCTGCATTTGAACATTTTATAATTATTATTGATGATATTGTAAATTCAATGATCTTAATATCCGATGAAAATGAACGAAGAAATATTTTTGATAGATTAAAATTTATTTTTACTAAAATTTTACAAAGAGTAACACAAATAGAAAGAATAGAACAAACAATAAGAGAAGTAAATGAAATAAATGAAATAAATGAAATAAATGAAGGAGTAATAAGAGAAACAAATTCTTTTGAATCATTTGTTGAACAACTTAATGAACAATTTCCACTAAGATGTAGAGGTTTAGAAAATAATGATAATACAGCTAATAGAATTAATTCAACTGTTTGTAATATATGTTTAGAAGAACTTAATTATAATCAATTATACAGAACAATTACTTGTTCACATTCATTCCATCCACATTGTATTGATTTGTGGTTATTCCAATCTAAATTTTGTCCTATATGTAGAACTGAAATAGAACTAAGGGGCAGTACTAATGATACCAACTAATTTATTATTTGTATTAAATACTAAAATTGAATAATCTGTTAATAATATATATCCTATTGAATCCATCGTATATTCTATAACTTTATATTGTCCTGATATGTTATTTAAATCTTTTCCATAGATTGTCGTATATGGTATACCATTGTCATTTACTAATAATTTAATATCATTTACTTTATCATAATTCTGATCAATAAAATAAGTTTTACCGTTTATTTCAATTTTTGATGATAATAGTGGTATAATTTTATTTCCATCTTGTAATCCGGATGGTACTAATTTGAACTCTCTGTTATTTAAATATAAATAATTATATCTGTTATTTTTTTTATTATAAATTATTAAATAATATGGTGATGATTCTTCACCTAAAAGTTTAAAAGAATTATCTAATGTTGTTAATAATGGGTATCCATTCTTCATTTTTTGGATTCCATTTAAATTATCTCGAATTGTCATAGTAATGTTATCCGATGATAAAATCTGATTTACAGATAATTTTTCACCTACTTTAATACATGTATTATTTATGCACGACGGTAATGAAATATTTTTAAGTTCATCTGGTAGATTTACCTTAAAAGTCTCCGAATTATCATTATTTGCAAAAGCAAAATATAATCCAATTCCAGCGCCGATTAATACTAATAATCCAACAATAATTGCAATTATAATTATTAAATTTTTTTTATTTTGATATTTTTTTTGATATTGTTGCATCATTTGATATTGTTGTATACGTTTTATTGTATCCGAATCCATAATATATATATATATATATATATGTATATATAAAAAATTGAAATAATAAAATTCTACCATCTTTATATCAGTTCAGTATCCTATAATTAATAATGCCCCTAATTGAGGACCAGCTATCTGATCTTATGGAAATTCTCATTGATAAGAGGATCCAAATTACCCAAACTGCGTGCGATTGTAATAATAAGGAAAATTTTAAGCATATATGCGCTGCTCTAGATAAGAATGGTAACGTATTGTCTATTGGTTATAATACGTATCATATAAATCAAAAGGATACTGAGCACGCGGAGGTTATGGCTTTGAGGAAGTTGACTGAGAAGTTGCGTGCTATGAGGACAAAGAAGAAGTATGATGTATCATTGTTTGTTATGCGTACTAATTGTCGTTCTTCAAAGCCATGTGCAAATTGTGTAAATGCAATGGATTCTTATTCAAAGTATTTTACTATTCGAAATGTGTTTTATACCGATGAAACTGTTTCTGGTGGTATTCGAAAGATGAAGCTACGTGAACTAATTGACGACCCCGACAAGCATCTAGCTGGATATTATCGGTTTATTGCGAAGACAACAGCTATGGTTAATGTAAAGTGAGAAACAATTATACAAAAACATATTCTTTTTCTATATCTTCTATTTGTTTTGTTTGGTTTATTTCTATTGTTTCTTTATTTACTAATTCTTCTATCTCTAATTTTTCTATATCTCGTTTTATTGCAGAAATAAAGACATTTCCACTTGAATAAAATATTTTTCTTAATATAGGTGTAAATATATTACAACTAGGAAATTCAATAATATTTTTATAAATATTTTGTACTATCTCCTGTTTTGTCTGTGAACCCTTGTATGGATTTTTACCATATACTAATTCATAAAATATTATGTTCACACTCCATTCGTCTGAATTAAAATTATAGTTATATTGTAATTTAGATGGATGCATATATATTGGACTACCGCATAATTTATTATGGAAATATTTTCCAGTTAATATTGACATTCCAAAATCACATAATTTTATTGTAACTCTATTTACTTCTCCATTTACTTCTCCATTTACTTCTCCATTTACTTTTACTAGAATATTATCCGGTTTTATATCATGATGTACAATATTATTTTTTCGTAATATTTCTGTTATTGATATTAATTGTAAAATTATATTAATTTTTATTCTATCTGTTATTCCTATTTTGATATATTGTTTTAAAGTTAATTCTAGGTATTCAAATATCAAAATGTATTCAGTTTCTGTTTCATAATTATCTAATAATTTTATTATATTTATTTCTGATTGTAATATTTTTAAATTTTGAATCTCATTTTGTATATAGAATTTTATATTCTTTATTTTCTTTGAAATTATCTTTATAGCAACTTCTTGTTTGGATATTATATTAAAACCATGATATACCTCTGATGTAATCCCTCTACCTAATAATCTCGATCTATTAATTATATATTTATCTGTATAATCCATATAAAATTAAAAGTTAATAAATAATTATTATAATGAAGATTTATTTTATTACGTTTGGGTCGACACATAATTATTCTACATCACTTTCGGATTAGATTAATGGCTGAACAATCGGGATTTTTTGACAAAATTATTGTATATACTGAGAAAGATTTTGATCAAGAATTTCTACAAAAATATGAAAATTTTATGTTAAATAATACAGGATATGGTTTTTGGATTTGGAAATCATATTTTGTAAAAAAAACATTTGATATTATGAATGAAAATGATATTCTAGTATATGCCGATGCTGGTTGTTCAATTATTAGAACAATTGATTCAGTAAAAAAATTTAAAGTTTACATCAATCTTGTAAAGGCTCACCCATCCGGTTCTCTTGGTTTTCAAATGGATATACCAGAAGAATTATATACCAAAACAGCAATATTTAAAGAATTAGAAATGGATTCCAATGATTATAGAAATTCCGGTCAAGTTATGGCGACAATATTTTTATTACGTAAATGTCAAAAATCTATTGACCTTGTTACAAATTTTTATAAATATTCACAACAAATTGAATTGATAAATAATGATTTTAATATAAATGATGAAATACCTACATTTAAAGCTCCTCGTAATGATCAATCTATATTCTCATTGTTACGTAAAAAATATGGTTCATTATTAATTCCTGATTCAACATGGTTTGTAAATTTTAATACACCTCAAGCTATGTCCAATCCCATTTTAGCTACTCGAGTAAGATTGAGATAAGAAAAAGATATAAACAATAAATAATAACTAAAAGTATTATGGGAAAAAATAAAAAAAATAAAAATTCAAATTCAAATGCTTTTTTTATTGACGATGATGATAACAATAATAATATCAATAATGATAACAATAATGATAATGTTAATGTTAATGACAATGATTGGACACCACATAAAAATAAAAAAAAGATTAATACTTTTGCATTATTAGTAGATGAAGAACCAACACAAGTACCAACACAAGTTATAGTAGAAACAAATACAAAACTAGAACCAAAACAAGTTATAGTAGAAACAAATTCAAAACAAGTTACAACAATCGATAATCTAACAATGCAAGAAGCATTTAATATTGGTAATTCTTATGATCTATCGGGAAATTATTTAGAGGCAATTAAATTCTATAAATTTGCAGATAATTTAGGTTCGAAAAATGCTTCGGGTAATTTAGCGATCTTATTAGATGAAAACAATCTAGAAGGAGCAGATTTTTATTATAAAAAAGCAATTCGAAATGGTAATATTGGTTCTCTATATGATTATGCTGAATATTTATGCGACAAACTTCAAGATCACACATTAGCATTAAAATATTTTACATATTATAAAATGATGAAAAATTCTGATTCAGATGATAAGATTTTGTGGAAAAAAATTATAAAAAATATATTATAATATATATGGCAAGGTGTGATAAATCAAGATCTATTGCAGTGGGCTTTATGACTGCATTAGTTATGGGGCTTATTTTATTATTATGGTTTGGTTTAGATGTTATTAGACAAACTTCAATAAAACGTTCGGATATTTTATTATTATTTGTATTATTATGGGTTATTGGTGCATCAATGGATTATTTTAATCAATGTTATACTGTATGTTCTAGCTTAAAATCATCAATTAAATATGGTGTATTTGTTGTAACTCTTATATATTTAATATTTGTAATATTTGTTGGTTCTATTGAATTGTCAATGAAAAATTTGTTTGTATATCTAACAAATGTTGTAATTATTACTGCTTTACACACCATTACATGTGAAATAACACATAAAAGACAATAAAAAAATCATAATTAAAATTTAAGTGTTTGTTTCCATAGATTTAAAATCTTATCTTTTCTTTTTTTATTAAACTCTTTCATTTTATCAGAAATTTCATCAAAATTAATTGTATTTAATTTTAATTCTAAATCTTCAAGCGAATCAAAATATGTAATATACGGAAAATATTCTTCATTATAATAATCAGCTTTTGGTAACATTTTTTCAAACCAATTATCTTTTAATAGAATATCTAATGCTTTAGGATTAGAATTAAAGTTAAATAGTGCAGAATAGGAACCGTATACATTTAATTCGTTCGAATTAAACATTTTCAATAGAAATTCTTTGGTTGGAAATATTAGAGGAATATTCATTGTATAATGTTCAAAGATACTCATAGTTGATATTTCATAAGGTATGTGAATAATACCTGTAAACTTACATAAAGTTTCATATGTATATGGTTTAATTTGATTTATATTTAATAATTTTATTCCTTCAATTTTATTAATAGGATTTTTTTGTGATGAATATATACAAAATAATTTATATTGATCTAATAATTTAAGTCTCTTTGAATTAGTATATTCACAAAGAGAAGGTATTAGAGTTGAATCAATCCCAAGAGATGTTTTAATATATAATTGGTCATATAGATTATTTGATATAACAGTTAGTAAACCCTTTGAATTTAATCTTTTTAATGATTCATCAATGAATTTCCACTGATCTAAAGATGAATTATGAGACGCGGGTTGTTCATATCTTGTTGAATTAACAATAATTATTGGTTTTCCAAATTTTTCAAAAAATAATGCAAAAGAAGGAGTATGTGTAACAATAAATCCATCATATCTATCTAGTTCAGTCTTGTGTTTAATATAAAATTGTTTAATAAAATCAGTAGATATTAATTTCCAATTTTGATTTTGTAAAATGTATTTTGTAGATGGCATTTTACCTAATAAATGTAATGAATGTCCTGAGATAGAATGTGAATCAATCATAATTTGTTTTACATATAACTGTTCAAATATATTTTCAACATCCCGGATAACTGAACAATGTAAATCAATGTTAAAAAATTTTTTCATTATACTATATTTATACTACGATTTTACTTTAAAATAATTTTATCAATCAAATATAATAAAAAAATGTATACTTTGAGAAATATTTTTTCGTCAATTATGGATAAAGTGAAATTAGATACAGAAAAAAAACCAATATATACGAATGGAGGAATAAATCGTGATTATTCTACATTCGATCAAGAAGTAATTTATCGAACAAATTATCTCTTACAAAACAAAAGTTAACGTATGAATAAATAAAAGTCAATGTATAAATAATTCACAAATCTCTAAACACTTTATTCTGGTATCGAATTGAATTAAATTTATATGAATTATCACAAGGATCATATGATAGAACAATTATAAAATCTTTAAATTCTGTTCTATAAATAATATGTTTTGCAATATCTCTTCCAACTAATTTTATTTTATTTTCATTAACAACAGATTTTAATCCTCTTGGATCACCAAATTGTATCGAATTTATGAATTCAAGAGGATAAATATTATTTTTATATACCATAAAGGTATTATCTTCTGCTAAAAATATTTTCTCTATTCCATATTCCGGTTTCTGTGTTGTCGCATTAAGATTTGACTCATAGAATGTTCTCATCTTCATTATTTTTGTATATTATATATAAATAAAATATAATTATAATTTATATATAAATGACCACAATAAATGATTTTGATGCCACATTTGTGAATGTATTAGGTGGTATTGCTATACAATTAAATAAAAAAAATAAAGGTAGATATCATAAATTTAACGAAACATTATTTAGTGATAAAGACGCAGAAAAAAAAGCAGAAAAAAATTTATTAACAATCATATCTAATCCAAAACATGTTGTCATACCATTTTTATTACATAATGAACATAACCAAATTATGCCATATACTGATGACATTGATATGAAACATTCTGATTTTGATGATACATCTTATAAAATTGAATTAAAAAATACAGATGTAACAGGATTACAAGCTGGAGGTGGTGATAAATCATCATCCGACCTAGCAGAACAAGGAGTAGAAGAAGGAGCAAGAGAAGCAGAAGCAGAAGTAGAAGAAAGACCAGATGAAACACCAACATCACCAACTGTAACATTAGATGATAAATTTGATATAACTAAAATAATAACAATTTATTCAGAAAAAGATCCAAAGACAAATAAACTAGATTCATATTATAATATTTTATTAAGATTAAAAAAGAGTTTTATAGAAATTAGTAAATCTAGAACCATAAAAAGTAATATTGAAAAACAAAGTGAAAAAGTATTTGAAAAATATTCTGAACAAGTAGAAGAACAAAAAAAACAACGTGAACTTAAATCATTAGATAAT
>Ga0194133_10003301_pt1 | contig 23212 bp, 20 predicted proteins | sample TA2KigOf40mmetaG_FD_155448 | JGI IMG/M metagenome (GOLD analysis project Ga0194133, IMG submission 155448) | Freshwater microbial communities from Lake Tanganyika, Tanzania - TA2015055 Kigoma Offshore 40m | ecosystem: Environmental > Aquatic > Freshwater > Lake | place: Tanzania: Lake...
TCTCAGGTATTCCGAAACAACGGCCGAGATGGGGTCAGTTTCGTGCGCTCGGCGCTGCGGCGCTAGATATATGTCTGGTCGCCGACGGGGTGATCGACGCGTGGATCGATTTTTACACCCACGGTGTCTGGGATTATCTGGCCAGCGCGTTGATCTGCCAAGAGGCGGGTGCGCTGATTGTCGAGCACCAAGATCGCGGTCTGGTCGTGCACGAGCACGCGCAGCGTCGCACACCGATCGCCGCGGCGACCCCCGAGCTGTTGGTCAGCGTCCGCCAAGTCCGCGGGCAAGAGAAATGAGATGACGCGCAAGCCGTATAGTCCCGTCGGTTTTTTGGAGCGGTTCGTCGAGGTCGAGGTGCGTGCGGCGGGTTTAATTTTTGGCGCGGCGCTGGTGGCTGTTGCGCTTGCGACTTTCGGCGATTTTTATGTGCACAACACATTCACCGAGTTGATCAGCGAGTTCGCCATCGGTGGGTTCTTTCTGCTGGTCGGTCTCGAATTGAGGCGCGAGTTTGCCAGCGGCACCTTGTCGGGTTCGACGCTAAAAATTGCGCTTGCGGCGACGGTTGGCGGTATGGCGGTGCCCGCACTGATCTTTGTTTCGTTCGCACCCGCCGCGGCTCGCGACGGTTGGGTTGCCGTCGTTGCGACCGATATTGCGCTCGCCTCGGCGGTCACAGCTCTCGGCGGGTTTCGGCGCGAGTTGCGCGCGTTGTTGTTGACAGTTGCGGTTCTCGACGACCTTGGTGGCGTGCTGGCTTTGGCGACCACGGGCAAGAGTCCGAAACTGATTTTTATCGCGATCGTGGTTTTGGTCGTGGCCGGGTTCGCATGGTCGATCCGTAGATTCAATTTCGGTGTGGCCTATACGTTGATCACCACGGCCGTGGTGGTGTGGCTGATGTTGCAGGCCGGCATGCACCCGTCGCTGGGCGCGTTCGCGGTGGGTTTTGTGGTGCCGCATTTTGATCCTGACAACCCGTCGGTGGCCGAGCGGGTCGAAGAGACGATTCATCCGTATATTGCGGCGATCTTGTTGCCTCTGTTCGTGTTCTTCCACACGCTGATACCGGTGCGAATCCCCGAATCGGCGCCGGCAGATTTGATTCTGATCACGATCGCGGCGATCGTCGGGGGAAAAACTTTGGGCATCGGCGGGGTGTTGGCGGTCACGCGCAAACTGTCGAAGATTTCGTTTTTCGAGGCGCTCGCGGTCGGCTTTGCCGCGGCTGCCGCGTTGACCGTCGCACTGATCGGTGTCGACGCGACTTTGGCCGATTCGATTTATGAGCAGGTCGTAGGACTCGGCATTCTCGGGGCCACGGCGCTCGCGGTGGTGCTCGGCGTCGTGGCGGGCCGTCTCGCCAAGGCCGGCGACGCCAAATCGAATTAACGAGGCGGGCACTACACTTAGAAGTTCGAATATCGGATCGTCCTCGCGGACTGTTCGGCATCGGGGGTGTTTAGCTCAGTTGGCGAAACACCGTGTGCACGACACTCGCAGTCACGAGTTTGCTGATGCCTTAATGGGCGTGTGGAGAAAGATGCACGCCGTCAAAGTTGGAGCTCGTTGGAGTGAGCATATAAATCTGTTACAACGCCAGTATTTAAAACATCTCGCTAAATTTGTCAACCTCTATAAAGGGATTGATCGAACGGCCCTCGATATGTTACGCCGATTTAAGTTGTTTCGGAAAACGAACCGCCATTGTTGCATAAATAAAAGTGCGCTGTCCCGGCCATTCGCACTTTCAACAAATTCTGCGATCATTTTTTTCCTTTGCTTTTAGGAGATTTTCTTCAGTAGTTGAATCAGGGTATTTATTTCTGCTTCAGTAAGTGTCGCTAACGTTTTTTGAGATATCTTAATGCCATCAGGTATTAGCTCTGAAATTAGCTTGCGACCTACATCTGTTAGTTCAATAATTCTTAGACGGTCATCTTTGGGGGCGCTACTTCGCGCAACTAATTCGCGTTGTAACAGCCGACTAATTACACCTGTCATCGTTGCGGAGTCCATCGCAGTTCTTCTGCCAAGAGAGTTTTGCGATGTCGGCCCTTCAAAATAAAGACGCACGAGAGTTGCAAACTGGGTCGGCGCAAGAGGTTCTTGGATCAAATTAGAAAATATTGCGCGATGGCGCTGGTTTGCCTTCCGTAGTAGAAAACCGATTTGTTCGTCAAGCTCGTAAGCATCGGAATCGGTATCCGGTTTCTTTTTGGGGGAGTTCATATCGCTATCTTCAAACGAAGGTACATATAATGCAACGTTACGTCATTAATACGCTCAGAATAGTATGGCGAATCATGGATCAGTTTTCGTCTCAGCGTAAATATCAGATCGACCTTGTTCTTAACCCTTTATCCACTGCAGTGCTAGTGGTTGACATGGTCAATGACTTTTGTACCGCTGGTGGAAGAATGGTGCTGCCCGGCGCAGAATCTTTATATCCATCGCAGATTAAGGTGCTTACAGCAGCACGCAACAGTGGCGCAAAAGTCATATATGTAAACGATAATCATCGTTTAGGGATGAAAGTAGAAAGAGAATTTATTAAACGAAGCCCACACTGTATTGAAGATTCGTGGGGCAGCAAAATTGTTGAGCACCTTCCCCCAACTAAAGGTGATTTTCATGTTGTCAAGCGTCGTTACTCCGGTTTTTTTCAGAGCGACCTAGATCTGACATTACGCGACCTACAAATTGAGTCGTTGATCGTAATGGGTGTCGTAACAAACATTTGTGTTCGATCGACGGTTCATGATGCATTTTTTCTTGGATACAAAGTTGTTGTGCCGCATGATTGTGTAGCCGCGACTGGGCCACGCGAGCAGGACTCAAGCCTCTATGACATCGGCACCCATTTTGGTTGGGTTAGCACTGCTTCTCAGATTGTTGAAGCTCTTCAGGATGGAAATCCAATTAGAAATTACTATGACTAAAGTTCGGATAGAAGTTTGGCGCATTTAATTATTGATTCGAAAAGTGAGTCTCAATGAAAACCAAGCGACGTTGGTTCCTGTCTTTACCTGGATTTGCAATTTTGGCTTCTATGCTTGTGATTCCTCTTTTATTGCAAGTGGCAACGAGTTTAGGATTAGCTAAAAATTTAAGTGAGTTTCCTCGGGCAGACTCATGGCGGAGAATTTTCGAATCAACTCTTTATCTGAGGTTGCTCTACAAGAGTATGTGGACAGGTTTAGTTGCGACTGCGATCGCAATTTTGATTGCTTGGCCAGCTGGATGGGTAATCTCTCGGGTTCCTAAGGGTACGCAAAAGGTTTTATTGGGTGCTGTGATATTGCCGTACTTGGTTTCTACAATTCTTTTGATATACGGGTTCTTCGTTCTTCTTGCCGGAAATGGACCGCTTATGTCAATGATTTCACTCACTAATTTGATAAGCGCTGATTCGTCAATTCTCTACACCCATACCGCAACCGTTCTGATGCTTGCTTATGAAGCGCTCCCTGTTTTGATTCTGGTAATCTACGCATCATCTGCGTCAATTGATCAGGCACTTATTGACTCAGCTAGAAGCCTAGGCGCAAGCAGATTGAAGCGCTTTTTCCATATTGTTTTGCCGCTGACAATGCCAGGGCTTGTGGCCGGGTCGGCGCTCGTATTTGTTCCTGCAGTTGGTTCATTTGTTGAGTCACAGATTCTTGGTGGACCGAATGGCATTCTGCTGGGAAATGTAATTTCAGATCAAATTCGGAGAATTAATGATCCTGCGTTTGGAGCCGCGCTTTCGTTGATGCTGCTCTCTGGGGTTTTGACTGCCGCATATGTTTTTGGGCGTTTATTGAAACCTCTTTATAGAGGAAGCAACCCCGCATGACAAAGGCTCAAAAAATAGTTATCGCATCTGTCGGATTAATTTTGTACGCACCACTGATTGTGGTGATTTTGATGAGTTTTAATAGTTCGCCGTATGGGACTTTTCCCTTCTCGTTTTCTTTTAAATGGTATTCATATTTGCTGAAATCTGAGGATCTGTTTATTGCAAGTTGGAGAAGTATCTGGTTGAGTTTCATTGTTGCTCTGCTGGCAACCACGATGGGAACAATGTTTGCTGTTTGGCGTGTTTCTGTGAAGTCTGTTATCGGAGTAGCCAGTGACGGTATTTTGTTAGCGACTATTGCAATTCCATGGTTGATACTAGGTATTGCAATGCTCCAGATCTTTAACTTAATTGGAATAGGGCGTGGCAACGTTTCTGCAGTAATTGGCAATGTCGCCGTTGTTTTACCTTATGTTGTTTTTGTTGTTATGGCACGACTTCGTGGATTAGACGAAAATTTGATTGAGGCGGGAAGAAGTCTGGGCGCTACCCAATTAAAGTCATTTTATAGAATTACGGTACCGTTAGCAATGCCATCAATTCTCGGTTCAGCACTTTTAGCATTTGTGGTCTGCTTCAATAATTTTACAATTCAGTACTTCTTGCTCCCACTTGGTGTTCGAACACTCCCCTTAGAAATTTATAGTCAGGTAAGAACTGGGTACAGTCCAGCGATTAACGCACTAGCAACTGTTGTCTTATTAGGAACAGTTTTGATTGCACTTCTCCTCGAACGGCTTGGCGCAGGTTCTAAACAATTTCGGGATCGTAGGTAATTATGGCGAGGCTTGAAGTGTGCAATGTTTCATTCTCATTTGGAGATACTCGGATACTGAATGATGTTTCAATTTCGATACCGGATGGTGACTTTCACGCACTACTTGGATCTTCCGGATCTGGTAAAACAACATTACTTAGAATTATCGCTGGTTTTCTTAAACCCGATTCTGGAACTATTCTGATAAATGGTAAAGACGTAACGAATGTTCTGCCTGAGCATCGAGATATCGGAATTGTATTTCAGCAGTATGCGCTCTTTCCCCATTTGACGATTTGGGAGAATATCGCATTTGGGCTAAAAATGCGGAAATTACATAAGTTAGAGATCACAGAGAAGGTAGCAAAAGCTTTAGAACTTGTACGTTTAGAGTCATTTGCCCAAAAACTGCCGAGCGAATTATCTGGAGGTCAAAAACAGCGCGCAGCAGTTGCGAGAGCGCTAATTCTTGAACCATCGCTACTACTTTTAGATGAACCGCTTTCGGCACTTGATCGAAGAATTCGTGGCGAATTAAGAGAAGAGCTTGCCAGAGTTCATAGGCAGACAGCTACCACGGCGCTTCTGGTTACCCATGACCAAGAGGAAGCACTTGTTTTAGCCTCAGAAATTGTCGTGATCGAGAATGGGGTGGTACGGCAATCAGATAAGGCAGAAAACGTATATGGTTCGCCGGCAGATCTTTGGGTCGCAGGTTTTGTTGGGCGCACTAATCAATTTCGCAGTGTATGTAAATCAAAAAATGGTGTGATCGTGGTAAGCATTGCGAATGAAGATTTTGTGGTTTCTGGACCTCTCGCAGTAGAGGGAAATGAAGTCGTGTTAGTCGTGCGGCCAGAAGAAATTGCAATTTCAGATTTTGGGATTCCAGTTCGAGTGAAAGAAATTCGTTTCATGGGTGCGACTGCCCAAGTTATTCTCACATTAGCGAATGGATACGAATTAGAGTCTTTGATTCTTGCGCCTGTTGCGCGCAAACTTGCCGTTGGAATTGCAACTTTTATTGCGATTGATTCGTCAAAAATTCAAATTTTGGCATTTAATTAAGAAAGAAGCTCAATTGAATTATCAGAAAGATAAGTCAGACTGGAATACATGGGATCCACGCTTTGCTGGTTGTATTTTGCATCTACCAAGTCAACTGGCACTAAAAGTTTCAACATTTTCAAACCGGACAGGTCGTTATGAGGACTATTCGTTAAGCTCAAAAATTCGCTTCGGAAAACACAAAAGTGATGCTTCTTTTGTTGAGTTTGATCTTGAGGGTGATGGTTCAATAGTAAATGTACAAATTGCGAAACCTGATGGAAAGAGTTTTGTAGCGAGAACGACGGTCAAGTCCACTAGCGAATGGGCATTGAGATTTTGGACTCTCATTGAAATAGGAATTCTCCCGCCGACATTTATGGAAGGGATTAATAGGTCTAACCTGCACAAAATATTTCTTGATAATCCTATGGAAGATCAATATGGCTTAACATCTCGGACGATTAAAAGTGTTTGGGATGAGAAAGCATTTAATTTTGCTTCATTTCCGAGGCCAGTGAGATGTGATCTTTACGATGAACTAGATGAGTTGAAAACTGAACTCGACGAGAGAGGTTACTATTTCCCTCATCTGAGTCAGAATTTGGGGAATTGGGCGGTTCTTAGATTTAGTGCGCAAGAGCAACCAGTTGTTACAACCGTGATGGTTGAGTCTAATGTTGCTGACGATGTCAAGCCAAAAATTAACGGTTACCTAAAAAGTGCTGATCAAATATTATTGCAAAAAAGAGATGAAGCATCCGAAGGCGAAAGTGACTCTCTCGCGATTCGTGATGTTGTTGCATGGAACACGATGTGGGATTCGCAGAATTCACGATATTTCACGGCGCTGAGCAGAGGTTGGGTCTTTGACAAATTTGGTGGTTGGGGTGTCTGGCTAAACGATCTGTTGTTTCATGCGTTACTTGCCGCATGCGTAGGCAATAGATCGACTGCGTGGGCAAATCTTGAGGTTGTTATGTCTGGCCAGCAAAAGAACGGTATGTTGCCTTGTTTGCTCACTGCGTATACACAATGGATTGACCGATCTCAACCTCCGATTGCCGCATATATTGTCAATCGCATAGATCTAAAATTCGGTAGCACAGAATTAATGAGCACGTATTTTGATCAGTTACTTATGGCTCATGATTGGTGGTTTGAAAATCGTGACGGCAATGGCGACGGACTTCTAGAATGGGGTTCTTCACCTGTTGGTGACGGAACTTTTGTCCACTCAAAGCAGGCTGCGATGGATGAGTCGGCTATGGACAACCTGCCAGTATTTGATGAAGCTACTTTTGATTATGAAGCCCATACGTTAACTCAGGCTGATGTTGGACTCAACAGTCTTCTTGTTCTTGAATCCGAGATTCTTGCAGCCCATGCATCTTCAATTGGCAGATTAGATGTTGCAGATCGTCTTATGGCAAGACACGATAATTTGAAGATATTAATTAATCAAAAAATGTGGGATAAAACAAAGTTGATTTATGCAAACCTGAACTGGGACGGAAGCCTCGCTAAAAAGCACGCTCCAACTTCTTTCTATCCTTTGATTGCAGGTATCGCGGAGAATTGGCAAATCGATGCGCTCATCACGCAGCACTTGATTCCTGAAAGTAGATTTGGCGGAATTCGCCCTATCCCGTCGACGCCTCGTGACGATCCGTCGTCTAGGGATAATGTTTATTGGAGAGGACGAATTTGGCCGCCGTTAGCATTTTTGACATGGGATGGCTTGCATAGAGCCGGTCGTCATAGTGAAGCAGAGAACATCGCTAATCATCTTTATTCAATGTTCGATAATCACTTCGAGAATGATAGGAAGTGTCTCGAAAATTACCACATTGATGATGGAAATTTAGATATCGCCCAAGATTCTGACCCCTTTTATACTTGGGGCGCTCTGATACCTCTCATGAAGATGCTTGAGCGAGTTGATTCAAGTCCATGGGAAGGAGTTGTAGTAAATCCGAAAATTGGACATTCTGAGGTTCTTACTTCTGGAGTATTTGTAATTGCAGTTGACATTAAAGATGAGGAGATTTTATTTACAAGTACCAATGGTTATTCGGTGAATGTTTCGCCAGTTTCACGACTTAGCCGAATAGCTTTCTCCGATATTGCATTTGGATTTATGGCACCCGATTCAAATGGAGTAGCGGTAAGTCTTAAAACGATTAAAAACGCAGCAATTAAAGAGGTATTAATCGGTGGAGCAGTTAATGAAATTATTTTTGAAAATTATTATGTCCCTCCAGGCACTGAAATTAAAATAAATTTTAGGTAGAACGAATTATCTCTTCAGTTGTGGCGGTTAACACTTGAAGTGGAACTCGCCTAAAGAATTCGAGTGCTCCGTCATGGGCAATTTTTGAGGGACTCGTTATTGCATCTGTAACAACTGTTATCGAGATGCCCAGGTCTATTGCATCCAGCACGGTCGCCATGACACAACAATCTGTCTCTACTCCAGCAATAACTAAGTGTGAGGTATTCCTAGTTAAATCCAGGAACTCTGGCGACCCAAAGCATGAATAAGTTGCTTTCGCAAATTCAGTCCCATTCAGTCCTTTAAGTGGTGAAACGATATCCCAAATAGTTGGATCAGAACCGATGTGGTTCCAATTTTTATAGAAATCATTCCAGGTACCTTTGGCGGAGGTGGAAGGTGGTACGTGCTTTGAGAACAGAGTTGAAGCACCAAAAAAATTGGCCAGTGCAGATATGTTTCCGATAATTCCTGAAAAACTTGGAATATGCCAGTCGTTGACGCGCAGGAAAACTTCTTGGGCGTCAACGACTAAAAGAACTTTACTCAGCCCGCTTTCACTTCTTCCCACAATTTCAACCACTCCTTCATGGTTTCAGCTGGCAGGGATTTCTGGAGGGTAAGTTTCGGCAACCATTCTGCAACTGCACCAATTCTTTGAGCTGTTTCTTTACTAATTGCTTTAGTTGCGACAAGGTTGGCAGGTGCAGGAGAGCTGCGCTCAGTATCTTCGGCCCATTTCTGTTGATACTCGGCACTTGTCATGAAATCTATCCACCTATACGCCAGTTGTTCATTTGGTGCATTTTTGACTATTGCCCAAGAGTCAAGCCAACCGACCGCACCTTGGTCCGGGATTGAATAATTAATCGGTAGACCTCTACCAATTTCAGTTCCAGCCAATCCAGACCAAAGATTTCCAACTGTAATTTGACCAGTGGCAAATCCCTTAGTCCAATCGTCCGCGGATGCCCAAAACACTTTTGAATTATTTTTTAATGCGATGAGGGATTCTTTAACTTTGGAAAGATCTGGGTTATAAGGGTCTTCGCCAAGATACAAAGCAGCCGTCATGATGGCTGTGGTTACGTCATCAAAGAATGCAACCTTGCCTTTATTCTCCGGATTCCATAGCGATGCCCACTTTCCTGCATCTGCCGGAGGAGTTGCGGTGTTATACGCGAGACCGGTCGAACCCCACATCCAAGGTACTCCGTAAATTTTTCCACCCGAGGATAGATCTGGGTGCTGTTTTAGATTCTCATCAAGTTGTTCATAGTTTTGCAATTTCGTCGTGTCAATAATTTCCAAAAGGTCATCGGCGATTGCTGGTTGGACATATGCAAGATTAGGTAATGCAACATCAACTTTTCCGATTCCGCCATCGCGAAGTATCTGCAAAAGTTCCTCCAAAGAGTTGAAGTATTGATGGACAACTTTCGCACCTGTTTCAGACTCAAATTGTTCAATTGCCCAACTGATATCGCTCCCGTAGTCTTTCCAGTTCGCAACGGTCAAAGTTTGACCTTCAAAAGAGTCGGCGCTAGTGCTTTCCGTTTCCGAACTACCGCAACTCGTCGCAATTAGTGCTCCAAGTGCAAGGGCGCTTACAAAGCTTAATTTTCGTTTAGTTTTTTTGGTCATTTGATTAACGTAACTAAAAATGATGAGTCAGTCAAGACTGTGCATAGAAGCCTTGAATCTACTTGCTTAAGAGCAATCGGTTTGATTACCATGACTCTATTACGGGGTAAAAGTGGAGATTAGACATTTAACGGTTTTGGTCTCGGATCTGGCTAGAGAGGCTGGTCGTGAAGTTTCTCCTCCATTACGAAAAGTTGTTGCGGCTGCGGTAATCACGAATCCGTTTGCTGGTAAGTACGTCGAAGATCTTACTCAGTTGATTGATCTTGGCGGAGAGTTATCAAAACTTTTATCGCAACGAGCAGTTGCGGCATTAGATGGTGCATCGGTGCATAGTTATGGCAAAGCAGCAATCGTCGGTGTTGAGGGAGAACTTGAACACGCCGCAGCGATACTCCACCCAAATTTTGGTCAGCCACTTCGCGATGCGATTGGTGGAGGTAAGTCATTGATTCCTTCGACAAAAAAAAGAGGAGCACCAGGCACGACGATTGATATTCCGTTACATCATAAAGACGCTGCGTTTGTTCGGACGCATTTTGATGCAATTGAATTTCGCATTGGCGATGCGCCATTCGCTAATGAGATTCTTGTGGCACTAGCAATAAGTTCAGGTGGGCGGCCGCTACCGCGCGTTGGCGGATTGCAAGCAAGCCAAATAGTTGGCGAAGACGGATTGAGGTGATGCTTTATCGTGTCTGAAATAGTTTTGCGAAATATTGGGCAGATTGTGAGCGGCAGGTTAAGCAATCCGTTGATTGACGGTGACACAATTTTGGTTCGTGACCGATTGATTGCCTATGTTGGAAAAGCTTCAGGGACTGAAGTCTCGCCGAATGCTGGAGTAATTGATTGCGGTGGCGCGATGGTGATGCCTGGTTATCACGACAATCACATCCATCCAGTAATTGGTGACTGGACTCCGCGACAAAAGACCACAGACTTTATCGACTCGTGTCTGCATGGCGGTGTTACAACAATGATGTCGGCTGGTGAACCGCATATTCCTGGTCGACCAACTGATGCAGCAGGAACAAAGGCGTTAGCAATACTTGTTCACAAAGCGTTCAGTAATTTAAGACCATCGCGAGTCAAGGTTCACGCTGGTGCAGTGCTTCTTGAAAATGGATTAATCGAAGAAGACTTTGATGATCTTGCGGCGGCTGGTTGCAGGCTTGTGGGCGAAATCGGAATTTCCGGAGTCAAGGATCCAGCAGTTGCGGCGCAGATGACTCGCTGGGCGCAAGCCCGAGAAATGAAAGTGATGGTGCATACAGGTGGTGCATCAATTCCGGGTAGTGGTGTAATCGGCCCCGACTTCGTTGCCGAAGTGCAACCTGATGTTGCCGGTCATGTAAATGGTGGCCCGACAAGTTTGGCTGTTGGCGATGTTGTGCGAATTCTTGATGAAACAAAAGCACACATCGAACTAGTTCATAACGGCAATTTTACGACTCTTGGATCAATTACAAATTTGGCTCGAGAGCGCAATGAGTTGCATCGAGTTGTAGTCGGAACAGATTGCCCTGCAGGATCTGGTGTTCAGCCGCTAGGTGTTTTGCGAGTCATGGCGTCAATGGCAAGTTTGGGTGGGATCAAACCAGAACTTGCCGTGGCTGCCGCAACTGGAAATGTCGCTCATCTGCATGGATTAAATCGTGGTGTGATTGAAGTTGGAAGAGAAGCGGATCTTGTCGTTGTCGACACACCACTTGGTTCACAAGCAAAAGATGCACTTGCTGCGCTTGCAATTGGCGACACTTTGGCAGTTGCTATTGCGATGATAGACGGCGAAGTTTTATTCACAAAAAGTCGCAATACCCCACCGACAACGCGGACGATTAAATTCACTCCAGAAGGAAAGTAATTAAATGTCACCAAAAAAGCTCCAGAATCTCTGCGCAGGTAAATGGGTTACGAGTGCTACAACCGAATATTCAAATGTTTACAATCCAGCTACTGGCGAAGTAATTGCTGAACATCCACTGTCGACTCAAAGTGAGATTGATCAGATTATTGCAGGAGCGGTCGAAGCATTTGGGCCGTGGAAGCGAACTCCAGTACCGACTCGCTCGGCGATTATGTTTCGGTATCGGCATTTACTCACTTCACATTCAGACGAACTAGCAGCAATTATCACAATGGAAAATGGCAAGACGAACGAAGAAGCAAAGGGAGAATTGCTAAGAGGAATTCAATATGTCGAGCATGCGGCGGCAGTGCCAGAGACGATGAAAGGTTCGGTTACAGAAAACATCGGAACCGGCGTTGATATTGAGTTTATTCGTGAGCCTCTCGGCGTTTTCGCTGTAATAGCTCCGTTTAATTTTCCTGCGATGATTCCCCTGTATTTTGTTTGGGCAGTTGCGACGGGTAATACTGTAATTCTTAAACCAAGTGAATTGTGTCCGCTTACTGCTATTCGGATGGCCGAATTAGCAGAAGAGGCTGGCTTACCAAAGGGAGTATTAAGTATTGCTCTTGGTGACAAGGCAGTTGTTGAACGCCTAGGAACACATCCGGACATGGTTGGACTTTCATTCGTTGGTTCATCAGAAATTGCCGGAATTGTGTACAAGTTGGTGACTGGCGCTGGAAAGCGATGCCAGGCGCAGGGTGGTGCAAAAAATCACCTTGTTGTGACTGATACTGCGGCGATTGATGCGTGCATGCCAAATATTGTTTCGTCAATGTACGGTAACGCATCTCAGCGTTGTTTTGCAGGATCAAATATCCTTGTCTATGAGCAGGTTTACGACGAGTTTCTTCAAAAATTACTGCGGCTTTCCCGAGAATTTAGGATCGGCAACCCAACAGATCCATCTACAACGCTTGGTCCGGTAATTTCGGCAAGTGCTCGAGATAAGTTCATATCGGCAATTAGCGCGGCAGAAAAATCGGGAGCAAAATTATTGCTTGATGGTCGTGGCGTCACGGTTAAGGGTTGCGAAGGCGGTTACTGGGTAGGTCCAACTTTAATTGAATCCGATATATCCGCTCCGGAATTTCGAAACGAACTATTTGGACCAGTGCGTTGTATTGTGAAAGTATCTGGTCTCAATGAGGCAATCGAGATTATTAACTCAAGTGACTATGGCCACACCGCAGTCGTGTATTCAGAGTCAGGCGGAGTCGCCCGCGAATTTAGACAGCGTGTCAATGTAGGCCAAGTAGGAGTCAATGTTGGTACACCTGCTCCGATCGCGTTTTATCCAGTTGGCGGTCGAAAGTCTTCTTTCTACGGCGACTTACGCGGACGGGCAAATGATGCAGTTGATTTTTATACAGACAAAAAAATTATTGTCTCAACATGGCATGGAGACTTAGTGCAATCAAAACCGGTGGATCCTGCATTCACAGGGAAGGTCTGAGGCAGATAATAGCCAAAGAAACAACAAACCAAATACAACGGGGGTAAGCAAATGAGAAAACCAAATACACGAGTCGGTCTTTTGGCAATTGTTGCCTTAAGTTTCGGTCTCGTTTCTTGTAGCAGTGGCGGTGAAACCACCGACACTGTTGCAGTAACAGAAGAAACTACTGCAGCACCAGAAGTGAGTACAGAACCAATCAAGATCGGCGTTGTTGCTGACTTGACAGGTCCTTTCACTATTTATGGAACCAGCCTTGCGCGCAGCGCAGAGTTGGCTGTAGACGAAATTAATGCAGCCGGTGGAATCATGGGTCGACAAGTCGAGTTAATTGTTGAAGATATTGCGACAGATGTTGCGATTACAATCGACAAAGCACGAAAACTCGTCGAAAGCGACATGGTTGATGTTGTAATCGGGCCAATTGGCTCAGACGCATCGGATGCTGTTTTCAAGACAGTTACCCAAGACGGAAAGACTTTGATGATCTACCCAGAAACCTATGAAGGTGGAAAGTGCGATGCACTCTTCTTTTCAACGGGTGCTGTACCTGCTCAACAGATTCGACCAATGTTGCCAATTTTGCAAGAAAAGTACGGCCCAAAGGTTCTACTATTCGGAGCAGATTATGTTTGGCCGCGTCGAAGCTTTGAAGTTGCTAAGCCGATTATTAAAGAAATTGGTGGCGAAGTTGTAGGCGAGGTTTATCTTCCACTCGTCGCTGACGACTTTACCGAATTGGTAAATGCAGTTCGAACTTCGAAACCTGACTATATTTTCACTCTCTACCCAGCAATTTGGGGTGCAGCACTTAAGGCACTCACAGATGCTGGTGTAATGAAAGGCGTCGGAGTCGGAACAACATTCTTGGGCGACCCAGATCTCGCAGGTATCGGTGCAGCAGCAGCAGGACAATATACTGCGTTGCCGTTCTTCACCTCGGCAAAGGGAGATGGAGTTGCAGCATTCTTGAGTGCATACTCGGCGAAGTTTGGTGCTGATCAGATTCCATCTGGTGGAGAGTCAATGGGCGCTTACAATGCAATCAACCTATACAAGTTGGCTGTAGAAGCAGCAGGAAGTAAAGATGGTGCAACTGTTGCCAAGGCAATGGTTGGCCTTTCGTTTATGAGCCCAACGGGCAAAGTAACAATGGAAGCATCACATCATTTGCGTCAGACAATTCAGTTAGTACGAGTGAGTGATAAAGGTGTTTACGAGCACGTTCAGAGTTTCACTGATCAAGATCCAGAAGAGGGTTGCTCGCTCTGAGTAAACCGTTAGTTAATAGATTCTCGGTCGCCCAGAAATGGGCGACCGAGTTTTCTCGGCCTCGCCGACGACGTGCAACTGAGTTTTTACTTGGCACAGTGTTATGTCTATTGCCGTTTGTGTCTTCGGATTTATTTTTCATCGATCGCTTTGGTCGCTATTTGATTTGGGCCATCTTCGCAATTTCAGTAGATCTAATGTGGGGCTACGGCGGTATGTTGACTTTCGGTCATGCCGCTTTTTTTGGGAGCGGCGGTTATTTAATCGCGATTTTCACAACTCGATCTGGTTGGTTTTTGCCGATTCCGCTCTGGCCGGCTTTGCTTCTTGCGCTATGCGTAGTTGCAGGTTTTGCCTTTTTGCTGGCATCGCTAGTGTTTCGCGGGCGCATGCCGCTGCGCGGGATCGAATTCGCTGTAATCACTCTTGCAATTGCATATTTACTTGAGCAGTACGCCCGCGCAGGAGGAGAAATTACTGGTGGTCAAAATGGAATCTTGTTTGAAGATAATTTAGAAATATTTGATTTCGACTTACATCGTGGACGAGGTTTTTATGCCTTAGCCGGGATCTCTCTTTTTATAATTTATTTGATCTCAAGATCGTTTGTTAATTCGCGTAGTGGATTGGTAATACGAGGGATTCGTGGTAACGAGGACCGGATCGAACTACTGGGTTACAACGTGCCGAAGTTAAAAGTTGGCCTGTTTGTGATGGTCTCAGTCTTCGCTGGCTTTGCAGGCGCGTTGTTTTATCTCCACGATGGCATCGTCTCGCCAAGTGCAGTTGGCGTCACCGCTTCAACTCAGGTGCTGTTGTGGGTTGCCCTTGGAGGTCGAGGAACCTTGGTCGGGCCAATCGTCGGAACGATTATTTTGCAACATTTCACAGCGACATTGTCTGGCACTTTACTTGACACTTGGTTGTTAATAATCGGCGCACTACTGATAGCGGTGGTAATGATCTTTCCGTCCGGAATCTTGGGCTACTTGGGTAGAGGGTCGGCTAAGTGACGGCGTTACTTGAGGCCCGTGGAGTAACAAAATCCTTCGTTGGATTTACTGTGGTTAAAGATGTCTCATTTCAATTGCAGGTCGGAGAGATAACTGGTTTAGTTGGGTCGAATGGTGCTGGAAAAACGACGTTGCTTAATTCTCTTTATGGTAGAACATCGATTGATCGTGGCTCGATATTTCTCAACGGTGTTGATGTCACCGCAATGAAAGCATCTGGGCGAGTGCGGCTTGGGCTCGGGATGGTTTTTCAACTGACAAGCGTTTTTAACGAACTGAGTGTTTTTGAGAACCTTCGTCTTGGTGCGCTCGCAAAGTACAAAGAGGCACGACCATCGTCGGATGACGAGATAGGTGCAATGCTGAAAACAGTCAGTCTTGAGGTACAACAATTTGACATTGCAGCTAATTTAAGTCACGGTGAACAGCAATGGCTTGAAATCGGAATGGTATTGCTCGCAAAACCTCAGATTCTTTTTTTGGATGAGCCGACATCCGGTATGACAAAAGCTGAAGCGGCAAAAACCGCAGACTTATGTAAACAACTTTTAGCCAGCGGGGCAGTTAAGTCGATTCTTGTAGTCGAACACAATATTGACTTCATCCGACGAGTAAGCGAAAAGGTTCTGGTTATGCATCGTGGTTCAATAATTTCTTCAGGGGCAATTGATGAAATACAAAAAAATCAACTTGTTAGAGATTCTTTTCTGGGAAGAATGAAGTGAATGTTTGCCTAGAGGTGAAGAATCTCACAGCTGGATACGGTAGAACAATCATTGTCCGTGATTTTTCGCTCTCGGTTGATAAGGGAAGTGCACTTTGTCTGCTTGGGCTAAATGGTGCGGGAAAAACTACTTTGCTTAAAGCCCTATGTGGATTGCTGCCGTACACAGGTTCGGTCGTATTGAATGGCAAGGAAATCTCTCATTTAACTGGAGCCGAGATCAATCACGCCGGACTGGCTTACTCACCACAGGAAAACGGTGTTTTTGCCGGACTGACCGTTGATGAGCATCTAAGACTTGCGAGAAGATTTGACGCAAACAATCGGCAACGACAGGAAGAATTACTAGAACTTTTTCCAGCGCTTCGTGAACGGCTTTCGCAGCATGCGCAGACGCTTTCGGGCGGCCAACGCAAAATGTTGAACTTCGTGATGGCTCTTTCTTCGGGTCCTTCAATTGTGCTGATGGACGAACCAACAGAGGGTGTCGCGCCAGTCGTGCGTGAGCAGCTTGTTGAAGCTTTAAAAGTAATTTCAAAGATGGTTTCAATAGTGATAGTCGAACAGAATCTTGACACTGCATTAGCCCTTTCGACTCAGGGACATGTGATGGAGCGAGGTCGAATAGTCGCATCTGGAGATGTCAATCAAATGCTCAGTAGCGGTCTTCTAGAAAAACTGTTGGCCGTGTGATGTTGTCTTTGTTTCTTCCAGTTGATTCTTTCAGTGTCGTTGCACTAATCGCAACATTTTTGTTGATTTCACTTGGACTACATTACAGTTTTGGCCTTCTCAACATCGTCAACTTGGTGCACGGTGAGTTTATTCTCATCGGCGCCTATACAGCGTTTCAGATACAGGATTGGTTTGGGTCATCACTACTTGGGATCGTGGTAGCACCTTTTGTGGCGGCGCTCATCGGTGCGTTTGCCGAATTCGTTTTGATTAGGCGACTGTATATGCGCCCATTAGACACACTGTTGGTGACATTTGGTTTATCTCTGGTAATTCGTCAAGGCATCCAACTAATTTATACGGCAAATCCAAAACAGGTTGATGACCCAATTTCTAAATCAGTTACTGCTCTGGGTTTTAATATTCCGCTTTGGCGGTTAATGATCGTAGTTGTCGCACTTTCTCTCGTGGCGATTTGCTTGCTATTGAATCAAACGACTCTCGGGGTTCGTTGGAGAGCGGTCGTTGCAAATCCTGAGCTAGCAGAAACTATGGGGATAAGTAGAAATCGTGTTCGCACAAGTTTGTTTGCCGTTGGGTGTGGCATCGCTGGGCTGTCAGGCGCAATGCTTGCACCAATCAATACGCTAAGTCCCCAATTTGGTTTGAGGTTCTTGATCAATTCATTCCTTGTTGTGATTTTAGGTAAGCCAGGCTCGATCAAAGGAATGTTGATTGCAGCTTGTGTGCTCGGTGGATCATTAGGTATCCTGCAGTTTCATGTTTCGACTGTCTACGCGCAAATGATCGTTTTGCTTGTCGCAATAATCGTAACTCGGTTACGACCTCTTCTTCAGAAAATTTAGGACCTAGACCGATTTAGAAATTACGACTCCCAGATTTGCCAACTCTTCAAGTGCGGCAACTGTAGTTTCTGGCGCGACGCCAGCACACAGGGGCAAAAGTAAGTTGACTTTGAAGCCCTCCTTAATTGCATCTATCGCAGTCGCTCGATCGCAGTGGTCGGTAGCCAGACCGACAATGTCGACATTTGTGATTCCTCTATCGCGCAGAATTGAAGTCAATGATTCGCCTTTTTCTGTTGCACCCTCAAAACCGCTATAGGCAGCGGTGAACTGTCCTTTTGAAACGATCACATCAATTTTTTCATCGAACGAGCAAACATCATTAAGGTTTGAATGAAATTCGGCGCCACGGCTTTCTGCGACACAATGGGGTGGCCATGTTGTCGAAAAGTTTGGTGAATCCGAAAAATGATCCTTTGGATTAATATGCCAATCTCGTGTCGCAATCACGATGGCGTATCGCGACCTTTTGTCATTGAGGTATTTAGAAATATCGCTGGCAACTTGAGCTCCGCCTGTTACGGCGAGCGATCCACCTTCACAAAAATCGTTTTGCACATCGACAATTATTAACGCTGTATTCAAAGTGATCTCCAAAAGTTGTATTGTTGGAGTGGTTGCCTTATTACTTTAGGAGGAACACCACTGTTAGTGCCCAATTTGAGGCGTACAGTAAAGAAATTCGCCGTACCATATTTTTAGTAGTAAATTACTCGTACACGAGCAATTTACTTGATTGGGGAGTAAATATGTTGATAAGAGACGAGTATTTCGCACCGCTTTTGCTCGAAGATGTCCTCCACGTAATCAACGACTCTGTTTGTACGGTTCTTGCTGGCGGCACCGATGTATACCCTTCGCGAGTCGGTAAAAATTTGCCGGATCGAATTGTCGATTTATCTTTAGTCAAAAATCTCAGAGGGATAACTTTCCAAGAAAGGTTTTGGCGGATCGGGGCGACGACAACGTGGGCCGACATTGTAAACACAAAGTTACCTTCTGGATTTGACTGTCTTAAACAAGCCGCGACACAGATCGGGGCTGTTCAAGTGCAGAATTCTGCAACGATTGCAGGCAACCTGTGCACAGCGTCACCGGCTGGTGACAGTATTCCTGCGCTACTCGCATTGGACGCAGAGGTAGAACTGATGTCTGTTAAAGGTTTGCGTCGCTTAAAGTTAGAAGACTTTATTATTGGTTATCGTAAAACTGCACTAGAAACAAACGAGATCGTTACATCAATCAACATTCCTGATGTCGCAGCGAATGGCACAAGTTCATTTGAAAAATTTGGGACACGGGCATATCTGGTGATCTCTTTAGCAATGGTGGCGACTTCAATCAGGCGAGACGTTTCAGGCGATATTTCAGATTTGAGAATTTGTGTTGGTGCATGTTCACCAGTTGCAAAAAGAATCACAAAACTTGAAGAGCGGCTAGTTGGAGAGAGAAAATCAAAAACAGCAATTGATCAAATCAAAGTGGAAGATTTTTTAATGTTGAGTCCGATAGATGATATTCGCTGTACTGCAGAATACCGTTTTAAGATATTGCCAGTCCTCGTCAAGCGAGCGCTTGAGCACAGTGGGTGGTGAACTTATGACGACAATTAAGTTTCATCTAAATGGATTATTAGTTGAAACCCAATCGAGTGCCAAGCGACTTACAACTTTCTTGCGAGAAGACTGCTTTCTTACTGGAACAAAAGTCGGCTGTGATGCAGGTGACTGTGGAACATGCACCGTGTTAATTAATGGTGATCCGCATTGTGGATGTATGACAGCAGTCGGACATCTTCCTGGTGCTTTTGTTGAAACTGTTGAGTCACTCAGTAAAAGTTCACTCGGACTTGCGATACAGAAATCATTTGCGATTCATGGCGCGGCGCAATGTGGATTCTGCACACCAGGAATGATGATGGCAACAACCGCTTTATTGCGAAGCAATGCTCATCCAACTGTTCAAGAAGTCGAGGATGCGCTTGGTGGAGTACTTTGTCGGTGCACTGGGTATCGCAAGATTATTGATGCTGTGGTTGAAACAAACTCAGAATTGCAACCAGTCGCATTACCAACACCAGGCAAAGCAGTTGGCTTGCGGATTGCTCATGTTGACGCGCAAGAAAAACTCTCAGGTACCGCAATATTTGGAGACGATCAAGTGCCGACGAAAGCCTTAGTTGTGGCTGCGATTCGCTCGCCCTTTCACCATGCAAAATTTGAAATCGGAGATATCAAACATTTTATAGATCATGCAACTGGTGTACACGGAGTTCTCACGGCTAGAGATATTCCAGGTCGCAACATCTTTGGGGTAATTCCAAAGTACGCCGACCAGCCAGTGTTTGCCGAAACCGAGACTCGATTTATTGGCGAGGCAGTTGCTGCAGTTGTGTTTGATTCAAGTTCATTCAATTTATCGATGCTCGAAAAGTTTCCAATTTCGTGGACTGAGTTGCCAGCGCTACTAACGACTGAACAAGCAGTTTCAAAAGATGCAAGTTTGATCCATCTAGATCGACCAGGCAACATTTTGGTACGCGGTATAGTCGAGCGTGGCGATGCAGAGGCCGCGCTTGAGGCAAGCCATTGTGTAGTCGAACGAACTTTCACCACTCCGTTTATTGAGCACGCATACCTTGAGCCGGAAGCCGGTTGGGCATTTATCGATGACGATAAAAATGTAGTAGTTCACTCAAGCACTCAAGCACCGCATATGGATAGAGATGATCTTGCGGCGATACTTGCTCTTCCGGTTGAAAAAATTTATGTGGTTCCGACTGCGGTTGGTGGTGGGTTTGGGAGCAAATTAGATTTGAGTTTGCAACCATTTGTTGCGCTTGCAGCGCTGAAGTTTCAGACAACCGTGCGAATGGCTTACAGTCGTGTTGACTCAATTCGCACAACTACAAAACGGCACCCATCGCGGATCACAGTAAAGGCAGGAGCAGATGCAAACGGCAAGTTGACTGCTGTAACTCTTGATGGTGTGTTCAACACTGGGGCTTATGCATCGTGGGGGCCGACAGTTGCCAACCGTGTGCCAGTTCATGGTTCAGGGCCATATATTGTCCCTGATTACAGAGCCACATCGCAAGCAGTGCACACAAACTGCGCACCAGCCGGAGCATTTCGCGGGTTCGGTGTGCCGCAAGCAACGATTGCACAAGAGTGCACCTACGACGCACTCGCTGATGCTTTGAAAATTGATCGCCTTGAATTTAGATTGCGTAATGCTTTAGTCGCTGGAGTTCCAACCGTTACAGGACAAATTTTTGAAAGCGGTGTGGGATACAAAGAATGCCTTGAAGCATTGCGCCCGTATTGGAAAGAGAAATGTTTACGTGAAAAAAAAGTCAGCCAATTTATGCGTCGAGGTGTCGGCATAGCTGGTCTTTGGTATGGATGCGGAAATACCGCGCTTCCAAACCCGTCAACAATCATGGTTGGAGTACTACCAAGTGGCAAAATAGTTTTACATCAAGGCGCAGTCGACATCGGTCAAGGCTCAAACACTGTGATGACACAAATTCTTGCTGATGCACTTTCGGTATCAATGGACAGCATTATTCGAGTTGGGGCAAGTACAAATAGCACTCCAGATGCTGGAAAGACCTCAGCATCTCGGCAAACATTCGTCTCGGGAAAAGCCACATATATGGCAGGTATCGCACTTCGTAAAAAGATTCTGCAACTTGCTGATGCTGATGAAAGCGCTTCAATTGAACTAATTGCTGGCGCCATAAGAGTACTTTCAAAAGGAAAGTTCCTTGAAATTTCATTGCGCTCGCTGGTCGTTGACGGATTTGGTTATGTTCTTTCTGCGATAGAAAAATATGATCCACCGACAACATCACTAGATGAGCATGGTCAGGGAGAGCCGTATGCTGTGTATGGTTTTGGAGCCCAGTTAGTTGATCTTTCTGTTGATATACAAACAGGGAAGGTCAAACTTCACAGCATTGTCGCTGCATATGACGTGGGTAAAGCCGTAAACCCATTGCTCGTTGAAGGTCAGATCGAAGGTGGAATTGCGCAAGGAATTGGCATGGCATTAATTGAAGAATATGTTCCTGGGTGCAACGACAATTTGCATGACTATTTGATTCCGACAATTGGTGATGTTCCAGAAATTGTTTCAATTTTGATTGAGTCGAATGACCCTCACGGCGCATACGGGATTAAAGGAGTAGGCGAGCATACGCTGATTCCGACGGCGCCGGCAATACTTAACGCAATCCGTGACGCGACTGGCGCAATAGTAACTCAACTGCCAGCAACACCAGAGCGCGTTCTTCGAGCGTTGAAAGAGGTTGTGCGTGTCTGATCATGATCTTGATGTCGAAGAAGAACAATTAGGCGAAGGAAAAGTTCGCTGTGAAGCATGTCCGATTCGGTGCTTCATAAAACCTGAACAAACTGGTTCGTGCGATCGATATGGGAATGTTGATGGGGTTCTCACGCGAATGGATCCCGTGACGGTATTGCACATCACCAAGAAGCGAGGTGGCAATGTTGTTCCTTTTGCGTTAAACGCCGAATCTTGGGGTGGCGAGGCAAGCATCTCGCCAGAAATAGTGATTATTGGTTCAGGCTCTGGAACAACTTATCCCGACTATAAGCCTGCTCCGTTTATAATTTCGTCAGTTCATGACGGTGTTGACACCGTCACCGTGGTGACGGAAGGTATTTTTTCTTATTGTGGAGTAAAAGTAAAAATTGACACTGACCGCCATATCGGCGATGAGAGATCCTTGGTGATGCACGAGGGCGAGCCGATCGGTCATGTAAGTACCGCTGAATATGGTTCACAGATGTTGTCGCTTGGTGGAGTTCATCACCTAACAGGAATTACAAAACACTCTGGTCTTGCAACGATGCGGGCACTTGAGGAAATGTGCGAAAAGCGAGCAGTCGAATTACAGGTAGAAGGCGGTGCGTCTCTAGTTATTCAAGCAGGAACCGCACCAATTATTAACGGTGTTGTAGAGCAACTAATGCGTGTCGGTTGTGGGTCAGCAAGCGTAGGAATGTTCGCCGGCCAATGGCAAGATGTCGTTGATGAAGTCGTGGTTGTAGATGAGCACATCACTGGTGTGCTGACGGAACATCAAGCAGGTGCTGTGCTCGGCATGCGTCCATCTGGTATTAAATTGCGTGGTCGGCGCTCAACACCGGGACGATATTTTAATGTTGCTGAGCCTGGTAGTGGTTGGGGTGGAACAAATATTTCGGACCCACTAGATATTTTGCAACCTTTCAAGCCGAAACTGGCTTGGCCTGGATTGCGCTTATTGATGGTCAGCACAACCGGCGATGCGGCCGAATATTTTGTGTTGAATGAAAAACTTGAACCCATTCGCAAACCATTACCCGATGATGTAATTCCAACAGTTGAGCAGATCGGATTTAATTGTGAACCTGCCTTAACATCTGTTGTATTTATGGCTGGCGCTGGAGGATCGCTTCGTGCCGGAACAACGAATTCTCCAATTCGATTAACAAAATCAGTGCGTGACGCCCAGACAATCGTAACTTGTGGTGGTGCACCTGTTTATATTTGGCCTGGCGGTGGAATAACTTTTATGGTTGATATTGAAAAAGTTCCACCTGGTTCCTTTGGTCATGTTCCGACACCGGCGATTGTTGCACCGATTGAATTCACAGTTTCGCGTGAAAACTATATTGCGCTGGGGGGTCATGAGAAATCAATTCGTGAGAT
>Ga0194133_10003303_pt1 | contig 23205 bp, 15 predicted proteins | sample TA2KigOf40mmetaG_FD_155448 | JGI IMG/M metagenome (GOLD analysis project Ga0194133, IMG submission 155448) | Freshwater microbial communities from Lake Tanganyika, Tanzania - TA2015055 Kigoma Offshore 40m | ecosystem: Environmental > Aquatic > Freshwater > Lake | place: Tanzania: Lake...
AACTGCTCCATTATTAATTGCTGCGGTTGCAGATTGACCAGCAAGACCACCACCAAGAGTTACGATAGGTGGGTATATATATCCAGCACCAGGATTTGTGATTTCAAAGCGTTTGAAATATCCACCATTTGATAAATTAGCAACCGCAGTTGCTCCTGATCCTGTTGTTGTATCAGTAATAGTTACGATTGGTGCTAATTCATATCCAGAACCCCCAGAGGTTACATTAATTGATGCAACTGGTGTATTGATTATTGACACTGAAGCAGTAGCTTGTCTTCCTAAATTTGGCACTGGAAGACCAGCAGTGGTAGTGTCTAGTTGATACGCAGGAGAATTGTAAAAATTACTATCTACATTCAATCCTGCTTTCAATACGATTTGACCTAGACTGTTCTTCTTTTCCAGAGTTTCATAATGATGAATAGCATCTGGATTACCATATGCTTTTACAACCATCTCATATAGATCTGATTCTTTTACGGGTAAATCAAAATAAGAATTGATGATATTATTTGATAGAAGAATTACCCAATCATATTCGGATGTGTTGTAAAATTTATATGAAAGATAATCTAAACGATCTTCATCTGTCATTGTATATTCATTAAAGAAATTTTGAAAGTTGTATGAACTTTCAGTGATCTTAAATCTTCTAAAGAAATTTTTCGCAAGAATATACTCTTTTTCTGAGAAGGGAAATACGAATGGTTTCTCTTCATACTCTATGTTTGGTAAGCGATTAAAGTATGCCATGATTATCTTGCTTTATTATCTACTAAATCTTGTCTGAATACAAGTTTGGTTTCCATTAAAGTTATTGTTAATGAAATACCTAGAGGTTTGCCATCTGAGTATGACATGTAACCATTATCTGTAATGTAATTAGCACTCACTGAACGTATACCAGACACTTTATATTTTGGAAGATGATCATTTTCTACTAATCCACCCGAGGATCCTCTAGTTTTAAATGTTACTTTGCAAAGATCTGGTATTGATATAAAATTATTTCCTTTTGATCCAAAGATTGCTCCATCTGCATCAGGTAATGCTGCTTTCTTGAACGAATCTACTATACCTATAACTTGATCTGCTTCAGATGAAGATCTAGGAATAAGTTTAAAATTATAACCATGCTCTCTTAACTGAGGACCGCCATACAACAGTTCAGTATTAGGATTTAAAATTTGATTATTAGTTAATTGTAAAATATCACTAGCAGATAAATTGGATCCTATTCCTTGAATTCGATTGAAACCATTTGCTAATGCTTTTAATACATCATCTCCTAAAGCTTTACCTAAACTTTTGTATGTGTCTTTATTAGTTAAATCAGTAAAAATTCCTTGAGTAGCACCGCCAAGATCTCCACTAGCTAAAGCTTTAGATACTGGTGTTGCAATAGTTTTTAATCCAAATTGTGCAAGTGATGTAGTATCTTTACCTCCCCATCCTCCAGTAAATGAACTGCCAATATCACTTGGCATATTTAAATAAACGCTAGGAATAGAAGATCTTGTTAACTTTGAAAAGTCTGTAGTGTAGTTTATAGCAACATTAGATCCACTTCCACTTGCTCCTGCGATTGGGGTTTGATATTTAAAAAATTCAAAAAATACAAAGTCACTGCAACTTTCTATGTCTGATGGATATCTGTATGTCATTGTTTACATCCTAACATTGTCGATGTCTTCTGGTCTACCATAACCTTTGATAATCCTCTTGGCTTTGATACGGTCATTGTATTTTTCGTTGGTTTCTTTCCACACATCAGAAGATTTGTATGGAATTAATACACCACTTTTCTCTCTCACAAAATGTTCTACAGGTAGAGTGATAGCGGTATCCCATTCATCAATAGCAAGATCTAATAAGAATCCATCTACGTGGTCTAAAATATATTTATGAAAGCATGATCGAGGTAAGTCAATACGATCATCTTTTAATTTTTCAATAGCAATTATTCTTTTTCTTGGTTCCATGTAGTGCAAATTAGCGCCAAAGAAATGATCTGAGTTTGCTTTAATAACATAAACTAAAGGAAAGGTATCGTAGTATGGAAGATACTTCATCTTTGCTTTGTATTCAAAAAGAAATAATCTTCCTTGTCTGGCATAACGTCTCAACATATTTTCATCGCGGGCATCTTCATCATCTGTTTTATCTCTTCTCTCATCACGAATAGTTTTATCTGGGTGTTGTTTATATTCTAACGCCATCGAACGAACAGTCTTTCTATACCATTGCCAAGACTGTTCTTCTCCACCCGCTTTTTCTTTGACTCTTTCAAATAAAGTATTATAACTTTTCTTCTTTTGCTTCTCTTCTTTTTTAAATCCCTTTGCCATTTATCATACCCCCAAGTGATCTTCGGTGAGAATAAGGAACTGCATTTGTCTATCCTCACACCAGTCACTTGCGGCTTCCCATTTCGCTTGGTTCTTCAGGAACGTTAGCACTTTATCTTTATAAAGTTTTGTCTGTTTCTTTGAGGGAGGTGGAGGTATTGTTTGATTCTTTGGTTTGACTTCAATGAGATACTTTTTGATTTCATTTGTTTTTGTATGCACTTTAATATAGAAGTCTACATAATACCTATGCACCCTACCATCCACAGGTGAACGATAAGGTATCACAACTTCCTCACTGCCCCACTCAATCACACTTGGATTTCTATCACAGAATGTCATGAACTTTCTTTCCCAGAGAGAACGATAAACAATGTTCATCGGATTGCCTCTGTATTTTTTGGGATTTATGGGGCGATAAAATCCCGAGTATGCCATAAATATAAATATAACTTCTCAAGGTATTTATTCGATGGGAGTTCAGGCTTATATACAAGCTATATCTAATGGAAGAGGAATGGCGAAAAGCAATCGCTATTCTGTTTACTTTCAAGGTGGCACCATCGTGCCTTATCTTATACAAAAAGGATTTGGTGGAATAGATGCGAAGGTAAGAGATACTATATCATTAGTCGGAGAAAGAGTTCTCATTTTTTGCGACGAAGTTTCTTTACCAGGAGCTCAATCTAATACTGGATCAATAGTTAGACATCCTGGTGCTAATCCAATTTATTATCCAACAAATCCAATATATAATGATCTCCAATTATCTTTTATGTGTGATGCTGAAATGCAAGCATTGAAGTTTTTGACAACGTGGCGCGAAAAGATATATAAAAAAGTTGGTCGTTCGTATCAAGTAAATTATCCTGATGAATATGAATGTAATATTGTAATTGAAAAAAATGAACCCACTCGTTCATCTGAAGTTGGAAATTCTCCAGCAAAATACACCCTTAATAAAGCGTGGCCTTACTCTGTAGATGCAATTCCTTTGTCATATGGATCTTCGCAGTTAGTTAAAGTTACTGCTAATTTCTATTATCGAGATTGGGAATCTACTTTCACACCTATCTCACCTATAACCTAAATATTTTTACGAACATATTATTTGCTTTGGAGTAATCATGACTTTACCAAAACCCCCAGTTCCTACTTATGAATTGGAATTACCATCAACAGGAAAACCAATTAAGTATAGACCATTTCTAGTTAATGAAGAGAAAATTCTTCTCATGGCTATGGAGTCTGAAGATGAAAAACAAATCACAACTGCGGTAAAAGATATTGTAAAAGCATGTGTGATTACAAAAGGAATTAAAATTGAGGAACTGGCATCATTTGATATTGAATATCTTTTCCTCAATATTCGTGGCAAGTCTGTTGGTGAAGAAGTTCAAATGAAAATCACATGCAGTGATGATGATGTCACTGAGGTCGATTATACTTTGAATATATCTGAGGTTAAGGTTCAGAAAGATCCAAATCATAATAATAAAATTATGTTGGATGATACTACTGGAATTGTTATGAAGTATCCTGGAATGGATCAGTTCATTCAAACTCAGATTATGATGAAGACATTGAACGCAGAAGAAGTTTTTGATATCATCGTAGATTCTGTGCATCAAATTTTTGCAGGCGACGATGTTTATGAAGCAAAAACTACACCCAAAAAAGAAGTTGAAGATTGGTTAGGTGGATTAACATCCAAGCAATTTGAAAAGATCAAAGACTTCTTCGCTACGATGCCTAAACTTTCCCACACATTTAAGATCACCAACCCAAACACAGAAGTTGAATCGGAATATACTATTGAGGGTCTTGTAAATTTTTTCGGGTGAGCATGTTCCATGACAATTTGGCTAACTATTATCAGTCAAATTTTAATCTCATGTATGTTCATAAGTTTTCTTTGACTGAGTTAGAGAACATGCTTCCTTGGGAAAGAATTGTATATGTTACTATGTTGAATCAGTACATAGAAGAGCAGAACAATAAAAACAAATGAACCCAGCACAACCGCCAGAAGGAATACTAGATCCCAAAAAACCTTATTGGTCTGCTGATAGGGTTGGCGAGGCAACTTGGTTGCGTCTCAAAGGTAATCTAACTGGTAGACGAGTAGAGGGGTTGAGCGAAAACTTCACATCCTATGTAAAACTTGGTGATGCTGATGCTGATAAGTTAATTGAAAACCTTAAAAAATGGGGTAAGTATCCTCAACTAAATCAGACGGATAAGTCTGGTGGTGCATATAATGCTGAAGCATATCAGAAGTGGTTGGTAGAAGAGTTCCTTGAGAAACCATTTAGAGAACAAGTAGATCAGAAGATTGAAGATGCTGAGATTGATAGACTTGTAAATACAAGAAGAGAAAATAAAGTAAAACCACAGACGCCTTTAGTTCCCAAGCAAGAAGAACCAAAACCTGTGGTCTTACCTCCTCTTCCACCAGAACCAAAGGTAGAATTAACACCACAACTTCCTGCCACTCCTGCTCCTCCACCACCAGCTCCAGAACCAGAAAAAAAGAAACCATTCACACTTGATGGTGTTGATTTAATATCACCACGTCAAATGCCATCGAATGTTTCTAGAGCGATGGCGAAGTATGGCACTGCTTTAGATTCTATTGGTAACCAATTATCTAGACAAAATTCTATTCTTACTAGGAACCTTGGATACCTTAGAAGAATTGAACAAGGTTTAGATGATACTAAGTTCTTACTACAACAGATGGGTGAGAACTATCAAGAGGCATTAGATGATTTTGAAACTGAAGAAAGGAAAAAAGAATTCAGAAAGAAAATAATTCTTCGTTTAACTTCGCCATTCAGAAAAAAGAAAGAGCAGCAACCCATATCATCATCTGCACCAAAAAAACCAGAGAAAAAATTATCTCAAGGTGGATTTTTAAACAGTGGATATCCTACAGCATTTTCTAGTGGTGGTGTAAATTTTGGTGGTCAACAGTCAGGTAAAATTATACAACCAGGAGTATACACAAATCCTGTTCGTGGATTTTTACCACCAGGATCTATTGTCATTCCTCGCAATAGAAACTTCGGAAAAGAAGCACTGAATTTATATGATACTCAAAAATATCAACAGGCACATGGAGAATCTTTACAAAAATCTGTAAGTGTTTTATTGGGTGCTGGTGTTTCTGTATATGGTTCTGTGCTTCGTAGTTTGGGTCCTTTAGCAGGTTACTTCAATGCTAGTATACCTAAAATTATTCCGACTGTTTCTTCTATACTTGGCATATCTACAAGAGCAGTAATTGATATGTTTGGTGGTCCTGCTTATGCAGGAACGATGCCTAACAATAAAGAAATGCAAACTTTCCACAAGTCATGGAAAGCATATATGGATAGAAGAGGATTGTATTTTCCTGGAGGTGTTAATGCTCCTGGAGATAATAATCCACAAGGAGCTGGAGAAGGTGTCGATTCTGGAGGACCAGAAGTAGAATGGGCAGGTGGTCTTGAATATGCACCACCATCAAATCCATTTGCTGATACTGATGGGCAAGAAACAGGTATTGATATATCATTGAAGGGTAAGGGATCGAATGGTTATGGTCAAGGATTAACCATTCGTAACCCATGGGATAATCTTTACTACTTCTCAAAAGTTCCGAAAGGATTTCAGAATCCTGGTTCTCCAACTAGAGGTATACAAGGAACTTCTCAACGAGTTGCTAAGGGTAGAGGTCCTTCTGGATTCGGTCACTGGGCAACATATTACGTTAAAGATTCTGACGGAACATTCTATGAATTGATGATAGGTCACTTAGACAGACCAGCACCAACTTGGGATGATACTGGTAGTGGAGTCAAACTTAATAAAGGAGTTAAGATTGGTGTTCAAGGTGCTAGTGGATCATCAGTAGGTAATACTCCTGATGGCACATATGATCACATGACCACTCATATTAATTCGCCTGGCAGAAGAAACCCAGGAAGATCTGGTCAACTCCTTATACAATGGGCAAGAGATTTGAATGCATTTAAACCATCTAACATGCCGCAACAACCACAGATTGCACGTAGACAATTAGGTGGTTGGGTATCTAGTTTGTTATCTCCTTTCATGAAACCAAAAGGTTTAGGATTTAGTGGAGTGAGAGCTGGATTTACTGGCATGGCAAAACAAGGATTTGATGCTATCATGGGTGGCGATAAATTTAGATTAGGTAGATGGAAACCACAACTTCTTGGTAGAGGAGCATATGCTGCTCCAACTGTGAAGGGAGCGCAAAGATATGCTGGTGCTGCTGGATCTATGGGTGGCAAACAACTTCCAGGTGGTGTAATTAAAACTATTGTTCCTAGAGGTGCAGTTGGCAATGTTTTAATTGATATAGTCGAACCACAATTCAAAGTAAATCCAGCAACATTTGATAAAGGAAAACTATTAGCTGATAAATTATTGCGTGGTCAATATAGTAATAGTAAATTAGCAAATGCACTTCGCTCTCAACTAATCACAGGTAAATCTGTTCAAACAATGTCGCAGATTTCTGGATTAGGAAGAGGTGCTGCATTAATGTCTTTCGGTTCTGGATTGACAAAATTAGGTGGTAGATTCTTGGGTATATTAAACTTACCTGTAATTGGTGATGCCATATTACCAGAAGGAACTAGTTCATTTGATCAAATATCTGGTCCTAACGCATACTATAATGCTCCTGGATATAGAGGACCTAAACCAGTGACTACAATAGAAATGCCAGCAGCATCTCCTGCTCCTGCAGCAACATCTTCAGCATCATCTAAACCACAGTTCGTGAATCTAGATATTCCTACCAGCACGGTGATGCAATCTACTCAGATGAGGCGCATGTGATATGTTACTCAACGATCAAATAAAATCTAAAGCAAAACAAACGAGAGAAGAATCAAAAAGTTTTGAAACTTCTTTGGCATCTGAGTTTAAAAGTCTCACGGATAAGAGTGGGGAAAATTTAAACAAGGTAAATGAACAGTTAGATCTTTTAATAAAATCTGCAGAAAAGGAAAACGAGATTGCTAATCGCGTTGCAGTTTTATCTGCGATGTTTTCAAAGAATGCATTATTAGAAAGACTAGTCTTCAATAAAATAGAAGATAAATTATCTTCTTTTCCTAAGAGAACTGAAGATGTAGAAATTAAAGAAGATAAACCAAAACAAAAATCTAAAACCAGAGGATTACCTACATATAAACCACCGAAGTCTCCAAAGAAAATGGCGAGTGGTGGCGTAACACCAGGAAGCAGTGCAAAGCAACAAGAAAAAACTGATAAAGAATTAATTCCATACTCTCAAACATTAGCAGTATCTTTAAAAGCATCTGGCATAGCCGCTATCACAACCTTGGGGCAATTCATTGAGGGAACTGGAGCATTAGGTGGATTTTTTGCACCATACATGAAGAGTGTAGTAAAACCTTTTGCTGCAGCATTGGGCGTGGGTGGTAATCTTGTTAACAGTTTATTAGGTGGACCAGTTCAAGCGGCAACATTAAATTTAAATAAACAACAAAGACATTTTGGTAAAACATGGGGTAGTTATTTAAATGATCCTTCGTTTATCAATCAATATATTGACAAAGAAGCAGCGGGCGATAGTTTAGATCCTGACAATCCTTCTGGTTATGTTCCAGCTAAGTGGGATGAAGATCCAGAATTTGTTGCATTGGTAAATGCTTTTGCTCAAGAATGGAATTTAAACGCTGCTGGATTGCTTGCATTAATGGCAAGCGAAAGTGGATTGAGACCAAATGCTCGGAATAGTGATGGGTGCGTAGGATTGATTCAGTTCTGCCCTAATGGAGGATTGGGTGGAACTGGTAAAACTGCTGATGAATTGAGAGCAATGACTCGTTCTCAACAGTGGCCTTATGTAACTAACTATTGGATTAAATCTGGTTTAGAGAAAGGAATGACTGCGGGTGATCTCTATGGATTAACGCATGTTCCAAACTGGTATAAAAGAGCAGTAAAAGGAAAACCTATTGGATCTGCGGCAAGAATGAATGCGGCTGTTGCTACATCAGCTGATGGTGGTGCTTATTGGCGTAACCTACGATTAGATTTTAATGGTGATGGTAAAATTACTGTGCTAGATTACGACCAAGAAGTTAAAAGAGTCGGAATAAAGTTTGGAATTAAATACGAATCTGGTGGATTTAGAAAGAAAAAAAATATATTTGATAATACTCCTTTTTTAGTATCTGGTTCAGAGTCTGGATTTGAACAGGAAATATTTGGAACAAAAGTTATACTGCATGGTAGTGAGATTGTTGTTCCTGGAGATAAAGGATTCTATGTTTTTCCTGTTGCTAACCGAAGATATAATTTTTGGTATGACTTTATAAAACAAAATGTATTTGGCGAGAGAGGAGATGGAACTATAGAACGTTGGAAACAAATTGCTAGTGGAACATTTGGCAGTGGAAAATCATTTTCTGCTGGTGGAACAGCAGAGTTTTGGAAAGTTGCTGCGCTAGCTTCTAAAGAAGATAGTTTACATTCACAGGGACAAGCAGATGTTGCACAGTCTTTATATAATCGTGCTGCAATTGGTTCTTATCCTGGCGGAAAAAGTATATCATCTATTATAACTGCTCCTGGACAGTATCAACCAACATTTAATAATGCTGGTAAATGGAATGCTATTAAAGATCGAAAATCTGCTATTGCTGCGGCTGGGAATGCAAGTAAAGTTGATATGGCAGCAAAATCTATAACAAATCCCACTTTACAGCAAGCAGCAGCAAGATTTGTTGGTGGCAGAACAGATTTTATGGGAGAAAGTCAGAAACCTTATATGAAACCTGGCGATATTACTAGAGGACCAGGATACAATTTCCATGGATGGTTTTATGATGCCAAATTACCAAAGGCAGCACCTATACCTAGATCTATTGCTACTCCAGACAAACAAAAGCCAACAGTAGTTGTTAATAAAATGTCTGCTCCTTCTCAACCAAACATTATTCAACAAACACAAGGAGCTATAATGGAATTTACTAATATGATTTTTAATCCACATCGAGTTAAAAAAGAACTTAACTTAAAGCGTATCTAATAAATACTTTTAATAGGTAGGATAAATAGATGTCTTTTGGAACCGTAAGTTCAACACCAACTGGGGGAGGATCAACCCTTACGGGATTCATATTATCTAAAGCGTCTCAAAGTAGAAAAGAAGCGAAAAAAAAGGATAGAACAGCAGAACGCAAAGAGAAAAAGAAAGATCAATCAACTACTGAGACAAAAAGTAAAGAACAAAAATCAAATCCAGCAAGTAAATTGCTGGGCAGTCTTCCAAAAATAGGAGATCTTTTTTCTTTTAAAAAACCTCAGATAAAAAGTGAGGAACCAAAAACCAGAACGTCAGGGGGAGCAACTGGATTAGCACAGATTCTCACTCAAGGATTTGGATCTCTTAGTGCTGATACGATGGGTATATCATCTGGATTGGCATCAGTAACTCAGGTGATGAATAGTTCTTTAAAAGCACAATCATTTACTGCGACTGGTATTCAAACTATTGCTAGTATACTATCAGATCAACTAGAGAATCAAGGATCTATATTATCTACTGTCAAATCTCTTCGCCCTGGCGGCGGTGGTGGCGGAGGAGGTAAGAGTTTGTTCGGAACTTCTAAATCTAGAGGAACATCATCAGATACTTTAACCGAAGCATTAATAAATGCAGCAATAGAAAAAGGTATTGGTAGATTTATTACATCAAGATTATCAAGACTCAATCCATTCAAAAAATCTCCAATAACTCAAGGAGCGGGTGGCAAACCCACTAGACCTAGAATACCTGGCACTGGTCCTAGGGTTACTACGAGTGGTGGAGCTCCTGCTCCAGCAGCAAAGCAACCATGGTGGAAAAAGATGTTACCTTTCGCAGATGATGCTGCAAAAGGTGGCACTAAAGCAGGAGCAAAGGGTGTATTAGGAAAGGGTGTCGAAGCAGGTAAAGGATTACTTGGCAAAGCAAAAGGTTTTGGTGACGATGCACTTCGCATGGGTGGATCATTATTAGATAATCCTATCACAAAAAGATTGGCAATAGCAGGAACAAAATTCGGTGGAAGAGCTCTTCCTTTTGCTGGATCTGGATTTAGTGCCGCTGAGGCAGCAGATAGAGCAAAAAAAGGAGATGCAGTTGGTGCATGGTTAGCAGGGTTAGGTGCTGGATCTGGAACAGTTGCTACTGGAGCTGCTATAGCATCAGCAGGACCTCAAGCAGTAGCAACAGGTCCCACTGCTTTAATAGCGGAAGGAACATCTTTAGTTGCTGATCTTGGGTTGCTTGGATATGATATTTTTAGAGCATTTAAACCAATGGCTCAGGGTGGAGTGATGGTTGGAGAGTCTGCTGGTTCTCAGGGTGAAGAAGTAATGTCACTGACTTCTGCAGCAGGCAGAAAGATTACAGGTGACAAAGGATCTACTTCTGACCCTGGAATGCAGGCATCAGCAGCATCAACTTTATCAGTAGTTGATCAATTTATTAAAGGTATGGGGCCATTAGGTGCTCCAGTTGCTCAAGCATTAGGGCCAGACATTGCTAATCTTACTAGAACTTTTGGTATGTCTCAGACACTTCCTAATTTAAAACTAGGAGGTGGTAAATTTAAAGAAGATGGAAATGCTAAAAGAACTAGGGATAACTTCTTACAAAAATTAATTTCTGGTTCATTGGAAGCATTGGGTGCCAAGAAAAAGGGAGATGCCACAGCACCACCAACAGGAACAGCGCCGCCATCTAATCCTGGAGATACTGGAACAGCAGCACAACAAAAAGCACAACAACAGGCAGCTGCTTCTATGGTAAGTTCAGTTAATAATATGCAAATTCCTGGTAAACCACAAGGAACTATGGGAACCACTGGTGTTAGTTTACCTGGAGGTAGTGTTGCTCCTTCTACGCCAGACAAATTAAGACCAGTAGAAAATGGAAACAATAAGTTTTGGTATGATAAAGATGGTCAAATATATCATTGGCAAGCAGCAAAAGATAAGGCAGGAAAACCAGTTGCATCTGAATTAAAAGCATTGAATAGAACTGAAATGGGTGAAGGTGCTGATGTATCTGGAAACTTAATGGCAAACCAACCACAGTCAACTTCAAAAAGACGTTTCTTTATACGCGATCCTTATACTGGTAAAGTTAAATTATATCAACCTTCATGGATGGAAACTAGTGGAGTTGGTGATATTCTCCAGTGGATTGGAGGCAAAGGTAAGGATGAGTATGATAATAATATTCCTCAGGGATATTACAGTTATAAATGGGACGATGTTTACATGGGTAAAGGTGGGGATAATAAAGCAAAATGGAAAAGAGCATCTGGTGCTGGTGATATTCCTCCTTTCGGTGGAACTGCTCAAAAGTTTCAGAAAGGTGGTAAGGTAAAACCATGGTGGGATTTCTTAAACTTAACTCAACAAAAAAAACCAAAGGAAAGAGCACTAGGTTCCAAGGCAAAACTAAAAGGCAAAGATGTTTATTGGGCTGGTAAAGATTACGGTTGGCAACAACAAAAAGATAGTGGAAGTGCCACTATGAATGCACTGAACAAACCAAGTGTTCAGAAAAAATTTATTCAGGATAAACCAAAACCAAAACCAAAACCAGCTAGAGCACCAGTCGCTGCTACTCAGCAAGCAAGTTCTGATATGGATTCGACAACAGTTATTAATGTTGTTAGCGCGGGCGGGGGAGGATCTGCTCCAATTGCATCTAATACACAAACACAAGCATCATCAAACTATATAAGTAATCCATGGCCTAATGGATTAGCAGGAGTTATATGTACATCTCCATGGAGTGTAGTGTAAATGGCAGATCTTAATGCTGAAGTAAGAAAGGTTGTTCTTACTGATACGAAAGGAAAACAACATTTTTTAACTGGGCAAAATCCAGAGGCACAACTTAATGCTATTAGAATCTATGAAAGCATAGAGTTAAATTCTATTGCTGCCGAACTTGAAGTATTTGACACCGCAATTAATTTAATAGGATCTCTACCTATTGTTGGAACAGAGACTGTTGAGATTGAAATGGTTGCACCAAATATTTCTAACACGGTATATAAATGGAAGTTTGTTGTTTATGGGGTTAGAAATAGAATTGTTTCTAAAAATATTCAATTATATATTTTAGATTTATTTTCTCCAGAAGCACTGAGAAATGAAACATTAAGAATTGGTAAAGCAATAGAAGGAACAGGTGATGCAATCGTCAAACAAATTTTAAGTAATTATGTAGAGACTAAAAAACCAGTATTAACTGAGACATGCAAGTATAAGTTCAAACAAATACCAGCATTGAAAAGACCATTTGATCTTATCACATCGATGCTTCCTGAATGTGTGTCGTCTGCAACTACAGTTCCATCTAGTTCCTCATCTTCAACATCTAAAGCGGGAGGATCTTCTAGTGCTTCTGGTGGTAAAACTGAGGCAGCAACAGCCAGTAATTCTAAAGTTATTTCTGGATCTGCAGGTTACATGTTCTTTGAAACTTATGATGGTTATGTATTCAAATCTATTGATGCATTGATAAAAGAAAATCCCACAAAGCACCAGGAATATGTTTATGGTATGGCACAAAGAGAAGGATCAGATGAGAAAACAAATTCATATTTAATTCTTAATTATGCTTTTGGTAGTCAAGAAAATATTCTACAGAAGATGAGATATGGTGTCTACTCCTCTATGATTTCATTCTTCAATCCATCTACATTAGATTACGAAGAATACTTTTTTGATTTAACAAAAGAATATCCTAAGATGGTTCACTTGGGAAAGGATGAAGATATCCCAGAAAATATTAAAAAATTGTCACAGTTCCCTTCTAGAATTATGTGTCAGTTTTATGATCATGAAACTTTCCATACTGGAACTACGATTGCAGATCCTCAAGTAGCACAAGGAAAAGGTGGCACTCAGTATCCAGATTTCAGAAAACAATGGATGGCACAATCTATCAGTAGAAGTATGATACTGAACAATCAGATACTAAATATCACTATACCTATTAATTTTAATATTAGAGCTGGTGATAAATTGAATGTTAAGTTACCAAACTTATCTGTATCATCAGAAAGAGAAAAGGAAAAATACGATAAAGCAAATAGTGGATTATATCTTGTCAAAAAAATATCCTATGATATTACTAGAGATTCTGATAAAGGCGTGATCGCTGTCTGTAACTTAGAACTTATCCGAGATAACTTAGGGAGTTAATTGTGGAGAATATTCAAAAACATATCGAATATGATAAAAAAATTCTAGATGATCCTTTAGCATCATCTCAGGCACGTAGACATGTTGAAGAAGAATTAGGATCTTTAGAAAGATATCAACAATCTCATCCAAATGATGATCATGATCCTACGCCTTTGGAATTATATTGTAATGACAATCCTAGTGCATCAGAATGTAAAATGTATGATGATTAATCATGTTGTTACCTGAGTTAAATTTACCAGTTGGATTTGCTGGCAAAGATGGATTCTATTGGTGGTTTGGTCAGGTAGAATCTGAAGCAGACCCGAAGAATTCAAATCGTCATAAGGTAAGAATCGTAGGTCATCATGTGATGAGTTGCGACGCTGTTAGCGTTGATGATTTGCCATGGGCAGTTTGTATGTTCCCTGTTACTCATCCAGCAGCAGAAGGTAACAGCACTTACACGCCGTCTGGATTGCAGAAGGGTGCATGGGTCATTGGATTCTTTATGGATGGTGCTAGAGGGCAGCAACCTGTTATCATGGGCACTCTCGGTAAAGTTACTAATTCATCTAAAGATACTAGTCTTTCTAATAAGTTTGGAAATGATGAGTGTTTAGCATTCAAACGTTATGTTCCTGATACTAATCCTATCATCACTCAACCAGCAGGATCTAAGTCTAAGAAGGATGCTACTGCTAGACCTGGAGGAAATAATCCAGTTGGTCGTGCATCAGTTGTATCTGCTGCTGGTGGTGCTGAAGGTCCATCAGGTGCTAATCCTTACGCAAGATTTGGATGTATTGAACGTGCTGATGCAAAGTGCGATGATCCCAATCAAAGTAAAAGTAGATTTGAACAAATTCTTACCGAATTATTTGGAGCTGTATCACAAAATGGTGGTCAAATAGGAACACAATTACTCAGTGAGGCATCAGGAAAACTATTTGATTATGCTAGTGCTGCCAATGGATATGTAACTAGAGTGTTTGGAGTTGCTAAAGCATATTTGAGAGCAGGTAAATTTAAATTGTATGCATTGCTTAAGGAAGGAGTTAAAGCAATCATCAAATTTGTTATGGCAATTCCTAAACCAGATGTAAATCCAAAGACGGGGGAAGCAATAAAAACAAAGAAGACTGGTGCATTAGGAAAATTAACTGAATGGTTGAACGAACAACTAGGTAAAATTAATTGTCAGATTGCTGATCTAGAAGATAAGGTTTTTAATTTTTTATCTAATCTATTATTTGGGTTACTTTCTGATGTTGTTTCTGGTGCTTTGTGTGTTATCGAAGCAACGGTATCAAAAATACTATCAGAATTAGAATCATTCTTGACTAGCACAATCAGTGCTATTCTTGGACCACTTCAATCTATTTTGGGTATCATTGCCAGCCCTCTGAATATTATTGGTGCTGCACTAAATTACATATTCACTCTGTTTGGTATCACATGTTCTGGTGCTGGAAATAAATGTGCTGATGCAGAGAATTTAAAACTTTGCACTGGATCTGCAAACAAAAAGAAACCAGGAGAAGACGATTTTAAAGCATTAGATGATTTAATTGCCAACATAGAAAAAGATGGAGTAACCGAATTACAAACTAGTTGTGAGCAATCGCAAAGTTTACCTTGCCCAGAACCAACAGCAGCAAATGTTGCTGGAGGAACACCTAACCCAGATGAATTTACTGGCCCCCCAGTATTCGCTCCAACTGATCCACCTGACGAAGATTTTGATGATTATTTTAATGACATACCTAATGATATAGATCAGGTTCAAGACACGCCAATTCCTCCAACACCAGTAGCAGTTAACGAAACAGTAGCATCCGAAGTAACTGCACTTGTTGCGGGTTCTACTGTATTGGTAGCAACTGTGAATGGTATTGATACATATGTTTATCCATCTTCGGGTGAAGTTCAAATAGAATCTGCGTCAACAATTCAATTCTCACCTACCTTCTCAATAATAGAGACAACTAATTACACTTTAACTGCTAACAAAACACAAGTTTCTCAGGGAGAAACAATAACTTTTACATTAACATGCACTAATGGTAATGTCTCAGATGGCACGGTATTTAATTATATTATGTTTGGTTTGATTCAAGCATCTGATTTTTCGGATGGAACTACTTCTGGATCAATGATAATGAATGGTAATGTTGCGATTAAAAACATAACAATATCTAATAATATAAGTATTGCTACTAGTGAGACAGTATTATTCTCAGTTGCTCAATCAGGATTAGCTGTTAATTTTGATATTATAAATTCAAACTATGATCCAACAGATCCTTTCGATCAACCAAAGCAACTACCTATACCTAATACTTTCACTCCTCCAGTATTAGGAGAACCAGAAGTAGATAACAATGGCAATATAATTTTTATACCTATCTTGAATCCAGGAGATCCTTATTCATTTCCACCATTTGTAAATATTACTGGCGAAGGTTTCGGTGCGGCTGCTACTGCTGAATTAGATACGGAAGGAAAGTTGTCTAAGATAATCATAAAAAGACCAGGAGTAAATTACTTACCAAATAAAAAACAAGATACTAATTGTGTTCTGGATAGTTTTGTTATAATTAGACCTGGATCTGGATACACTAGTGATACTGTAATACTTCTAGATGGAGAACCTAATCTTGCAAAACCAGTAGTCAATGATGCTGGCAATATCATTTCGGTTGACATAATAAATAAGGTCAAAACCTATGAAAAACTACCAAAGGTAGAAATTATTGGTGGTGGTGCAGGAGCAAAAATGATACCATCACTTTCGTGTTTAGCAACTCAACAATACAATCAATATGTTACAGATTTTGCTCCTTCTGGAACTGATAGTGTGATTGATTGCCCCTGATAGAGGTAAAGAATGGCGACTAGTTGGTTACAGTTACAAAATCAATTAAAAACAGGAGCTAAAACATTAGCTCTACCAGCAGATCCTTCTAATTGTGGTGGGGGATCAAGTAGTCTGCTGCCAGATTCTATATTAAATTTACCAAATCCAACGGAAGCAACTCAGGTAGTTAATGATTTCTTATCTAATGTTCAGGGAACTATAGATGAGTTTGGCGCTGAAGTCATGGGAGTGCTTCAAGATATTGGGGCATGGATTCCACCTGAACTTCAAGGTCAAGGCACAGGATCTTCGAAAGAAGAAGCAGAGAGTTTAAAACCAGCAGCAGTAGATAAAGTTCAGCAAGAAAATAAAAATCCAGAAGTTTGTGTAGTTTCTGGGCACAATACTCAGACTGGAGATGGATACTACTCAGTAATTAATAGTAGTGGTTCATCTATGCATTTGGATGCTGATGGTAGTGTAATTTTTAGAGCAGCAAAAAACCCATCAGATGTTCCAACTACAGGAAGATTTGATGTATGGGCAGATGGAAACGGAATCATTCATATTGGTGAAGGGTTACATATACAAGTAAAAAATAACAGCAAAATCTGTGGAACTAGTGCATACTCTTTATATGTGACGGGTGACATTGATATTCAATCGACAGGTGGAAACATTGGATTGAAAGGAGATAATATTAAATTGTCTGCTGACAAGTCTTTAGAATTGATTGGAGCTGATATTAAAATACATGCAGGTGGAGGTCAAGGAACGTCAAAGAGCGCAAATACAAAGTCACCTACTGAGTATGGTGGATCTATTGATATGCGTTGTGGAACATATAAGGTAAGCTATTCAACAAAACAAGGTGTTGAGACAGCAAGTTATGCTAAGTCAGAAGGAGAAGTTGCTTTCTTGATGCCAAATACCCAAGGAAATTTTGGTATTGAATCTGCAGGAACACTATCAATCAGAACTGGTGGTGACATGCTAGAGGAGATTGGTGGTAGGAAAATGACTGAGGTTATGAATGCTCCGTTGGGAGGATTAAGCTTGGATTTTCCAACAACACCACTAATCAATGGAGTATCTGCTGGATATTATATTGTAAATAAAAATCCAATTCCTCCTGCTATTGGTGCTAGTGCTGAACTAGTGCCTCCATTAGTGTATATTCACTCTCCATTAGTAAGTGGAGATGGTGGGTCGCCTGGGCATGGATTTAGATTCTCTACCTTAGGAAAAGGAGATGTTAATTTTTATACAGCTGCAGGAAATTGGACATTAGCAAACGAAAATAATTTAGTTGCGAGTATTATAACACCTTTTAGCACAAAAGTCACTAGCACTCCAAAAATCTTGACAACTATGAAAGAGCCAGGTATGTATCTTGCCTCGCTATTGTCAAGGGTGTTTATAAGTTCTAATACGGAGGTCATCACTAAAGCAGGTCCTTTCTCTCTTGCACCACCCGTTAGAGGTGTTGGAACTTATATTAAGGTGTCTCCTATAGCAACAGAGATCTCAAACAAGACAGGAATTTATTTGAACTAATAGCGATTTCAAAATTGACCTTCAAATACCAAAAGGTCGCAAAAAAAATCTCGGGTAATTTTTGGTCAAAAAAGTCGAGCTTGACACAACTCCTAAATATCGCTATACTAGCAATGTGGCGCTTTGAGGTCTGAGTCTTATGAATCTCCAAAACCCTTCCGAACAGGCTCTTGACAAGGTAACGATAGACCTGTATAATAAGAAGATAATCATCAGAGGAGAGGAGGGAACTGCTCTTACCTTCAAATGTGCTACAATCAATGAGTTGGTTGACTTAAAAGAAAAATGTGCTAGACTACTCAAAACAGAAAATTTCATCTATCGTTGATGCTGGTTTAGCTATCTGGTGAAAGCACCCGACTCATAATCGGATACAGGTGAGTTCGATCCTCGCAATCAGCATAAGGGAGCATGGTGGAATCGGTAGACACACCAGACTTAAAATCTGTTGGGCAGTGCCCGTGGGAGTTCAAGTCTCCCTGCTCCTATTTCTCACTAAATACGTTGTAGTGGGAATGTTATGAAATACACACTATCGCAAGCATATGTCTTTTATATGGGACAGGTTGTTCGTATGTATTTCATACAAAATCTTCCTTATACCTATGATGAACTTCCACAATTAATTCAAGATCATCCTGCAGTTCAAACTGACGCATTATCTCATAGAGATTATGATGATGAAGATATGTGGAAAATTTCAAATTATCTTATAATGGAAGAAATGCATCCTTTGATGTTTGACTTAGAAGTAGAAAACCCCGAATTGTTACCTAAAGATGATTGACGAATTTTGTGAATACTTTGAGGGAACTTTTGAAAATAAAATGCAAGCAATGTGCGAACCCACAAAGTTTGCTATGATTGAACTACTTCATATTCCTTATGGTGAGCGTAAATATCGTTGTATTCAACGTTATTATGTTGACAAGAATCAATATCGAAATACTATTATTTCGGTAGAACAACAAGATTCTAGAATTCTTGTAAAGAACTATAAGGAAGAAACGCCTGATAGTGGGCAGTTGACATACTTAGAAGGATGTGATACAATATTTGAGAGGATAGGCAATGAGTTTCACGGCAAAAATCTTTGTAAGACCTGCTATGTGAATTGGTCGGGGAAACAAACCTACCTTCAAATAGAGAGTATTCTTGGAAGAGGATACTATCGCGTTATAGACAAAGGATATGACGTAAACACTGACGAACATATATGGGGTTCCTTTTATGGGAGCTTCCAGTTCGTCAAATCGCCTGAGTAGCTCAGCTGGATAGAGCAACGGTTTTGTAAACCGTAGGTCGTCGGTTCAAGTCCGACCTTAGGCTTCCGTGTGAAGGAAGTGGAATTACCTGAGGTTCGCCTCAGGTTTTTTCTTATAAATAACTCAGAAGAAATCACCATATTCGCGGGTCACTGAGAAGATGCCATTAACAAGATTAGATAATCTAATTTCTAGTAAGACTGGAAAATATCTATATGTTTCACCTGATGATTTTAATGCAACAGATGCGCTTGATAACAGAGGTAATTCTCCCCTAAGACCTTTTGTTAGCATTCAGAGAGCATTTCTTGAGGTAGCACGCTTCTCGTATTTACCTAATGTCGATAATGATAGATTTGACCAGTTCACTATCATGTTGTCTCCTGGCAATCACTATATTGATAACCGCCCAGGTGTAGCGGATGTTGCTTCTTTACCGATTTTTCAATATAATCAAGCAGCGCAAGAATGGGAAGCAAATACTAATGTAAGTTTTGATCTTTCTGACACAAATAATATCCTTTATAAGTTTAATGGTCGTGATGGTGGCGCGACTATTCCTAGAGGAACTTCACTTGTCGGAACAGACCTTCGTAGAACACAAGTTCGTGCTCTGTATGTTCCAGATCCTGCAGATAAGGATATTCCTCGCACAGCACTTTTTAACGTAACTGGTGGTTGCTATTTCTGGCAATTTACAATCCTTGATGGTGATTTAGAGTCAAGTTCACCACTTTATAATGTTGGATCTCCTGTTGGTGTTGGTAAAGTTTACACTCAACCAAACGACAGCACAAATTTAGCAATTCCCGAATTCTCTCATCACAAAATTACAAACTTTGTGTTTGCTGATAGAGAAGATTTAGGATTACTGTATAGAAAAGTATCTCGTGTATTCAGCGATTATCAAGCATCTATTGATGATGTATATGTAGAAGGAGCTTCTTCACCTGTTACTGAATCATGGAATAGCACAACTACATATCAAATTGGAGATAAAGTTCTTTATGATGGAAATGCATATGTTGCGAGTGCAGTTTCTACTAATGTAATTCCAAGTAACGACGAACTTAAGTGGGGTCGTCTTGTTATTCGTGGTCGTGAATTTGACTATAGAGTTCAAGAAAATAGAATTGTAGGTCCTCTCTCTGATGCTATTCGTCTAGACGAAATTACTATTACTGATAGTAACCCCACTGGTCTTGTTACTGTAAAGGTAAGAACTAAAATTAACCATGGATTCTTCCCTGGTCAATATGTTGCTATTTCTAACAATGGATTGAATACTACACTAAATGGTGTATTCAAAGTTACCTCTATTAGTCAAATTGATCCTAAAGAATTTGAATATAAAGTTGCTACAACTGCAACTGGTTTAGGATTGATTAGTGGAGCAGTTTATACTGTTGTTTCGTCACCTTCATTGGATACTAACGCTACTGTTCAGGCGGAAGTTGACTCGGTAGAATCTGCTTCACCATACGTTTTTAACTGTTCGATTCGTTCAACTTGGGGTATTTGTGGTATCTGGGCGGATGGTCGCAAAGCAACTGGTTTTAAATCGATGGTTATTGCCCAGTATACGGGTGTTTCTCTACAGAAAGATGACCGTGCGTTCATTCGTTATGATGAGTTCAGCAACACCTGGAATCAAGCTCCTCTAACCGATGCATTTGCAACAACCCCTTATCACATCAAAGGTGATGCATATTGGAAGGATGATTGGAGAAACTTCCACGTTCGTGCTTCAGATGACTCCTTCATTCAGAACGTTTCGATCTTCGCGGTTGGTTTCGCTGATCACTTCCTGCTTGAGTCTGGTGGTGACATGTCTATCACCAACTCTAACTCCAACTTTGGTAATACTTCGATGCATTCGAAGGGATTCAAAGGATTTGCTTTCTCTCAAGATAAAGGAGGATATGTTACACACGTTGTTCCTCCTAAATCTCTATCAACACTTAAAACTACAAAGCAACAATACTATGCATTTGATGTTCAGTTAACTAGAGATGCTAATAACTTCACCAAGTTGTATCTTGGATCTGATGATGCTACAAATCCAGAAAGTCGCCCAGCTGCGTCTATTGGTGGATATAGACTTGGTGCAAGAAGAAATGAAAAGATTTTTGTTAAATTAGATACTACTGCTCCTAAGCAAGCAGAACTATCTCCATCTGGATTTAAAAAGTGGGTTGCTTCATTATCAACACTAACACCATCTAGTTCACGTTCAGTTGAAGATGCAACTACTCTATATGTTTCATCTACCACAAATATTGCTGTTGGTAATCTTGTAAAAGTAGACGACGAATATTTTCTAGTTAGTGCTAAAACTGCAACATCTTTAACTGTAAGCAGATCGCAACTAGGATCTCTGCCAACAGAGCACCTAAATGGATCTACTGTTACCAAGTATGTTCAAAATACTCAAGCATCGACCGTAGTTAATGAAACGGTAGATGCCACTGAGACAATTTTAACTCTTACTAACACTACTGGATTTATTCCTAATGGATTTGCACAAATCAGTAATAATCAGACATCTGTTACTGAGATTGTTCGTATTGTTTCAGTAGAGAATAATGATATTGTTGTTCAACGTGGAGCACTTGGAACTATTGCTGTGCAGCAACCAGTTGGATCAACTGTTACTGCTACCTTTTTAAACAATACATATTCGCCAGCATCTCCAGCAGTTACTACTACTTTAACTGAAAGATATCCAAAGATTATTCCTGCGTCTAATGCTTCTGAAAGAGATTACAATTTAGCACAAGATGCTGCTAATTTAATTGATGCAAATAAAACGTTTATTCAGGCAGAAGCATTTGGGTATATTTTAGAGAAATTCCCATATTTACAAAATATTCCATATGTTAATCCAAACATTACTGCTGAGACTGGAAGATATAGAGATGCTTCTAATTTAATCAAAGGAAACCGACAAGAGATTATTGATTATGCATATAATCAATTAACCACTGCTTTTCCAACATTTGTGAATCCAGATGCTGCTAAGTGCAAGCGTGATATCGGATACATCATTGACGCTATTGCAGATGATCTTTACGATGGTGGTAATGCTCACATGGTTGAAGCAACTAAATCATATTTTGATGGAAACGGTGCTTTAATTACTAATGGTGTTCTAGGAGAGCAAACTCAGTCTGTATTTGCTTTTAATAGAGCAAGAGATTGGGCGAAAAAAGCAATTTCCAATCTTTTAACAGAAAATTCTCTACTTTCAGTTGCTTCTATTACATCTAGTGGAACAACTGTGACTGTAACTACCACAAATAATCATGGATTGAAAGAGGGTGATAAAGTAACAGTAGGTGGAGCAACGCAAACAGCATATAATGGAAAAGTAACTGTTCTTGCTGCTGGATTAAGTGCTACTCAATTCAGATATACTGCTGCATCTGCGCCATCAGCATCTCCAGCAACAGGAGCATACTATGTTTCTACAATCACTATTGATCCTGTAAATGATGATCCTGAAGTGGGAAGATTTAAGGATGCTCGTAACTTAATTAATGCCAATCGCCAAGAAATTATTGATAGAGCTGCTGCTCAAATTGCAATTGACTATCCTAATTTTTATTATCCAGGTGATTCTCAAACTACGGTTTCATCAAGATTCAAAGATTCTTATCGCCTAATTCAGCAAAATAGACAGCATATTATTGATAGAGCAGCAGCAGAGATTGCAGTTCAACATCCAGATTTCTATTATCCTGGTGATCCAGCAACAACTGCTGTATCAAGATTCAAAGATGCTTATCGACTAATCCAACAAAACAGAACAGCAATTATTGATACTGCTTTTGCTGCAATTGCTCCTGCGTTCCCAACTTTTGTTATCAACGCAACAAATACAGCTAAGTGTAAGAGAGATATTGGTATCTTCGTTGATTCTGTATCT
>Ga0194133_10003310_pt1 | contig 23168 bp, 19 predicted proteins | sample TA2KigOf40mmetaG_FD_155448 | JGI IMG/M metagenome (GOLD analysis project Ga0194133, IMG submission 155448) | Freshwater microbial communities from Lake Tanganyika, Tanzania - TA2015055 Kigoma Offshore 40m | ecosystem: Environmental > Aquatic > Freshwater > Lake | place: Tanzania: Lake...
GGCGTCTGGGCCCATTTGTATAGGTCATAGAGTTTGTATCCATCCCATAACCCGCCTTTGATGACGAAATCAGGCAGGTCACAATCGATCGTCATGGTATCAGCGGTATAGGTCTGAATCTTGACCGCATCCGCTCCGCAATGTTTTGCCGCGGTGATTGTAGCCAAGGCCCGATCCAAGGATCCATTATGATTGGCGGAAAGTTCGGCGATGATAAAGGGCTTACTAGCCATCCCTACTTTTGTATTTTCTATTGTAATCATTATTGAACAGAAGGCACTTTATTTAAAATAACGGCACCCTGCGTACGAGCCATTTGAATGTCGCCTTGAATATGCGGATAATGAATCGGCTTCCCTTCAGCCTCTGCAATTGACCAAAGGACATCTGAAAAACCTACTCGGTGTCTCATTAGAACAGTGGATGAAAATCTTGGATTTATCTCAAAGACACGTGGACCAGTCTTAGTTAGTATCATTTGAATGTTCATACTTCCTTTAAGATCCAGCCCTATGGCAATTTTTTCACATAATTCCAAAACTTTCGGGTCATAGATAACTTTTGCCCAACCCGTTAAGCCCCCGGTCAGCTTTCTCAACATAAGCAAAGTTGCAACTTTTCCTTCAAGGTTTCTGTAGACTGCGCAGGTTACCTCCTGATCTTCAGGCAGTAAAAGCTCTTGAAGTAGTGGTTTTTCTAGTCTTTGCGCCAAAAAAGGCAGTTCATGCTTCGAATAAACCGTGGTGCATCCACGAGAGCCTGATCCAAATCGATTTTTAATGATACAGGGAAATTGTAAACTTCCAGAAAAAGGAGGAATTAGAGATTGGGGTGCAGGTAAGTGTAGCCGCAGCAGCGCCTGATTTGTTTCCCATTTATCTAAGCCTGCTTTTACGACCATGTGGCCTGCTGTGATCCAACGTATATTGCTAAACTCATTTTCCCTGCCAACTAGAACAGCCAGTTCAGCTTCGGTTATAGGAATAAAAAACTGAGCGTTCTCCTTGCTGATAATTTCTTTGAGTTGGGAAACATATTTTTTATCGGCTGCCTTTGGAAGAACCACGACTTGATCAACCAATTTTTGTCCGGCGTGGTGATCATGAACATCAGTTCCAACAAGGCGCAAATCTGGCCTCGATTCACGTAGGATTGTAGCCACTCCTTGGGCAATATCTCCTCCTATTCCAGAAATAAGGACTGTAGGTTTCATTTCTGTAGCAACACCTCAGCCAAGTAGGGAATTTCGGGATGGCGTTTTTTGCATTCTTTTATTAGTGAAGTGGCATCATATGTAGCCGAAAAGAATTCTACTTCACCGGTTTTCGTATCCAGCGAAGCCCAAGAAGCATCTTTTCCTTTTGTGCGTGGTTGCCCGACAGAGCCAGGATTTACCAGTCTTACAGTTCCTGCTTTTATGTTCATTGGGTAGTGAGTATGGCCCATGATTACAAAGTCGTAAGGAAGGGAACTGTATTCAGCTAACATTTCTTGAGGAGCATCAGGGTAAATGTATGATTCATTGTTTGAGGGTGTCCCATGGCAAAGCAGAATTTTACAGCCGCCTATATTTAGGGAGACATTAATGGGAATAGACTCAATCCAATCAAGCTGGCTTTGCGATAATGTTTCAAGAGCTAGCCTTAGGCCACATCCATATTTTGATTCAATGGAATCAAGCTCTCCTGGGTTGTGACGGGAGCGTTTTAACATCTGCTCATGATTTCCCTTCACATAAACACAAGGTCTTTCGAAGAGTAATTCGATGACAGCTTTAGGATTAAAATAATATCCAATCATATCGCCTGTTACAAGGATTTTTTTTATTTTACAATTAAGCATTGAGTTGAGCGCAGCCTGTAGTGCGGCACTATTGCCATGAATGTCCCCAATTAGACCCAGTCTCATTCCTGATTTTTTTTCAAAACGATCAAGTTTTTTTAGCAAATACAATACAACTTCGACTAGTGCCGCCCGCAGCAAGTCCAGATGCCCATTGGATATAATTTAAAATTCCTCTGCTGCGGACAAAGTTGACAGTTTTTACCCGAACGAAATGTGCTTCTGCCCCGTATTTTTTATGTTTTTCGTAATTAGAGTGTTTGTTTAACAAGAACATTTCAATTGGAAAATCTCCTAACTTGTAAAACGGAGTATATCCGCACGAACATAAAACAGAAGATAGGCTTTCAAAATTAAAATAGGAAAGATGATCAGGGGGGTGAATCCATGACTCATTGGATCGCTTTTCTTTTTTTAAAAGCGCCTGAAAACCAGATTTATCATTTGGAACAACTACGCGGAGAATTCCATTTTTTTTCAGTAAAGGAGAGACTTCCTTTAAAAGCAGAATGGGATCAATTACATGCTCAAGAATATTTCCCAAGTTGATTAGGCTAAATCTTACATTTTTTTGTTTTAAGTGTCCGATAATTTCCTCAGCTTGTCCAAATTTAATTTTGTTCATAATGCTTGGATTATGAACATTTATTCCCTCAAAGGAATAATCGGTGCCCAAAATATTCCATTTTAAATCACGGAGGCCTTTTAGAAAAAACCCTTCCCCACACCCTATATCCAAAACATTTTTTTTTCCATGTAGTCCTAAATTTTTAAAAATATAATCAGTTACCTCAGAGGCAATTTTTATTAGTGATAACTCCTGCTTCGAATAAGTCCTTGAATAAGTGGAAACCGTTGGTTTTTGGTAATATTTGTCCCGATAATAGCTCTGAAGGTCTTCTTGCCTCGGCAACGGGTCAATCTGATAAAAGCCACATTTATGTTTTTTGAGTTTGTATTTTGAATTTTTTTTCATGACTGGTTAGTTCCTTGCGCAGAAAAGATTTTTCACAATTTTATCTGCGCCAATAGGGCTTATCAAGGGAAGAGGCTTAGGCTTTTCCTGCAAGGTTTTGAGCACCATTTGCAATATTGCATGTGCTTTGTAAGCGTCTTGATTCTTTCTGAAGATCAAAATAGATATATCGTGTTCTTTACACCACTTATAGAAACGAGCTTGATCTTTTGCCTGATATATTGGAATTGCATATCTTTTTCTTGCCCATACTTCATGCAATGTTACGCTTGCTCCGCAAATTACAGCTGATGCTGCGTCAATTTCTCTTACCATTTTAAAGGAATTATATTTATTTGCAATTTGTACCTTGAAGCCGAGTTTGTTTAAGCCATTTTTTATTATGGACGTCAGAGTTTTTGTGGCCGATACCCCTAATGAAACCAATATTTGCTGTTTGCCCTTATTTTTTTTAGTTAATTTTTTTTTGAATGCTTTTCTTAGTATAATAAACTCTTTACCCGCTAATATTTTTATAAATTTATTTTGTATATAGAGATTTTTTTGTGCGTAAATATTTGGATTAACTACTGCCCACAAATTTATTTTGTTTATTTTGTTTATTTTGTAATTGTCGTCAATTTTTATGATTTTTATTTTTTTGTTACTTAAAAGGTTTATAAATTTCCTAGTAAACCTCTCACCGTCAAGAATTATGTATTTTGGTTTAAAGAAATTCGTTTTTTTAAAAATTTCTAAAGCTTCGTTTTGTCTTCCGGTCGTATCTGATGTATAAAGTGTTTTATAGTTTTTTTTCCTTAATTCTGCTTGCCATACTTTGTTTGTTGTTAGCAGGACTGGCGCTAAATGTTTTCTTTTGCATGCTTCGTAGATTGCTTCTGCACGAGAACGGTGGCCCTGACCTTTGAAAGGCCTGTCTTCAGCCCTTATTAAGATTGGTTTTTTGTTAATTAAGTCTTTGGAAGCTTGAGTGACAGACGGGTGCGTTAAGCAATTTTTTTACATCTCGGCCTGATTCGCACTGCTTTATTAAAAAAAATATTGGGGAAAGGACTTCAAAGAAATATTTTAAGTCTTTTTGTTTATGGGCCATACAGGCATATACGCTGTTCCCTACTAAATATCCTTTTTTTAGCATTTCTTGGGTTACAAGCGTTTTATAGGCAAGTGCATGTGGGCTTTTGAATGTGAAGCCTGCCAAAGCAGGTAGTCCCCAATGGTCTATTTTAATTTTATGTTCGTCTGCCAATTTCTGCCAACATTTACGAATATTTTTACCAATCTGGGTGATTGTTTTCCAGGACTCTTCACCTTTCATCACTTCAAGCGTTTTTAATGCGGCGGCGGGACCAATTCGCTCCGTCCAAAACGTACTGCTGATAAAGGTTTTTTGAGCTGCTTCCATGATATTCCGACGCCCGATCACTGCAGTAATGGCGTAGCCGTTCCCCAACGCCTTGCCGAACATGGCCATATCCGGCTCCACGCCATATTTTTTATGTAAACCTCCGAAAGTCTCCCGAAAGCCGGAGGTACATTCATCGAAAATCAGCACAACACCGCGGTCAGAACATAACTTCCTGATTTTTTGCAAGTAGCCGGGCTTGGGAGGCTCATTTCGCTCCACTTCCATCTTCACGATTCCAATGCCCTCTCGTTTTACAAGACTCTCCAGCTCCTCGTACTGATTATATCGGAAGGGGAAAACGGTTCCTTTAAGATTCCGGGGAACACCCTTGGGCTCGAGACCCGGAAGCAGATGGCCATCCAAGTTGCGATCGTCCGCCAGGTTGGCGCTCAGATACCAGTCGTGCCACCCATGATACCCGCAAACTGCCACCTTTTCCTTCCCGGTCGCTGCCCGGGCGATCCGGATCGCAATCGCATTTGCCTCCCCCCCGGTGCGCGCAAAACGAACCATCTCTGCCCAGGGATGCAGTTCGATGAGCTTTTCCGCCAAGTAAACCTCCTCAGGGCAGTTCAACGTGGACATGTTGCCCTTGCGGACGACCTGCCTGACAGCCTCATCCACAGCGGGATGACCATAACCCAGGATATTGGTGCCAATGCCCATAATCGACATATCGACGTATTTTTTGCCGTCCAGATCCCAGACGTGGCACCCCTTGGCCCGACTGAAGTAGGCCGGCCACAGGTCGGGTAAAAACATCTCCGCCCTTTTGGAGAGCAGCATGTTGCCACCTGGGATGATGGTTTTCGCCCGTTTCCAGAGTTTTTGTCCTGTGCCGAGTTTTGCGCCCTCGTTGCGAACGATATGCTGGTTGGGGAGAAAGATTTGCGGGCTTTTCTTTTTCAATTTCAAGACTTCTGTCCAGCTGAAGTCTATGCGGGGATAAAAATGTTTAAAGATAGCCTCCACGACTTTTAGGTCATCAGGCTCATCTACCGTCCACCGTTCACTGGAAAAATCATTTTGGCTTGCGATATTGGCTATCTTAAAAAGTCCACTCTCATAAATATAGGGAGTGACATGCTCTCGGTGCGAGGGGGTGGTTGCCTCGCGCACTGCCTTTTCTAAGGCACTGAAGGTAAACACCTCGATATCCAGGCCGTCAGGGTAAGAAGGCGGATTTGTATTAGTTAAATAATCGACTTCTTGAGAGGTAAAAGAGGCAATCAGGGAGTCCACCAACTGGGGGTCAACCAGCGGACAATCCCCCGTAATGCGGACCACAGCATCGGGTCTGTATAACTTAGCCGCCTTGTAATAACGTTCGAGAACGTCGTTTTCGCTTCCCTCAAACACACCAATACCAAGACTGCGTATGTGTTTAATGAGAGACCTATTTTTAGGATTTTTAGAGGTTGCGACGATGATGGTATCGATTCGTTTGGCTAGGGCTAGGCGACCTAAAAGCAGTTCGATCATGGGCACTCCATGAATTGAAGACATCACTTTGCCGGGGAAGCGGGTAGAACCCATTCGGGCCTGAACCAAGGCAAGCACTTTCATCCGAGTATGGCTTTTAAGTAATGGATTTTAGCGTACCCCCATCAATAGAAATTGTAGTGCCGTTCATAAATTCCGAGCATTCGCTGGCAAGAAAGGCAACCAAAGCACCAAACTCCAAAGGGTCCCCAAACCGGCCCAAAGGGGTTTCTTCTTCTGCCTCTTTTTTCCATTGTTCAAACGATATTCCACGTTTCTTTGCTGCATCAGCGCCGAGCTCATGTAATCGGTTGGTTAAAAATGGCCCAGCCAACAGGGTGTGAATGCGAATTCCTTTTTTGCCGTATTCCATGGAAAGGGTTTTTGCAAATGCCGTTGCTGCACTACGGAAAGTGTTGGATAACACCATGTTTTCCAGCGCGCTTTTTACGCTGGTACTCTCAACGTTGATTATTCTACCCCATTGATTTTTTACCATGAGTGGAATGACCCGCCGACACGCCCGTATCTTGCTCATCAAAACTAATTCGTATGCTGACTGAAAATCTTGATCGTTGAAATCGAAACAGAGCCCTGCCCGCGGACCTCCCGAGTTATTCACAAGAATGTCAATCTTCCCGAATACGCTAAGAACTTGATCAAAAAATTTGTCCAGAGAAATAGCATCGGCAACATCTGCTTCTTTGGAAAATACCTTCACACTAGTTGCCGAGCGGATTTCATTCGCAACTAAACCTAGACGTGATTTTTCGCGCGCGCAGATAGCTATATTGCATCCTTCCTGTGCGAGAACTGTGGCAATACCTCGCCCAATTCCAGAGCTTGCTGCCAATACTACAGCGGTTTTGTTTTCTAGTCTTAAATTCATGTTATGCAGATTCGAATGGAAGTTGAAAATCAGGTAAGATCATCAGGTTGGAGTTGATGCTGCTCTGGAAGGTCGCATGCAATTTGCCGACCGAGCAGTTCATGTATAAATCGAGGATCTAATCCTCCTTTCCCAGGTCGCAACGCAACCAGATCTCCCTCGCTTATCCTATAACCCTTGTGAAGGGCTTTCCGGGTGTAGAGACTTCTTCTGTGAAGACTTTTGTCTTCTATTTCCGCTAGGGAGATTTCCTTGGAATCTCCTCGTGATTTGTGACTGTATTGCAGGGTTTCCTTGGACTTTTTCCAAGAATCAGGATCAAGGGCAACCTGCCAATCAGGTCCTTTCCAGTCCTTTTTAGGAGCTAAATGCTTCATGATTAGTGCGGCTCCTTTCGCAGCCGCAAGAGAAGGCGTGAATAGTTCCGAGGTATGATCTACAAATCCTACTACCAATCCATAACGCTTTTTTAGGGTGTTTATACAGTCAAGCTGCAGTAGCTCGGGCGGCACCCCTTCACCACTTGCTGAAGTCATTACGTGCTGACCATGGAGCAACCCTATCCCCGATCTCGAACGTGCAAGGGCATAATGAACTGCCCAATCAATTTCCTCCATGGTTCCCATGAGAGTAGCAAGCCAGAAAGGGCGGCAGGTGGCAGCAACAGAATCAATAATTACCGGGTTCGTAAGATCGGTCGCATTTACACAAAAAACATCTGTTTTAGCCTCCGCACAGAGCTCAATGATTCGGGGCGATAGCCCCGCAACCTGAACCACTAGTCCCTCATCATGTGCAACTGCAATTAGGTCGCGAATCTGCCCTGCCGATAATTCCCTGTTGCGATAAGTGGCATAGCCGGGATCATTCCGAATATACATATCCTCAGCAAGAAATAGCTGAAATTCAATGCCATCTGCGCCGGCAGCGGCGGCTTTCTTACACATCTCCCTAGCTAAGGCGATATCCCCCTGATTGGCTTGGCCTTCCTCGGCAAACATTAAAGGCTCGCACCCATCGCCGACAAGCCGACTCCCGATTCGCATTAATGCCACGTTAATGCCTTTTTTTTTCTAAAGTCCAGTCGTCGATTCCTGATGCATTTATTGCTTCAAGAACCCTGATGCCTGCATCAATATCAAGATCAAGCAACTGCTTCGGGGACGTGACAATATCCATAAAATACTTTAGCTCGTTCATATACCCATCGTTTCCTGAATAGGAGATTGGGATTACATCTGGATTTGCTTCATATGCCACACCATCTTCGAGAATTCTTAAACAACTTCTGGAAGGGCTGTTTGCCTCAGGATCATCGGGGTGGAATCGTTTTTTACGCTCGTCCCATATGCTCATTGTCTTGCGATTAAAATCTGCTTCGAGATAACCATGCTCAGCGTTGATCCTTAATTGCCGCCTTGGACAGCGGTGAAGAAAATCCTCCAATATATTAACGGCAACACCCGAGGCCGTTTGCAGTGTGCACATGACAGCATCTTCAACATCAATCTCAAGATCTCCAAGACGCATCTTGGCGCCTCTAATCTTTTTGATATCTCCAAACAGCCATACTGCAACGTCCAGCAAGTGACTTAAACTAGTTAGCAGCACACCGCCGCCAAGCCGCTTTTTCGCCGCATATTCATGCCGGTAATCCTCACGCACGTGCCAGTCGGGCAAATACCACCCCCCCGTGAATTCGGCGCTGTAAACTTTTCCTAGAGGCTTGCCATCCAGCATATTTTTTACCGCGACCCATTCGGAGCGAAACCGGTAAGTGTGAGCCATCATAAACACAAGGTTGGTTTTTTTAACGACGGACCGGAAGGCGAGTGCTTCTGAGAGAGATGCGCACAAAGGCTTTTCCATTAGCACATGAATCCCCTTTGAAAGAAGAGCACAAGCAGGTTCGATATGGGCATTGCTTGGAGTTGCTACAACGGCAGCATCAGCTCCAGAAGTTTTCGCAGCCTTCTCAAAATTCGTAAAATATTTGGATACACCAATCGATTTGCCGAATTCCATCATTCTTAACTTGTTAATATCACATAAAATAACATCGGCACCTAAAGTGCGGGCATTTTGCGCATGTCGGCGGCCGATCGATCCGCAGCCAATAATTAAAATTTTTACACTATCTCCTTTTAACTTATTTATTCATTACAAGAATTAAAATTGTCTTGCCTTGAAGGAAGATATGCCAACATTGGTTTCCATTAACTCATGCCGAAGCTTTCCGTGCCTTGAGCGAAACAGTTTTTTCTTAACACCCTTTCCGGAACCATTAAATTTGAAAAGGTTGGGACCATTTCGTTAATTCTTTGACCACTCTTCTTTGCCATCCTTTTTTTAAGTGCGGAAAAATAGGCAGGCTAATGGCCCGCTCGCCGTACTGTTTAGACAGCGGACAGGGGAAGTAGCAGCCGAGTGCTTGATTCTTGTAGTAATTCATGGCCTGCACCGGGGTGTAATGCAAATTCGCATTAATCCCGCTGTTTCTGAGTTTTTCGAGGATTTGATCCCGAGCCCGCGGCCCCCACGGCTCTGGTACGCAGACCACATACAAGTGCCAGGAAGAATTTGCTTTGTGGGTGGTTTCGGGCAGTTCCAGCCCTGTGGACTTGAGTTCGGAATCATAAGTTTTTGTAATTTTACGACGCTGAAGTAAAAAGTTTTCGATTTGGGATAGCTGGCTACGACCCAGACCCGCCTGGATATCGGTCAAGCGATAATGGTTTCCTAATTCCAGTTTTTCGTAATACCACGGGTGATGATGGAAAGTGGAGCGATGGCGGGCCTCGCGGCTGATCCCGTGGGTTCTCAGCCTCAAAAGCTTTTCATACAGCTCCACAGAGTTGGTGGTGACCATGCCCCCCTCGCCGGTGGTAATGATTTTTACTGCATGAAAGCTGAACACACACAGATCCGACCACCGGCAGGACCCGATCTTTCCACCTCGGAACGTTGCACCGGTTGCATGCGCAGAGTCTTCCACCACTTTGAACCCGTAGCGTTTACGCAGGCTACCAAGAAAATCCATATCCACCGGATTTCCAGCGAAGTGAACGGGGGCCACGACTTTCGGCACCCGGTTTTTCTGTGCGGCCTGCCTCAGCCGATCCTCCAGCAAGGCCAAATTCATATTGTAGGTGCCCCACTCAATATCGATGAAATTGACCTCAGCGCCGCACCGTCGAGCCGCATCGGCCGTGGCACAAAAGGTGTTTGGAGAAGTCCACCAGAGGTCCCCCGGCCCCACCCCAAGCGCCATGGCGGACATGTGAAGCCCGGCCGTCGCAGAGCTACAGGCTACCGCGTACTTAGCCCCCACGTAATCGGCAAACTCTCTTTCGAATCTCTCAATTTCAGGCCCTTGGGTTAGGAAATCACTCTTTAGGACTTTTTGTACATAACGGATATCGATAGGGTTGATAGTTTGTCTAGCGTATGGGATTGCATGCGAACGCTTCTCAGGTGGCTGGGTTTTGACCTCCCATCGATGTTCATCCCGCAAAAAGGCTTTCAGGCTTTGGGAAACAAGAGGCATTTTCTGACCGAGGAAAGCCTCAGCTTTGGCGGGGTGAAGGGAAAGATCCTTGGGTCTCGGTGCCAAGTTTTTATCTTGTCCAATCTTACCGCCAATTTTTAGGGGAAAAGAAAGCCGTCCCGCCCTTGCCAGGGCTTTCCCAAAATCGAATTTGGAAACCCGATCCCTTCCTGCCAAATGGAAGGTTCCTTCGGCACCCCTCCCCACCAGTTCTGAAATCTGTTGAGTCACTATTCCCGCATAAAGCGGCGTGAAATGGAAATCCTTAAAAAGACGGATGCTGTCGCGCTGTCGAAGGCTCTGGATCAACCATTCTCCAAAAGTTTTTTTTCTCCCGGAAGACCAGCCAAAAAAGTTGGTGCGGATGATCAAATAAGGCTTGCCCGATTTCCTGATAGCTTCCTCACCGGCCAACTTCGATTTCCCATAGACGTTAATAGGATGAATGGGATCCGTTTCCCGGGCAAAAGACTTGCGGCCATCAAAAGTCTGATCGGTGGAAAGAAAAACAATCTTGGTTCGGGACGGCATCAGGCGAACCAGTTTCCGGGTCAAATCCCGGTTGATTCGAAATGCCTCCCGAGGATTCTTTTCACACCCGTCCACATCCACCTTGGCCACGGTGTGAATCACGACGTCCGGGCTTTCTTTTGCCATGACTTTTTTCAATCTGGCGTCATCTATCAAATCCATGCAGATCCAGCGCCCTGGGTGCACAAAATCAGCTAAGTTCCGGTCCAAACCAACAACCTTATACCGCTGTCCCAGATGGCACATCAGGTAGCGGCCAAGAAGTCCGCCTGCTCCAGTAATTAAAATTTTCAGGAGCTTAGGTGGAGGCGATGAACTTGGGCTCCCCCGCCTTAGGCATATCCGGAGGGAGGTGCTTTTCAACTTGGGCCACCAGTTCGACAATCTGCCGGTCATTTAACCATGCGGTATTAGTGTCACTGGCATAAGAAAATCCATCGGGACAAGGTCGGCTTCCCTTCAGGCTTTTTTTATAATCCTTATGGGTCCAGTAGTCATGGGTCGGCTGGATGATAAACATGTCGTTTGTTTCCAGCGTCAATCTGGCGTCATCCTGCGAAACCATGACTTCATGAAGTTTTTCACCGGGCCGGATTCCAATGAGTTCTTGCTTGCAATTTGGACCGACGATTCGCGCTAGGTCGGTTACTTTCACGCTGGGGATTTTGGGCACAAAGATTTCTCCCCCCTGCATCATTTCCATGCAACGAAGCACAAAATCCACCCCCTGCTGCAAGGTAATCAAAAAGCGCGTCATGCGGGCATCGGTGATGGTGAGAACCCCGCTTGCCCGCTGGGCCAAAAAGTAAGGGATCACGCTGCCGCGTGAACCGACCACGTTCCCGTAACGCACCACCGAGAAACGGGTCTGGTGATTCCCCGAATATGCGTTAGCCGCCACAAAAAGCTTGTCGGAGCAGAGTTTGGTCGCCCCGTAAAGGTTGATCGGGTTGGCGGCCTTGTCCGTGCTGAGCGCAATGACCTTTTTGACATTTCGATCGATGGCCGCATCGATGATGTTGGCCGCCCCAAGAATATTGGTTTTTATAGCTTCCAGCGGATTATATTCTGCAGCAGGGACCTGTTTTAGGGCCGCGGCGTGCACCACCACATCCACTCCGTCAAAGGCGCGGTAAAGCCTCTCCCGGTCGCGCACGTCCCCTAGAAAAAATCGCAGGTTTCTGCAAGCGGAGAGAGGAAATTCCTGGCGCATCTGGAACTGCTTCAGTTCGTCCCGGCTATAAACAATGAGCTGGGCCGGTTTGAGGGTTCTTAGAATTTGTTGGGTGAATTTCTGGCCGAACGAACCGGTTCCTCCGGTGATGAGAATTCTCATTTTTTATTTCCTCCTTGAGTTGAATGTTGTTTTTAGGATTTTTCGCGGGCTTCCCCCCTCCTTGGCATCCAGGGAGACAATCATATCGCAGCGTTTCAAGGTGTTCACGCGGTGCGCAATGATCAGGATCGTTAATTCAGAGCTCAAACCTTCGACGGATTGCATCACGGCATCCTCGGTATCCTGGTCCAAGGCGCTGGTGGCCTCATCAAACACCAGGACTTGGGCCTGCTTGTAGAGGGCTCGGGCAATTCCGAGACGCTGTCTCTGCCCGCCGGAAAGTCGAATGCCTCTTTCCCCAACCGTGGTTTCGAACCCGGCTTTGCTGGACTCAATAAACTCTCCAATCTGGGCTTGTCGGGCTGCCTCCTTCATTCGGTTCACATCAATCTCAGATTGGGGAACTCCAAAAGCGATATTTTCAGCAAAATTAGTGTCAGATAAAAAAATTGATTGGGGCACGTGGGCAATATTTTTTTGCCATGAACTCAGGTTTTTGATGTCAAGAGGATGCCCATCAATTAGGATTTGTCCCGCTGTTGGCAGGAGTAGGCCCATCAGGAGGTCGAGACAGGTGCTTTTGCCGGAGCCGGTCTTGCCGATAAAACCCACCCGGGAGCCCTTGGGGATCGTGAAGGAGAGCCCATCCAAGACCCATGGGCCCTGTTCCCCGTAGCGGAACCTTACATTTTCAAAACAAATTTCCCGCCGTAAAGGCATCCGGGTTGTCTTGGACTGGTGGGCGCGAGTCGGCAGCGGTTCATTTAGAATGGCAAGCGCGTCCCGAGTCGCGGCATCGTAGCCAAGGATCGTACTCCAGGCTGCGTAGCCCTGCTGCAGGGCCGGAAGCAGCCGCTGGGCTCCCAGAGCCAAGGCGCCAAGATAAGGGATCAGGTCAGCAGCCCCTGATCCCCATCCCTCAGCCCACCAGGCAAAACCGACAAAAAGGATCAAGGCCAAGGACTCCACCACGTAGCGTGGGAGCTGACTGAGAAAGGCAACCCTTGCGAAGGCCAAACGAAGCGGAAAAATGGATTGCTTGAAAATTTCGCTGTAGATGTTTTGGGCTCCGTCCAAAATAACGTCCCGGATGCCTCCAAGGCCTTCCTGCAGCTTAAGGAAAATGGCATCCTGATGGGCAGAGATCCCGGCTCCTAGTTCCTGAATTGCCCCGCGTGACCAAGCCAGGAAAAGCCCGTACCCCGATCCAATCAGGACACCAGCCATCACCGTCACCATGGGTTGAATCCAAAACAGGGTAAGAAAGATCGAGGAAGCGATTACACCGGAAACCAGCAGGGTAAGCAGGGCAGTCAAAGAAATGACCACCAAACCGTTTTTTGCGGCGATATTGCTGATTAAGATGGCAGAGTTTTCCTGAGTAAAGCGTGCGTAGGGCCGAAAAAGAATGCGCCGGTACAATTCCACACTGATCTCCGCTCCGGCAAGATTGGCCAGCTGGCCGCTTTGCCAGGCAACCATCAGCCTTAAGCCCCCGGAAAACAGGGCTGCCGCCATCAGAAGTAATGCGAACAGCGGGAGCAGTTGCGGAAGCAAGCTGCTATCATTTCCCATTTTGACGAAACCAAGGTTTTGCAGAAGCACCACAAGCTTTTGAAGGGTCTGGGAGTTTGTGATTGATTCAGGAGCAGCGATTGCCGCCAAAAATGGCATGACGGCTCCCAAGCTCACCGCCTCAGCCCCACCCCCAGCCAGCATGAGAATTCCCAGAAAAAAGGATTTTCTTTTATTGTGCACGGATAAATGTCGCCAAATGCCCACAAGGTCACGTACGGCATGTAAAAAAGAGCCTGTCCTTCGAGGATTTTGCCTAGCGACCATAAGGTGGCTGATTGAGAAAGGTTTTTGCGAATGAATTCATCTGCAATCCATCCGTCTGCGTTTGATCACCCAGTGAGGACTCGAAATTCAAAAGAGGGTTGCCCTTTTTGCTCAAAACATTGATTGCATGAACCTCTTCGCCCGGGACGTGACATGAATGCTTGAAGTCCATCTGGGCTGCCGCCTGACCCGTGGGGAGTCTTTAAATCGATGGAGTCTTTCAGGTTGGAACATTTTTATCGGACAACTTTGACGGTTTTTTAAATTTTCCCCTTTATTTTCAAGTCTGCCGGCAAAGCCCATGGGGCTGCCACCTTCAGCAGATCCCGGGTATAACTGTTCCAAAAATACACCTCTGTCACTGCAAGCGGCTCGAGCCGGTGCCCGCTATGCCGGGTCTCCCGAAAAACTTTTCCGTTTTCGTAGCGCAAATCAGCCTTGGTGAAGCCGGTGTTCTTGTGCGGGATGAAAGTAATCCCTTTTCCTCGCAATTCCGGGTGCCGGGTCCGCAGGGCAGGCCCCAGGGTCCAGTCCTCGTCAAAGACAATCACCTCCCCGTAGTAGTTGGGTACCAGGCCAATGACCGTGGAACCCGGGGGCAGATCCTTAAAAAGATCCACCGGTGCATTCCCAACGACCCTTTGCTGCTCCTTCCACGAACCTGCCCATTGCCGGCCTTGCCACAGGTTCAAAACGAGGCAGACGGCCGAAAGGCCCACCAGAAATGTCCGGCGCCAGCCAAGAGATTGGATCTGCAGAGCCACACCAAAAGCCAAAACCACTATCCAGACCGAGACCGCCATGGTGGTCCGGGAGCCGATCCCGAAGGGACGAACGGAATAGCCCGCGACCAGGCAGACCAGCCCGGAAATCGCAATCCCCATCAATGGGGGAAGGACCAGAGGACTGTGCTCGAGACGGGGGCCATCCCCCTTTGCAGCCTCCACCCTCCGGAATGCCAGCCAGAGTCCGAACAGCACCGCAGCCAGCGGGATAATGGCATAGTGCAGATACTCCGGATGCGTCAGGACGTTCCACACCCGCGTCAGGATGAATTCAGGGTCGAACACCTTGCGGGGGGCATCCAAGACCAACCGGTTGAACACCACGGCGAGGATCTGAATCAGGAGGGAGCTGCAGACAAGGAAACCCAGTTCGCTTTTTCCGTAGCCCAGAGATTTCCTTTTCCAGAAAAGAAAGAAAAGGACCGGAATGATCTGGAAATAAAATTGTTCGTAAGTGAGAAATCCCAGCCCAAGAAACCCCAAGGCGACCGGGACACGGAACCGCCAGGAGGTCAGTAAAAGGCCCCAGAACAGAAGAAAGGCGGCCAGACAAAGGTTCACGGTGGCACAGGTGGGCCAAGCCAAAAATCCGAAGGTCACGGGAAGCAAGGGCCAAAGTGAACAAATCAGGGCAGCGGAAGGCAGATCAATGTTTTGTTCCAGACGAAAAAGACCGAGGACAATCCAGCCGACCAGAACAGAAATGACCATAGCTTGGCAGGCCAAAATCACCTGCCAGCGAAAGGGGTCATCCTTGCAGAGGGGAACAAGCACGGAAGCACACCACCCAGCGACCGGCCGGTTTTTAAACACCGCACTTTTGTAGATTTTCGCCACAACCTCGGCGGGCGGGGAACCGGCCGCGAGCGGCTCCACAAAGAGGGCGTAGTCATCGCTATAGAAACCAAGGGCCCAAGGCCGCCATCCAAAGGAGAAAATTCCCACCAGCACCACGGAGGCCAGGATGATCCTTGAGGCCAATACACGGCCGCTCGCCGTGGTTCCGCCAACCGGGGCCGACGCCCCGTTAGACACGCGGACGCTTGGCATTGTTACGCCTGACGGGGCGGGTGGTCTCAATGACGAGGAGGGTGTAGGGAAACCTGAGAATTCCATCGTACACAAACGTCTTCAATCCCGGGAAAACAGAGCGAACCAGGACGCGATATTCGGCCAGCGTCCGGACATGCCGACCCCGGTCCCGGGAGACAAAATACCTCGCCCAAAAGCCCTGCCGGGGAGTCAACACCCCGTCCAATGTCACCAGACGTCCCCCAGGCCGCAAGGCCCTACGCGCGAACTGCAGCAGGTGAAGCGCCGCCGCATCAGGCAAGTGATGGATCAGGCCTTTGGCGAGAACAAGATCGAAACGGCTGTGGGGCAAGCTCTTGACCTTGCGGAGATCCCGAACGAGGAAGGTGGCGCGGTGGCCGTAGGCCGTACGGGCCGCCTGGATATACGCCGGATTATTGTCAAAACCGACGTACTCCACACCATGGAGATACCGGAGAAAATCACCCGGGCCGCAGCCAATGTCCAAAATTTTCATCCCAGGCCGACCCCGGACGTGCCTTTCCGCAAAAAGTTTCGGAAGGTTCCGGTCCACTATCCGACGGAACCACCGATAAACCAAGGGCGTTTCCAGCCATCCCCAAGCCTTGGCCCAGAAGGCATTTAAAATGTTGTTTTTCAAGGACGGCAGACAAGGGTTTGCAAAAAGCCTTTTCCCACCAAGGAGCCTGCCCCAAACAAAGTGCCGACACCTATTTTTTGCAAAGCATCCAAAAGAAAGCCTTGGCTGGGGAAATCAACGGCAGCCAATGGGAAATTATGGGTAATGTGGCTTGTTATTTTTAAGCCAGATTCTTCCACCAGCCGACGAAGGGACCGGGGAGTAAAGTGGTGCCGGTGATGCCTCGAATACAACCGGTGAAATGGCCCGCTCAATCCCATCCTGTGCAGGGCTCGGGCCATGAGATACACCAGGCTGTCTTCATTGAGAGTCATGAGGACGATCTGGCCGCCCTGGTCTGTCACCTCTCGTATTTTCTCCAAAAACCGCCGGATGTTTTCCACATGCTCGATGACCGCCAAGGAAATCACCACAGAGTACTTTTTGCACGGATTCCAAACGAAGAGATCCTCCGAAATAAAACGGATGCTCGGATGGGAGGGGAGGCGGGCAAGATCGATCCCGGTCAGGTCCCAAGAAGGGTTCTGCTTCTCCAAGAAAAAAAGCAGGTCGCCCCGCCCACAACCAACATCCAATACACGCGCCCGGGCACCAGCCAGCCCGTTCAAGCCGGAAATCCGACGGAAAAGACGGAAATTGGGATGCAGAAACCAATTCCGATGCGTTTCCATAAAATAGGATTGATTATAAATCTCCTTAAACGGGGAACCCGGATCCGTAAAAGCATGAGAACAACTTAAGCACCTCAAGATCCATCCATCCGGGTGAGGATATTCTTTTTGGGCGGCTTGGCCGCAAACCGGGCAAGCAAGTTTCACGATTTGTCGCTCTTCTCCGACCCTCCCTCTTTTCGCCCGGCGAAAAAATATTGGGCACCAAGGGGAATTCGGAATAGCCAGCGGGCCTCCCATCGTTGCCAGGCGGGTGACTCCAGGGGAAAAAAAATCAACCCGCCGCCACCCACAACCTCAAATCCAGCCTGCTGCAAATGGCGTCGACACTCGCCAGGAAACAAAAGAGCCACCCCCCGGTCGAAAACGCACCGATTCACCACCCATCGGGTCAGCGGATTCAAAGGGTTATGCTCATATAAAAATATGAATCCCCCGGGACGTACCACTCGGGCGGCTTCCCTGCAAAAACCAGCCCTCTGATCGGGATGGATATGGTGCAAGACACAAACAGCAAACACCGCATCGAATTCCTCGTCGGGATAAGGAAAGCTCGCTCCGTCGGAAATTCGGTAACTGAGTTCAGGATTTCGCAGGCTGGCTTGCCTTATGCTTTCCGAGGAAATATCAAACCCCGAGATCTTCGGAAAAGCGGGCTTCAACAACTCGTCCATCACGCCGATTCCACACCCGGCATCCAGAAGCCGCAGCCCGCTCTCGGAACCAAACGCCTGCTCCAGTTGTCGGGACAGGTGTGAGGCTTTGATCCTCGCAAATTTGGAGCCATCACCTGTCCCGGGCAACAGGGCACAATTTAACTGCTCTTCATAGGATTCAGCAAAGCGATCGAATTCAGCCTTGTTGTTTCCCATGGAGGGATGTGTGGTTATTCTTTTCTGCTCTTGAAGTTTCTCGAACCACATAGGCCGGCATCCCAATCAATTTTTGATGCATGCGGGCGAGGTATTCTCCTATGATACCGAGGATGAAGAGTTGGATTCCCGAAAAAAGCGCTAGCGAGGCCGCAAGAAACGTAAAGCCGGGAACAGGCACCCCGCGAAAGAAGTAGACTAACAATACAATCAGAAACAAGAGAATGCCGAGAAGCATAGTCATACCGCCCAGCAAACTCGCGATTTTCAGCGGGAACTGACTGAAACTTGTAGTCATGTTGGCATAATGTCGGATGAGCTTACTGAAGCTGTATCCAGAAACTCCATTGGGCCGGACTCGATGTTCTACCACCACAGTTCCGATTCGGGTCGTTCCGTAACACAGAAGAGCATCAAGAAAAACCACCGGCCCCTCATGTCGAACCAGGAGCTCACGTAATTCTGACCGAAAAGCCTTGTAGGAGGAAATGGATGTGGCCACGGGCACCCCTAAAAGCTTGGCCAGCAAAAGTTTGCCGAGACGCGAACAGCAATTCCTGAAAGTTCCATGTTTTTCCGCTGAGCGAACGCCATAGACAAGGTCAAAGCCCTCCTCTAATTTATTTAGCAATTTCGGCAACTCCTCAGGGGGAGTTTGCAGGTCATCATCCAAGGTCACGATCAGGTGACCACGGGCTTCACGAATACCGGCGGCCAAGGCAGAATGCTGGCCGTAGTTACGCATCAGATGAATGCCGGTAATTACAGAATTTTGTTTTTGCAGTTCCTTTATTTTTTCCCAGCTTTCGTCGGGGCTTCCATCGTTGACGAGAATGATTTCGTAGGCCTGATCCAGCGTCTGTAGGACCCGGTTTAGCCGTAAAGTTAGCTCGGGCAGCGTGTTTGCGCTGCGATAAACTGGAATCACGACTGAGATTTTTGTCATTTGTGTAAAACGGAGGTTCGGTTCAAGCCGCTCCAGAATTTTATTAGTCCCTGGCGAAGCGGCACAGTCGGCACCCATCCGGTGGCTTTTCGTATCCGCTGATAAGAAAAACGGCCACGCTGGACATCCCAGGGTGGCGCGGGACACGATTTCACCTGGATGGGAATTCCGGTTAGTTCTTCAAGCATTAGGATCAATCTTTGCAGGGAAACAGATTCCCCACTCGCAATATTATAAGTTCCCTCAATTTGCTTTTCGATAATTAATTCCACGGCACGGCAAAGATCCCCGATATACAGGTAATCTTTTTCAGCCGATCCGTCTCCCCACATCCGGAAGGTCTCTTGATTTTCCGCGCTATGACAAAGAGCTGGAATCACACCCTGGGGCCGCTCCTTCCCCCCGCAGAAACCGTAAGGGTTAGAAATCCTCAAGATTGCCGCGCGTAGCCCTTGGGAGGCGGATTTTTGGATCATTTGCTCGGCCTCAACCTTGGCGGAACCATACAAACTACGGGGATGGGTTGGGTCTCCCTCCTGAAATACCGTTTTTGGATTTTTGCTTTCACCGTAAACCGCGCCACTGGAAAAAAAAACGAAGCGGGTTGTGTGGAGGATGGTCTTCTTCCCTTTGAGCAGATCATGGAGAATTCTTTTCAAGAAAGGGAGGTCTTCATCCCATTGAATTTTGGGGTTGGTTTCAGCCTCGGCCGGAACAACGCTCCACGCCAGGTGAAGCAACACCCCTCCATTTTGATTTTTTAAATCAGCGGGCAATGTCGTAGTCGAATATACATTTTCCCCCGCGCTTCTTGAATACACACGAACATCATATCCTTTCTCGACAAAATAAGTTGTTAAGGCGCGCCCCAATCGCCCACGCCCACCTGTGATAAAGATTGAGGGGACTTTAGTCATTTTTTTAGGGCTTTTGAATTTTGCCGTCTTGGAACGCGCTCTGGGATGCGAACATGATCAAGCTTGTAAGTAAGTTTTCGGTCTCTGTGCCGTCCTCACGCAATTGCGCGTATCCACGAGTGGTACATTCAGCTTGGAGAAGTTATGAGTTTTGAACGGACCGTGACTAGTCGAAATGAGCACCAGATCGCAAGGTGCATCGATTGGAACTGATTTTCGGCCGGCCAAATGGGAATGCTCGCGACTGGGTCGGATGACCGGAACGTAAGGATCATGATAATCCACATGAGCGCCCAGAGCTTCCATTTTTTCAATCAACACATAACTCGGGCTTTCCCGGTCGTCGTCCACATCGGCCTTGTAGGCCAATCCCAACAGCAGAATTTTAGAGCCTTTGATCGGTTTGCCCACACTGTTCAACGCCTCCCCCACCTTCGCCACCACATGGTCCGGCATCGCGGTGTTGATCTCCCCAGCCAGCTCGATGAAGCGGGTGGGATGCCCGTACTCCCTCGCCTTCCAGGTTAGATAGAAAGGGTCGATCGGGATACAGTGCCCACCCAGTCCCGGGCCCGGATAGAAAGGCATGAAGCCGAACGGCTTGGTCTTGGCCGCCTCAATCACCTCCCAAATATCGATTCCCATCGAGCCGTAGATGATCTTCAGCTCGTTCACCAAGGCGATGTTCACCGATCGAAAAATATTTTCCATCAGCTTGGTGGCCTCGGCCGCGCGGGTAGAGCTCACCGGCACCAATCGCTTGATGGCCTTGCCGTAAAGTTCCTTGGCCCGCTCAAGACAGGCCGGGGTCAGACCCCCCACCACTTTCGGAATCTCCGCCACCTTGCTCTGCGGATTTCCCGGATCCTCCCGCTCGGGTGAAAAGGCCAGATGAAAATCCACCCCCGCCTTCAGCCCGCTCCCCTTCTCCAAAACTTTCCTTAAATCTTCATCCGTCGTGCCCGGATAGGTTGTCGACTCCAACACCACCAGCTTCTTTCTGCTACCTCCTTCCACCTCCCGCCTTCCACTATCCGCCCTAAGTCCTCCGCCCTCAGACCTCTGTCCTCCGGCATCTGACTTCAGGTGCGGCGCTATAACTTCTCCCGTTTTTAAAATATACGAAATATCCGGCTCCCGATTCTTATTCAACGGTGTGGGAACACAAATCACCACGGCCTCCGAATCCTTCACCAGGGAGAAATCTGACGAAGCTGTAAATCGGCCCACCTTCACCTGCGCGGCCACATCCTCGGCTGGAATATGCCTGATGTAGCTACGCCCAGCCTCAATCTCCCGAATCTTGGCCTCATCCACATCCAGCCCCAACACCCGACAGCCCGACTTGGCGAACTGCAGTCCCAGCGGCAGGCCGACATAGCCTAATCCGATGATCGATAAATCAAATTTCATTTTAAAACCAGGGTCTTAGTTGGCGGTAGGCAGTGGGCGGTTGGCTGTTTGCAGTAGTGTGCTCAGGACTGGAGGTCTCAGGACTTAGTCCTCAGACCTAAGACCTGAGTCCTTTCCGACCTACCCACCGCTAACTCCCAACATACTGTTTCACCGTAACGCCAATGCCTTCCCGAATTTTTATGGCCGGACGGAACCCAAGCAGGCGGCACACCTTGCCGATGCTGGCCAAGGAATGACGGACATCCCCTTGGCGTTCGGGCAGGAAGCGGGGAGGAGCAATCTTAAGGGGTGAGTGGTGGGCGGTTTGCCGTGTGCGGTTTTGTATGCCGCCTGCCGCCCACTGCTCACTGCCCACGAATTGAAACGCTTCGCTGATCATGGAGTGGAGGTGTTTCAACGAAGTGGCCTCGCCGCATGCGACGTTATAGACCTCATTCAAGGCAGCCCGGTTTTTCGTGGTTCCAGCCAGCAGATTGGCCTGGACCACATTGTCCACAAAACAGAAGTCCCGACTGGTTCGCCCATCCCCATAAATTACGTTCCTTTTTTTTGCCTGAATTTCACCGATCCAACGGGGAATCACAGCCGCGTAGGCGCCCGCCGGGTCCTGTCGGGGTCCAAACACATTAAAGTAACGAAGCCCCAACGTTTCCATCCCGTAACAACGGCCGAAAACCCGTGCGTAAAGCTCATCGGCATGCTTCGAAACGGCGTATGGAGAAAGGGCCTGGCCAATGAGTTCCTCCTTTTTGGGCAGGTGAGGACTATCCCCATAGGTCGAGCTGGAGGCGGCGTAAATAAACCTCCTTACCCCGCCATCCCTTGCCGCCACCAAAAGATTTAAGGTGCCGGTGACGTTGGTGGCGTGGGTGGCCAGCGGGTCAGCAATCGAACGGGGCACACTACCCAAGCCGGCCTGGTGCAGGACTATTTCGACTTTGGACTTTGGGAGGCTATTTTTCGTTCTCCGAGGGCGGACGCCAGATGATGGAGGACCGAGACCGAGAGCCTTATAACAATCTGACAATCTGGTAATATTCCCGCGGATAAAACGAAATCGTCTCCAAGCTTTTGCTCCCACTACTTTCCGCACAGAGCTTAGATTTTTTTGGCTGCCGGTCGCGAAGTTATCCAGGCCGACCACCCTTTGGTTTAACCTCAGAAGATTTTCCACCAAATGTGACCCAATAAAGCCGGCACAACCCGTGACCAGCCAGGTTTTGGGCTGTCGAGTTAGTTTGCTCTTAACAATTTCGTATTTGGGGTTTTTCAAGTTTTTCCTCTAAAGACTCCATCGGATCGTGGGCGGTTCATAGAAGGACTAAGGACTGGAGGACTCAGGACTTAGTCCTCAGTCCTAAGACCTGAGTCCTTTCCGACCTACCTACCGCCCACCTCCTACCTACCACCGACTCCTCCCTCTTCCCACTTACCCAGGGATTCGTCCAAAGCCTCCTCCACCGGACGAAGTTGAAGGCCGACTTTTTGTGCTTTGGTGACATCCAAAAGACAGTTAGAGCGAGGGGTTCCCGCTCCGAAGCGGTAGAACTCATCATCCCCAGACCAAAATTCCGGATTCCACGCGGGCTTCAGCCGCTTTTTGATTTTTTCGGCCACCTCCCGAGTCGAAACATAGCCCGGATTGGTCAGATTGTAGACCCCACCGGCAATCTTCCCGGCAACAAAGCCAAGACAGGCCTTGGCAAAATCTCCCCGATGGCTGAGGGAGTTCCAGTTTTGATACACGCGCGGATATCGCTGGACCTTGGTGAGATAGTTTCGAGGGCCGTCAAACTCGTCGAAGGGAATTCTAAGTCGCCAAACATAAAATTCCGTAAAGCTCCGGAGCGCATTTTCTGCGACCGCCTTGGTCCCGCTGTAAAAACTACAGTTGTTGTGCTCAAAGGTGAAATTCGGTTCATCTTTCTCAGAAAATCCACAAACACGGTCGGATCGTTTTTCCAATAACTCCGAAATGAGAGGCTCGGTCAGTCGATCCTCCACGGCCCAGCTCC
>Ga0194133_10003311_pt1 | contig 23164 bp, 26 predicted proteins | sample TA2KigOf40mmetaG_FD_155448 | JGI IMG/M metagenome (GOLD analysis project Ga0194133, IMG submission 155448) | Freshwater microbial communities from Lake Tanganyika, Tanzania - TA2015055 Kigoma Offshore 40m | ecosystem: Environmental > Aquatic > Freshwater > Lake | place: Tanzania: Lake...
AAATCAAGCGGTTGCTGACTATTTGTGTCAGTTTCCTGAAGTCTCACAAATGCTGACCGATATAGAGTCGCATATCCAAAAATGGTTACCGCACTATTTGAAAGATGGTCGTAGCTATCTCACGGTAGCGGTTGGTTGCACAGGCGGGCAACACCGATCGGTTTACCTCGTACATCAATTAAATAAATTTTTCTCTCAGGCGGCGATCAAAAACGTATATGTCTTAGAGCGTCATCGCGAACTGGATTCTAAAAAGACCCGGATTGGCTGAGGCAGGCCATACTCCTTTAATTGGCTTATCCAAATCCAATCGAGCGCAGCGCTTCTACATGACCATTTCCTCTTGAGATAAATAATCCAAGGTTGCATTCGTAGCCGTCGATGACTAAAAATATGCTCGATTGCATGGCTCTCTTCAATTGAAGCGATCGAGTCCATGTCGTTTTTGGATAGATGGTTTGCAAGGCAAGTTTGATAAAGTAAGTCTTTGACATCAATCGATTTCGGGTGAATTATCTTTTCACCTAAAGGCTCCCAAGGGGTCTCGATCAAAGAATAAAGGCTACCCCAAATCGCTTTTGGGGGTCGCCTCTCAAGCAATATCTCATCCTGATATCGAAACAGAAAGATATGGGTTGTGAACGTTGGAGACTGCTTTTTCTTCGTTTTTGCTGGAATGCGATCCACCTGACCAAGTTCATATGCTTTGCACTCCCTCATCATTGGGCACGACTGGTCCTGACTTTGGCATTTGGCAGTCTTCGGAGTGCACCAAGTAGCACCAAAGTCCATTAGCGCTTGTGTATATAGGGGCATTTGAGACTTTGACTTAGGAAGAATGGCTATTGCATGCTCCCAAAGCAATTGCACTGTCTTATGGTTTTGTTGATTACCAGTAACGCCAAAGAAACGGCTGATGACCCGCTTCACATTGGCATCTAGGATTGGAGCACGCTCCTCAAAAGCAAAGGCAGTAATCGCCCCTGCCGTGGATCGGCCAATCCCGGGTAATGTCTCAAGCTCTTGGACTGTATTGGGAAATTTCCCCGAATACTTTTCCATGATCTGTTGTGCGCACTGATGAAGATTGCGCGCACGCGAGTAATATCCTAACCCGCTCCACAAGGCCATGACTGCATCTAGATCTGCGGTTGCCAGCGCTTTAACCGTTGGAAATTGACGCATAAAAAGTGGGTACCGCTCCATCACCGTGCTAACCTGAGTCTGTTGCAACATAATCTCCGAAACCCAAATTGCGTATGGGTCTTTGTGACCTTGCCAGGGCAGACCTTGACGACCGTATTGCTTTGACCAACGAATTAAAGCTTGGGAGAAACGAAATCCCATACCTATCGTTTCTGACACCGAGGACAATAATAGGTCGAGCGCTGATTCTGGGTAATTTGCCGAATCGGTGTTTTGCACACCCGACAAGGTTCATTAGCTCGATCGTAAACTTTAGTTTGCATCATGAAGTAACCCGGTTCACCGTGCGCATCCACAAAATCACGCAAACTGCTCCCACCGGCTGCAATCGCTCTTTTTAAAATGGTTCGTACCGCCTGGGCCAATCGCTCACACTGTGCTTTAGTTAATTTACCGGCGGGTAATCCAGGATGAATACCGGCCTCAAATAAGGATTCCGAGCAATAAATGTTGCCGACGCCAACCACCGCTTGGCCAGCCAACAAAAACGCTTTTACTGAAATACTCCGCTTACGAGAATACTGATATAAGCGTGTCGCACCCAATTGCCCAGCAAACTTTTCGGCAAGCGGCTCTGGCCCTAATTTTTGAATTAAAGGGTGATGTAGTACATCGCCCTTGGTGGCTGGGTGCCATAAGACAGCGCCAAATTTTCGGGGATCGTGGAGTCGTAAAGTAAGTTGATCGAAATGAATCACGACCCGATCGTGTAGCTTTAGGCCATCCTTCTGCGGCAGCACGCGCAATACCCCGGTCATACCTAAATGAATGATTAAGTAGCCATCGGTCATTTTGAGTAATAAATACTTCCCCCGGCGCTCGATCGTATCGAGCCATTGGCCCTTCAGAATTTTTGGAAGGCCCCTAGGAACTGGCCAACGCAGTCGCCCGTCAATCACATTGACATGAGTGATCTGACGCCCCTCTAGGTGTGGCTTGATTCCCAAGCGCGTGACTTCAACCTCTGGTAGTTCTGGCATCGGTACATTGTAGATTCGAGGATTAGAATGTGCTGATGGGCTACGAATTGACTTCCATTTTGGCAAATACTAGTCTGAGGCATAGATTGCTTTGGGCTATCTGCTCCTGCGCTTTAGGTTTCCTAGTTCCCGCCTCGGCTCAAACGAAAGGGGCTACTAGCGAGCAAGTATTTGAAATACTTGCGTCTGAAATTGCCCTGCAGCGAGGTGAGGCTGGATTGGCCTATCAAACCTATTTGAGCCTCGCACGACAAACCGGCAACCCCGCCTTAGCTCAACGTGCGATGGAAATTGCAATAGCGGCCAACGCGGCGGATCTTGCTCTAATCGCTGCACAAACTTGGGATGAACTATCACTACCCGGTCAGAGTAAACCCAAGGAAGTGTTGGTTACCCTGCTGATGCTAAATCAACGGTGGTCTGATGCTGTAGCACCAGCGATAGCTATTCTAAAGGGACAAAGCCTTAAAGAGCGTGAACAAATTCTGCAACAGTGGCAAAGCTTATTGAGTCGGGCTCAAGATGAGGGTGCGGCTTTAAACGCTTACTACAGAATTGTTGCGGCCCTGGTTCCGCCCCCTACCAATCCACAAATTTTGTATACCTATGCTCTAGCAGCCGAAAAGTCTGGTCAGTTTGAGGTGATGGAAAAAACGTTACGAACCATCATCGAGCGCAACCCAAATGATATTCAAGCACTCAATGCGCTTGGGTACTCCTTAGCCGACCGAAATGTCAAACTTAAAGAAGCGTATGGACTGATTCTAAAAGCGCATAATCTTGATCCGAGAGATCCGTTTATTTTGGATAGTTTGGGTTGGGTTAATTTTCGCCTAGGCAACCAGGAGCTTGCCCTAAAACAACTTCAAGACGCATTTCGTATCAAGCCCGAAGCTGATATTGCCGCCCATCTTGGCGAGGTCCTCTGGACGCTTAATCGACCCATTGAGGCAGAGGATACTTGGCGCCAAGGTGAATTAATCGACGCAAATAATGCCACCCTGCGTGAAACCTTAAAGCGCCTAAAACCATCTTGGGCGATTTCTATGGATGTGGTCGCCAGTCAGTGGGATGGTCGTTTTGCAGTTAGGGCAAGCGATCGACCGACCAACAATAATCAAGGTGGCTCGGGTAGCTTTACGCTCACCAAAAAAGGCCTGAGTGATACCTTAGAAATTCGAGGTCCTATGGGAGGCGCAATTGCCAAAATTACAATTAACCCTGGTGAAGCGATCCTAGAGCGGGATGGCAAAAAAGTGAGCGCCATTGATGCAGATACCTTAATTCAGAATACCCTAGGGTTACCACTTCCTGCGCGTGGTTTATCCAATTGGCTCAATGGGCAATTACGCGCTGGCAGTCCTGCGCGGCTCGAGCGTGATAATCAGGGTCAAGTAAAGCGTATCTCCCAAGATGGATGGGATTTAGCCTACGTGTGGAATGAAAGCAAGAAGATCGAGCGCCTCACCATGACCAGAAACACGAATACTGGCTCGATTGATGTGCGCTTAATTTTTGATCAAGTGAATGAGTAATTGCCTCGAGCTTCTTGCTCCAGCCAAAATTAATTTATTTCTTCATGTAATCGGTCGACGTCCAAACGGATATCACGAACTTCAATCCGTGTTTCAGTTGGTAGATTGGTATGATCGACTGTGTTTTAGTACGATCGATCGAAACACAATTATTCGACATGGCGGCAACCTAAATATTCCACCTGAAAAAGATTTGGTAGTGCGTGCCGCCCAGTTACTGAAAAACCACACTAACTATCCATACGGAGTTGAAATTCATCTTGAAAAAAATATTCCGATTGGGGCAGGCTTAGGTGGAGGATCATCCGATGCAGCCACCGTATTGATTGCTTTGAACCAACTCTGGAATCTTCATCTTCCTCAAACTGAATTGAACGAGCTAGGATTGAAGTTAGGCGCCGATGTGCCATTTTTTTTATTTGGTCACAATGCATTTGTTCAGGGAATTGGTGAGCAACTAGAATCGATTGATCTACCCGATCAGGAGTTCTTGATCATTTTTCCAGGAGAGTCGGTTTCAACTCAGACTGTATTTCAATCCGATCAATTGACCCGAAATCATGCTCCGATTACAAATGTAGACTTTCTTGCAAAAACTGGTGAAGTTGGGCATTTTACAAACGATCTCCAACCAGTTGCTTGTGAGCTCTGCCCTGAAGTGAATCGAGCATTAAATTGGTTGGCGCAAACGCTCCCTGATGCGACTTGTCGGATGTCTGGGTCGGGTAGCAGTGTTTTTGCTGTGCTACCAGGATCGATCAATCGACGCGATCTGGAACAACGCATGCTCAAACTTCCCTCAAGGTGGGTGGGTCGGCTTGTTCGGGGTCTAAAACAAAATCCCGCTTACAATTCGGTTTTATCAGTATGACGCAGTAGGGGAGTCGCCAAGTTGGTCAAGGCACCGGATTTTGATTCCGGCATGCGAGGGTTCGAGTCCTTCCTCCCCTGCCACTGTTATGCTGGTTAACCCATACTAGTTAAGACCATGAACTCTGACGCGCTCACCATCTTCACTGGCAACGCCAATCCCACACTTGCAGAGGCAGTTGCTAGCCAGATGCAATTACAGCTTGGAAAGGCCTTCGTTGGTCGGTTTTCTGATGGTGAAATCCAGGTTGAAATCCAGGAAAATGTTCGCGGCAAGAATGTTGTCGTGATCCAGTCGACCTGCGATCCTACCAACGATAACCTAATGGAACTGATGATTATGATTGATGCCCTTAAAAGGTCATCAGCCAACCGGATTACCGCTGTCATCCCCTACTTTGGTTATGCCCGTCAAGACCGTCGTCCTCGTTCTGCACGGGTTGCAATTTCAGCCAGAATCGTTGCCAATATGCTGCAATCCGTTGCCGGGGTAGAGCGCGTCCTTACCATGGACTTGCATGCAGACCAGATCCAAGGATTTTTTGATATCCCGGTCGACAATATTTATGCCTCTCCCGTTCTATTAGGGGATCTACGGGCAAAAAATCAACCTGATCTGACCGTGGTATCGCCTGATATTGGAGGCGTGGTTCGCGCCAGGGCTTTTGCTAAGCAATTAAGCTGTGATCTAGCCATTATTGACAAACGTAGACCAAAGCCCAATGTCTCTGAAGTAATGCATTTAATTGGAGAGGTTGAGAACCGCCACTGCGTAATCATGGACGACATTATTGATACAGGTGGCACTCTCTGTAAGGCGGCCGAGGTTCTAAAAGAACGGGGTGCCAAAAGCGTGACAGCTTATTGTACTCACCCGGTTCTATCCGGCGGCGCAGCTGCGCGCATTGCAGGATCTGAAATTGATGAGTTAGTGGTGACTGACACAATCCCGCTGAGACAAGATACTAAATCAGTCAATAAAATCAGGCAGTTAAGTGTTGCTCCGCTCCTTGCGGAGACTATTTTGCGAATCACCAAAGGCGATTCGGTTATGTCACTTTTTGCTGAATAGCTTCCTAAGCAACTGATTTCTACCGAATTTTTTCTCTTTCAAGCTATAATTTAAAGCTTTCTGTTTGGTCGCGGACGGAAATTAACCCTTTATTTGGAGTCATCATGAAAGTTGTTGCATTTGAACGAGGCGTACAGGGCACTGGTGCGAGCCGCCGCCTGCGCAATTCTGGGAAAACCCCCGGAATTATCTACGGCGGAAAGCAAGAATCTCCCTGCGCAATCGAGTTAGACCATAACGCTTTATTCCACGCCTTGCGGAAAGAAGCTTTCCATTCATCCATTTTGGATATCGAATTAAACGGTAAGTCTCAAAAAGCCTTATTGCGTGATTACCAGATGCATCCATTTAAACCATTGGTTTTGCACGTTGATTTCCAACGCGTATCAGCCACTGAGAAAATTCATATGCGCGTTCCTCTGCACTTCAAGGGTGCTGAAGAATCAGAGGCAGTTAAGTTTGGTGGGGCAGTTGTCAGCCACGTTGCCAATGAAATTGAAATCACGTGCTTGCCAGGCGATCTTCCCGAGTTCTTAGAAGTGGACCTTAGCAAAATCGTGGTCGGTCAATCGATTCACGCCAAAGACGTTGCATTACCAAAAGGTGTTAACCTAGTTCTTCATGTCGAGCATGAAAACCCGGTGATTGCAAATGCGCGCATACCGGCCGTTAAAGCCGAGCCCGAACCAGTTGCTGCCGAAGCTGCACCAGCTGCCGAAGCTGCACCAGCTGCTGATGAAGAGGCGAAGAGCTAAATCGCGTTTCACCTCCATAAAACCCGCTTCATGCGGGTTTTTTATTGCCTAGTTGAAGTCGTTTATAGTTGGATCACCTAGCCTCAACCCACTGATAAAAATGATTCGCTTAATTGTTGGACTTGGAAATCCTGGATCAAAGCATGAGACCGACCGTCACAATGCGGGGTTTTGGTTTGTCGACCGCCTGGCCTCTCAACATAAACAATTTCTTCAGCCTGAGAAGCGATTTAATGGTCGAATCGCAAAAATCCAAATTAATGGTCATGATATTTATTTGTTGGAACCTGATACCTATATGAATCTGAGCGGGGAAGCTGTTGGTCCCCTATGTCGCTTTCATAAGATTGGAGCGAATGAGGTGCTGGTGGTTCATGATGAACTCGACCTCAAACCTGGAACGGCTCGTCTTAAGCAGGGTGGGGGTAATGGAGGCCACAATGGCCTAAAAGACATCCAACAGCATTTATCAAGCCCTCAATTTTGGCGGCTCCGTTTTGGGATTGGTCACCCACGCGATCTACCCGGAAATCTAGCAAAAATGGATGTTGCCGACTACGTCCTGAAAAAACCAAGTTCAGAAGAGCAAGATAAGTTGGATGCAGCCATCACGAAGGCAATTGGTATTCTGCCCCTCCTTCTTGAGGGAAATGCGCAAGATGCCATGCAGATTCTGCACGGCCCAAATTAAATGATTTAGTTTGCCTGTTTGAGATTACTCAAAAGTTTGTATTTTTCGAGTAATTGCTCTTGCGTTTCGGAATAATTGGGATTAAGTGGAATGCAATCGACTGGGCATACCTGACGGCATTGCGGGGCATCAAAATGCCCAACGCACTCGGTGCATTTATTGGGATCGATTTCATAAATCTCAATCCCCATATAAATCGCATCGTTTGGGCATTCTGGTTCACAGACATCGCAATTAATGCATTCGTCTGTAATCATTAATGCCATATTAATGTCCCCATAAGAATGATCAGAATAGCTTAAGTGGATCTAATTTGCGCATTCTTCTTGTGCAACCATTTTTCCACTGAGGGAAAAACAAACTTACTCACATCGCCGCCCATGAGTGCAATTTCACGGACAAACGTACCAGAAATAAATTGATATTGATCCGATGGAGTCAAAAATAAAGTCTCTACATCTGGCAGTAAGTACCGATTCATACCAGCCATCTGGAACTCATACTCAAAATCCGATACGGCTCGTAAACCGCGCACAATCACTCGAGCAGAATGCTCTCGAGCAAAGTCTTTCAGTAATCCAGAAAATCCCGCAATTTCGACATTCGGATTATGACTCAATACCTCTTTGGCAATTTCAATCCGTTCTTCAAGTGTAAAAATAGGGCGCTTATTTTTACTATCAGCCACTCCAACAATCAGCTTGGTAAAAATACTTGAGGCGCGCCGAACCAAATCTTCATGACCACGGGTAAATGGGTCAAAGGTTCCTGGATAGACAGCAATGGTCATAAAGACCCCCTTATTTATTTGGATAAACAGGAGTTTAGCTCGAACTGCGGCGAAACAATACTGCTTTTACTTGGGCTGTTTCTATCGATTTAATAAGAGTCCAACTGGGTAATAAGCCTCCCAATTCACTCAGATCAAAGGCATTGGGGCATTCAATATAGATTCCGCCCCGCCCTTGATCGTGACACACGCGACCGGCCTCTTGTGTTGCGCGAATGAGTAAGTCGGGTTGATTAAATGGGGGATCCAGAAAAATCAGCTGTGACGACTGATCACTGGCGCCCTCTAAATAAGCTACGCCATCCCCATGAATGATTTTTACTTCCCCATGAACTGGATAAGAATTAAGAAGCTGGTACTGCATCAATAGCTGGTTATGGATTCGTTTATCTTTTTCAATCATTACTGCCTCATCAACCGATCGAGAAGCAGTCTCAAAACCCAAAGCACCAGAACCAGCAAATACGTCAATCGCTTTTAGGCCATTAAGATCAGAGCCCAACCAATTAAATAGCGTTTCACGAACCCGATCAGAGCTCGGGCGCAAATCCTGTTGATCTAAAACCTGAATCTGCCGGCTTCGCCATACACCACCAATAATTCGAATTCGATGGCTAAGTGCCAATTATGGTGCGCTCCCAACAAGAACGCTGATCATTCTGCGCATATCTAAATGACGTTTGAATGCATTGCGTACATCGTCTTTTTTTACGGCCGCAACGTGTTGTGTCCAAATATCGAGGGTATTAAGTGGCAACTGATTCCAGGTAATTGCCGAAAGGTTATCAAGTAATTTGCGATTGCTATCGAGTCGCAATGGATAGCCATTGATTAAATTTGCTTTTGCAGCCGCTAATTCTGCTTCGCTTGGGCCATCTTCAATAAAGCGTGCAACCGTTTCTTGCAACACTTTTAGGGCTTGATCCGCTTGATCATTACGAGTTTGCAAACCTGCCTCAAACGTTCCAGTATCACGCCCAGGCTGAAAATAACTAAACACGCTATAGGCAAATCCACGCTTATCCCGAACCTCACCAACCAAGCGAGATACAAAACCGCCACCCCCTAATACATAGTTTCCAACGAGTAGCGGGAAATAGTCAGGGTTATCGCGCGGGATGGCAGTCATGCCCATTGCAATGTGGGTTTGTTGGGTTTGAAAAGGAATACGTATTACACGCTGTGATTCAGGTTCAATCGGTGAGCGCTCGAATGGTGGCAAAACAGGAATGGTTGGTCCCTTTGCGGGTAGTGCCCCGATAATTTGCTCAGCAATTTGTTTCGCTCCGGCGTGATCAATGTTCCCTACCAGGTTTACGATCACTCGATCTTGGCGATAGAAGTCTTGATGAAATCGCTTGAGGTCGCCCTCCTGTATCGCTGCAATCGATTCAATACTCGGAGATCGTGCTAAGGGGTAATTTCCAAATACTATTTGGCGAAACCGTTTTTGAAGCACCACTTCTGGTTTTGTATCCCCCTCCTGTATGGCTGAGCTAACGCGTTGCTTTTCACGCATCAAAATCGATTGATCAAAGATGGGTTTGGAAACACTAGCCACCAATAGTTGAAGTAGTGGGTTAAATAATTCCGGCTTACTCAATGACCGGGCGCGCACGATGGTTCTTTCACCCGAGGCTGACGCACTAATACTAGCCCCCAACTCTGCAATCGCATCGGCTTGTTGAGCCTCATTTAGAGTGCTGCCCTGCCATGAAATTCCGCGGGTTAGCATTGCGGCGGTCAGTGCTGCTAAACCACTTTGATTTTTGGGGTCATATCGGCTTCCAGCATCGATACTAATTTCAATATCAATCATGGGTAAAGCATTGGTCTGGATCAAATACGCTTTCGTACCATTGCTCAACGAAATCTCTTGGATTGGTAATACTGCGTAGGCCTGAGCTGCCAACAGCATGGCAATCGAGCTAACCAAGCCTTTGCAGAAGATATGAATACGATGCATGGTCTTCCCTTTTAATGACGCAAACTACCTGACATGCCACGCGGCTTTGCAAGCATTGAACGCGGCTGGGGATCTAGGGTCACGATGGTTAAACCATCGTTAATAAAATATGTCTTAATTGCCTGTTGGATTTGATTGGATTGAATCAACTGAATTCGCTCAATCATGCGATCTAAATCACGCCAGGAGACACCGGCCATTTCTGAGCTTCCAATCTCCATGGCTTGAGCAAAAATGGAGTCGCGTTTATAGATTTGTGAAGCAAGCAACTGTGCCTTTATGCGCTTTAGCTCGGCCTCAGTTACCCCTTGGTTTGCAATATCTTGCAAGGTCTGCAAAATGCCTTTTTCCAAATTCTGAACCGTTTGACCCTTAGCCGCCGTTGCACCAATCTCAAATAGCTCTGGTCCACGACTGGTTAGTTCATAGCTTGCCCCGGCACTATTTGCAAGACGTTGATTACGAACTAACTCTCGATTTAATCGCGAGTTATCGTGACCACTTAGAACGGCAGACAAAACGAGCAAGGCATAAGGATCTACTTCATCCATTTTATTTGGATCCAATTTGGGAACTTTCCATGCCATCATGATTTGTGGACTCTCAGCGGGGGCCTTCAAAACTGCGCGCTTTTCCCCTTTTTGTTCAGGCTCCACCTGTGGCTTACGCTCTGGCAGTTTTTTTGCCTGAATTGGTCCATAGTACTTTTCAACCAATGCTTTCACTGCCAGTGGATTAACATCGCCGGCTACAACAACCACTGCATTATTGGGTGCATACCAGTCGCGATACCATTGCCGCGCATCAGCGGGCTTCATATTCTGTAAATCACTCATCCAACCAATAATGGGGTGGCGGTAGGGGGAGCTAATAAATGCGGTTGCCATCAGTAATTCGCGCATTAAACTCGTTGGATTATCCTCAGTTCGTAAGCGTCGCTCCTCCATGACTACTTGCAGCTCTCGCCCGAACTCCTCATCAGAAAATTGAACATTAGCCATCCGATCGGCTTCAAGCCTCATCACCTCTTCCAGCTTTGATTTCTCAATCTGCTGAAAATATCCTGTGAAATCTCGGGCTGTAAATGCATTCTCGCGTCCACCAACTGCAGCAACCATCCGTGAGAACTCACCTGATTTCACCTTTTTAGTTCCCTTAAACATCATGTGTTCAAGCACATGGGCAACGCCTGTTTTACCATTCACCTCATCCATCGATCCTGCGCGATACCACACCATATGAACGACTGTGGGTGCACGATGATCTTCACGAACGATCAAACGCAATCCGTTCTTGAGTTGATACTCATGCGTATCCGTTTGGGCAGAAAATGCATTCCCTGAAACGAGCAAACAGAGAGCAGCTAAGGCATTCAATGCCCTGGCCATAGTTCTTGCTACTGGATTGCTAAACTGAAACTTCGCTATCATGGTTGCATGGTTTGGCTAGTTAAGATGACTCTTTTGGATTGTATCGACAATGTTTGGTTTGCGTAAAACACTTAGTTCACTTTTTACTCGTCACCGTGTTGATGAGGCTTGGTTTGACCATTTAGAAGAATTACTAATTAAAGCCGATGTCGGGGTTGCGACATCGACATTCCTCATCACTAGTCTACGCAAATCTGTAAAAGAACATGCCATTACAAATTCTGAGGATTTAAAAGCCGTTCTTGTAAGTGAACTAAGCTATCACTTGAGCGACTTAGAGCCCCCTGAAAACCCCCTAAATCCCTCTGCGATCCATGCAAAGCCTGAAGTTTGGCTAATTGTAGGGGTCAATGGTGCTGGCAAAACCACATCAATTGGAAAACTATGCCACCACTTCCAAGCTCAAGGAAAATCGGTACTGCTTGCTGCGGGTGATACATTCCGAGCAGCGGCTCGCAATCAACTCAAAGAATGGGGTGAGCGCAATCAAGTTCAAGTGCTTAGTCAAGAAAGCGGCGATGCGGGTGCTATTGCACATGATGCAATCCAGGCCGCGCTATCAAGGCAAGTGGATATTGTATTAATTGATACGGCTGGTCGACTGGCCACTCAGACTAACCTCATGGAAGAATTAAAGAAGGTTAAGCGAGTCATTTCGAAGTTGATTCCGGATGCCCCACATCAAATGGTGTTGGTCCTTGATGGAAATACAGGACAAAATGGAATTGCCCAGGTTTTGGCTTTTCGGAACGCGATAGGACTGCACGGTTTAATCGTTACTAAATTAGATGGCACCGCTAAGGGCGGGGTAGTTTGTGCGCTTCGCAACAAATTAGAAAACGCCCCCAAAAACCAGGGTCCTAAAACCTATGTCTACGCTCTTGGCAAGGGTGAGCAATTAGGTGATTTGGAGCTCTTTTCAGCCCAAGAGTATGCTAAAGAGCTCGTAGAATAGTCATATAAATCAAGTATTTATAGTTTATGAACGTAATTAGCACTCTATTGACATGAGTGCTAAAATGGAGCAATCTAAATTCAAATTAATCAATTCAATGATGACTTTGAAAACTATGACGAATACACAAAAAATGGGTACCTCTAGCATTGCACTTGCAATGCCGGCCCTACCTGCTCTTGGGGTTGGCACGATTGATGCGTACTTAGCACACATTAACCGCTTGCCGATGTTAAGTGCTGCCCAGGAATATACCTTGGCGCAAGAATATCGCCGCTCTGAAAATTTAGATGCTGCACGACAGCTGGTTTTATCGCACTTACGACTTGTGGCATCAGTTGCTCGCCAATACCTTGGTTATGGTATTCCACATGCCGACCTTATCCAGGAAGGTAACATTGGTTTAATGAAGGCGGTTAAGCGCTATGATCCCAATCAAGGAGTACGACTCGTTTCATACGCAATTCACTGGATCAAAGCAGAAATCCATGAGTACATCTTAAAAAACTGGCGCTTGGTCAAGGTGGCGACCACCAAAGCTCAGCGTAAGCTTTTTTTCAACCTACGAAGCAATAAACTGTCGGCCAATGCCTTGAGCAATGATGAAATTGAATCATTGGCAAAGGCGCTTGATGTTCGTGGTGCCGATGTAAAAGAAATGGAAATTCGTCTTGCGGGCGGTGACATCTCAATCGAGGGCGATAGCGATGATGAAGAAAGCTTTGCTCCCATTCAATGGCTTACTGATGAGAGTCAAGAGCCAACTGCGGTTCTTGAGCAAAATGAAACGTATTCTTTGCAAGGCCCAAAACTGATGCAAGCACTTCATGCCTTAGATGAGCGAAGTCGTACCATCGTTGAAAGCCGTTGGTTAGCAGTTAATGCGGAGGGGCAGGGTGGTAAAACTTTGCATGATCTTGCCAAGGAGTATGGCATCTCCGCTGAACGTGTCCGTCAAATTGAGGTTGCAGCTTTTAAAAAGCTGCGTAGCCTCCTAAAAGACGAAAATCTCACGCTCCACTAAAATTTATTGAAGCAGTATTTTTAAGTCATGGGTAATGGGTTGCGCACCCTGCCCATGCTTAATGTATAGGCGTAAATTACCGCTAGGATCAAAAACATAACTCCCGGCTGTGTGATCCATCGTATAGTTTTTAGGATTGCTACCAGGAACCTTGTTGTAATACATCTTAAAATCCTTTGCGAGCTTAGCGAGAGCCTCATCATTGGCAGGGCGTAAGCCTATAAATCGAGGATCAAATGCAGGGGGATATTGCGCCATTAACTCTGCAGTATCTCGCTCCGGATCAACGGTAATAAAGATCACTTGCACCCGATCGGATAAGGGGCCCAAGGCTTTCATGACCTCTTGCATTTCAATCAATGTCGCCGGGCAAACATCTGGGCAGTGGGTGTAGCCAAAGAAAATCAATACCGCTTTGCCTTTGAAATCAGCCATCGTTTTCACCTGACCGCTGGGATCCAAAAGTTCAAAATTAGAGCCAAACGATTTGCTACCGGTAATATCAACGTTCTTAAAACTAGGCTTTGAGCAAGCTGCTAGCAATAACACGGCAAATAAAAGAGCTAGTTTTTTCATGGGTTATAAGTAATGATCGATCAAAATGGCAGCAAACAATAGAGCTAAATAACTAATAGAGTACTTAAATGTCTTACGAGCCAACTGATCGCTATAGTCTTGATAGAGGCGGATTGCATACATCACAAAAATACCACTAAGAATCAGGGCGCAAACTAAATAAAATAAGCCACTCATTCCATAGACGTAAGGGAGAATCGAGGCCGCTAATAAGATGAGCGTATAGAGCAAGATATTGAGTAAGGTAAATCGCTCACCATGCGTCACGGGCAACATTGGTAAGCCTGCCTGAACATAATCTTCGCGACGGTACAGTGCCAATGCCCAAAAATGCGGTGGGGTCCATACAAAAATGATCAACACCAATAACCATGCTTCTGCTGACAATTGATTGGTAACGGCCACCCAACCCAACGCGGGTGGCATAGCACCAGAAAGCCCGCCAATCACAATATTTTGAGGGGTTGCTGGCTTCAAGAACCAGGTATAAATGACGGCATACCCAACAAAAGTTGCAAAGGTAAGCCACATCGTCAGTGGGTTGGTATAAATCCACAGAACCGCCATCCCCGCGGCCCCCAAAATGCAAGAGAAAATAATAATTTGCCAAGGGGTAATCTCGCCCGTTGCCGAGGGGCGCCATGCAGTACGGCGCATTTTGGCATCAACTGCCTGCTCAATCAGACAGTTCACTGCAAAGGCTGCCCCTGCTAGCAACCAAATGCCAATCGATCCACCAATTAATACCGGCCAAGGAACCATTCCGGGGGTCGCCAAAAACATGCCGATAATGGCGCAAAATACTGCGAGCTGAGTAACTCTTGGCTTGGTTAGTACCCAGTATTGTCTCCAGCGAGGCATGGGAGGACGAACAAAATCAGTGCTCATGCAGACCCTCGTTGCAACGGCTTACCAGATAAAAAATAGTTGTTACTCCATGCACTTAGGCGAACCAAGCAAAATAGAATGGCTGCCGCACCACCGGTATGCATTAAGGCAGCCACTAATGGCCATTGAAAGACCACATTGGATATACCGGTTGCGATTTGCAATGCAAGCAATGCAATGATGGCTTTCCCCCAAAACTGAACTTTTGGCTCCGGAAATCGAATTACTTTTACAGCAACGAAAAGTAAAACTGCGGAGGCAAAAATTGCCCCAACGCGATGGGTCCAGTGGATTGTGACTAATGCTGCCATAGGGATCATCTCACCGGATTTAGCCTCACCCAAATCGCGCCATAAGAAAAATGCATTTTGCCAATCCATGTTTGGATACCAAGCACCCATACAGGTTGGGAAATCAGGACAAGCCAAAACGGCATAGTTAGTACTAACCCACGCTCCTAGAAAAATTTGAGCAAAGAGCGCAACGATAGCGATTAATACAAGGCCACCAGATAGGCTTGATATTGTCTTGGAGTCATTTGAATAGCGAGCATCATTACGTTGCGCAAACCACACCATGCTAGCAAATAAGACCAATGCCAAGATGAGATGCATGCTAACAATGATTGGTTGCAGCTTGAGGGTCACGGTCCAGGCTCCAAATGCACCTTGCAAACAAACCAAGACCAGTAAAAACAAACCACCTCTAATTGCTAAGGAACGACCTGGACTTGGCTGCTTAAATGCCATGATGACTTGAATAATGATTAAAAACCCAACGCTCATTGCCAAATAGCGATGAATCATTTCAACCCAGGCTTTAAATACTGTCACCGGGCCTGTTGGCATTGCAGCCTCCGCCGCACGTATCTCTTCAATTGCACGAAACGGATTGGATGTGCCATAGCAACCTGGCCAATCAGGACAGCCCAGACCAGAATCACTCAAGCGGGTAAATGCGCCAAATAAGATGAGATCAAAGGTCAAAAATACGATGGTCCAATTGAGCTTTTGAAATAAGCCCATTCCTTTTTTAAAATAAAGGAATGCCAACGGTAAGCCAGCAATCAGGAGGGCGATTCCGGCAAGCTCTAAAACCATCAGAGCCATTTCAGACATCATATCTTCTCACCCTTGCGATTTAACTTTAGAAGACGCTCAATATCTTTACGAATCTTTACAAAATCACTCGAGCTTGTTTTGTCGGGGAAGACCATCATCTTTTCGCCACTCGGATCAATCAGAGCAATTCCTTGGCCTAGATTTTGTGTATTTAACCAAGCTTGCCAAGCTGCTTCATTTTTTGGATCAGGGGCAGGAATAATGTAAAACCCTGCACTCTCTTGATCATAGGCTTTCTGAATATCCTCCTCAACTGGGCCACGATCATTTACAACCCATACTAATTGCAGACGATTTTTATGTTTACCCAGAGCTAGGCGCACCTGACGCATCAGATACAAAACCTCAACGCACGCATCGTTACCTTTTTTACATTCACTCGCAGGCCTTGACACCATGAGGGTCCACTTACCATTGAATGGAATTTCAAACCAAGTTGGATTAATTGGCTGTGGCGGTACAACCAAAGTGCCATAGTTAGTTTTTCCACCTTCAGGCTTAAAAACGTAATAGGCCAAATACGATGCGATGACTGGGGCTGCACATGCTAATAAAACCAATATCATCTGAATCCGACCACGACGGGTTTGGGCATCCAGCGCTTTTTTATCAAGCTGACTTGCTGGAATTAATAAATCTTGATCACTCACCGTCACATAACCCCTATGAACTCGATTTACCTTGGTTGCGATATCGCACAAATCCAGTTGTAAACCAAAATGCTAGCGCTGCCGCGCCCAAAGAAAACCATTGGAAAGCATAAGCATAATGGCGATCGACTCCCGTCGTTGCAACAGGCCAAATTCGTGATAATCCATCAACCGCATCCGGGTCATTTTGACGAATGATGAAGGGGGATTGAGGATGCGTGAATCGGCTTGCCTCATAGGTCAAATCTAAATTTTGCTGAATCCGAGGTGTGCGCTCGCTATTGGGCTGGTTACCAAGCTCTAATACCTTTCCTGGACCCGATAATGCAATACCCTCAATCATTATCGAACCCTCGGGAGTTTTAATACTTGGCAATATCAATCGATCCTGATTGTTTCTGGGGGCCCAGCCTCGATTGACCCAGACAATCCGTTTCTCTTGACCGTCGAGTAAAAATGGCATCAGCACATAGAAACCCGATTGGGTCTGTCCTGCTTGCGGTTTTGGATTCGGTCGATTATCAAGCCAAATTACTTGATTGACTAAAAAGCGGCCTCGGGCCCGCACTGGTCTGAACTGAGTCTCAAGAAGGGTCCAATTTTTAGCGTTCAGATCAATTTGCTCTCGATCTGCCATAGCCGTAATTTGGTTAGCGAGGATTATTTTCTGGTCGGCACGACTAAGCTGCCAGCGACCCGCTAAAACGCCAATTGCCAGAACTACCAACATTGCAACCGTTGCGACTCTTCGCTCTACAATAAGAACTCGAAATAAACTCAAGGGTTCGTTACCAATATGAAATGGCTAATTGTTTTTATTCTGTTGGTCATCATTACTAGTCTTGGATCAGCCCTCTACTTCATGATGAAAGACAAGGGCAATAGTTCCAGAATGGTTCACTCGCTGATGCTCAGAATTGGTTTATCGATTGCACTATTCATTGGCATTTGGATTGCCCATTACTTTGGACTCATTGAGTCCACTGGCCTGAAAGTACCTCAATAAGCAGCAACGAAGGTTGCTGCTTATTACTACCATTACATCCAGTAAATGACGATGTAGAGGCCTAGCCAGACGACGTCAACGAAGTGCCAATACCATGCGGCGCCTTCAAAACCAAAATGATTCTCAGCAGTGAAATCGCCACGAATCATGCGTCGCAAAATAATGGTCAACATCAAGCCACCCAAAAATACATGGAATCCATGGAAACCCGTCAACATAAAGAAAGTGGAACCGTAAATACCAGAGGTAAGCTTCAGATTGAGGTCGCTATAAGCATGGATGTACTCGTAGGCCTGGAAACCCAAGAAAATAAGCCCCAAAGAAACGGTGGCAAATAAACCATAAATGGCATGCTGACGATTGCCCTCGCGCAAAGCATGATGCGCCCATGTCACCGTAACCCCTGAACTTAGTAGCAACAGGGTATTAATCGTTGGAATCGGCCAAGGACCAATCGTGCTAAATTTTTCCACTAGATTTGCTGGACCAACAGTAGGCCACGCAGCTACAAAGTCAGGCCATAAAAGTTTGTTATCTACGTCACTAAGCCAAGGTACGGTGATACTGCGGGCGTAAAAAAGCGCAGCAAAGAAAGCTGCAAAAAACATGATCTCAGAAAAGATGAACCAGCTCATCGACCAGCGATAAGACACATCCACATTCACACCGTTTTTACCGGTATTGGACTCGGAGATTGCAGTACCAAACCAACCATGAAGCACAAACAGTACATAAATGACTGCCGCCAAGACCAGTGGTCCTCCCCATGACAAGCCATTCACCCAAGCCGACATACCGCCACCAAATCCAAGCAGGCCAATGCTTGCGAGGACAGGGTATTTCGAGGGGGCCGGAACAAAGTAATACGGTGTGGAGTTTGATGACATCGCGCTCTTTCTAACTAAAAATTAATTGGCTACTACTAAATTCACAATCAATAAAAGGATCGCCATAAATAATACGGCACCCAATACACCAGAAATTATGATGTGCACAAAACTTAAGCTTGCAACATCATTTTTTAATCCTGCTTTATTACGAATTCCAAGAAATGCCCACAAAACTGCGCGCATTGAACCAACGAAGCTGGGTTGCTTGTTCATGATGACGCTTTCTTCTTAGACTCTTTGCTGTCAGCAACAGGCTTTGGTATACCAGTCTCAAAAAAGGTATAGGACAAAGTAATTGTTTTAACATCTTTAGGAAGATTGGGATCAACAATAAATACCACGGGCATTTGCCGAATTTGATGCGGAGTCAGCGCTTGCTCTTGAAAACAAAAACACTCGATCTTCGTGAAGAACTCAGTGGCGGTCTTAGGTGCATAACTCGGAATCGCTTGAGCAGCCACTGGGCGATCCAAGGTGTTGACTACTTCATAAACAATCTCATGCATCTCACCTGGATGAACTTCAAGAAAGTTCTTTACGGGCTTAAAGGCGAATGGTCCGCGGCTATTGGAGTCAAACTCAATCGTGATTGTTCGACTGTAATCAACCTGGGTATTACCAGGCTTACTTGCTCCATATGCTCGCACACCATAATTATTTTTACTGGTTACAACATTAATACCAGTTACCTCGCACAGCGCTTTGTACAAAGGCACTAAGGCATAACCAAATCCGAACATTAGTACGGCAAGCAAAAGAAGCTTAAGAAGGATTTGCTTATTGAGAGTGCCTAGATTGTGTGCCATGCGACTAACCCAAGAACCAATACTTCAGTACGATGCCCAAGAAAAAAGTCAAAACAATCGATAGCAAGACCGCCGCTAGGCGGCGGTTGCTCATCAATGGATTAGATCGCTCTGTCACGTAAGGTGCCATTAACTAACTTTGGGTGGCTGCTCAAAGGTATGGAACGGAGCAGGTGATGGAACTGTCCACTCTAAGGTATTGGCTGTTTCCCATGGACTATCTGGAGCCTTCTTGCCATGACCACGGTATGCGGGCAACACCACATACAGTAAGAAATAAACCTGCATTAAACCAAAACCTAAGCCACCGATTGATGCAATTAAATTGAAGTCAGCAAATTGAGTTGGGTAATCTGCATACCGACGTGGCATACCGGCTAAGCCCAAAAAGTGCATCGGGAAAAAGGTGAGGTTAAAGAAGAACATCGATCCCCAAAAATGAATCTTGCCACGGAACTCATCGGCCATACGACCCGTCCATTTTGGACACCAGTAATAAAAGCCTGCAAACATTGCAAAGAGCGAGCCCGCCACCAATACATAGTGGAAGTGGGCAACCACGTAGTAAGTGTCTTGTAGGCCAATATCAATTGGGGCCATCGCTAAAACAAGTCCAGTAAAGCCGCCAATTGTGAATACAAAGATGAATCCGATTGCCCAGAGCATTGGGGTTTCAAAGGTCATTGACCCTTTCCACATGGTCGCAACCCAATTAAAAATCTTCACCCCAGTTGGAACTGCAATCAGCATCGTGGCATACATAAAGAAGAGCTGACCAGTTACTGGCATACCGGTGGTAAACATGTGATGGGCCCAAACAATGAATGACAAGATTGCGATAGATGATGTGGCATAAACCATCGAGGCATAGCCAAACAAACGCTTTCTAGCAAAAACAGGAACTACCTCACTAATAATGCCAAACGCGGGCAAGATCATGATGTAAACCTCAGGGTGACCGAAGAACCAGAAGATATGCTGGTACATCACAGGGTCGCCACCGCCAGCTGCAGAGAAGAAGCTGGTTCCAAAATGACGGTCAGTGAGAACCATGGTGATCGCACCAGCTAGTACAGGCATCACAGCAATTAATAAATATGCAGTAATTAACCAGGTCCAGCAAAACATTGGCATCTTCATGAGCGTCATGCCTGGCGCGCGCATATTCAAAATGGTCACGATGATGTTAATCGAACCCATAATGGATGAGGCGCCCAACAAGTGCAGTGCGAAGATGGCCATATCCATCCCTGGTCCCATTTGTAAGGTCAGAGGTGCATACAAGGTCCAACCGCCAGAGGGCGCGCCACCTGGTGCTAAAAATGAACCAAATAATAGCAATGCAGCGACCGGCAGAATCCAGAAACTGAAGTTGTTCATGCGGGCGAATGCCATATCAGACGCGCCAATTTGCAAAGGAATCATCCAGTTTGCAAAACCCACGAACGCCGGCATGATGGCACCGAACACCATCACCAAACCGTGCATGGTAGTTAGCTGATTAAAGAACTCGGGGCGTAAATATTGCAACCCGGGCTGAAAAAGCTCCAAACGAATGCCAAGCGCCATGACGCCGCCAGCCAGAAGGCTCACGAATGCAAAAATCAAATACATCGTGCCGATGTCTTTGTGATTGGTTGCGAATAACCAACGGCGCCATCCGTGCGGATGATCGTGTGCGTGATCGTGTGCGTGATCGTGGGTTGTGGATATGGTGCTCATGATTTGCTCCGGTTTAATTCAATTAGTAATATAAGTTCAATTATTTTCCAGCACGAACAGATGCAAACTCTTGAGTTTGTACTACTTCACCTGTCTTGTTACCCCATGCATTACGGTAATAGGTCATTACGGCTGCCAGGTCACCATCGGATAAAACACCGCCCCATTTGGGCATGGCGCCCTTACCGTTAATCAAAATTGTGAAGTTGCCTGCCTTTGGACCAAGCGCAACTTTGCTGCCATCCAATGCGGGGAAGGCGCCAGCGCCTTTACCGTTGGGTTGATGGCATGCAGCGCAATTGGTAGCGTATACCTTCGCACCACGATCCATTTGCTCAGCTAAGGTATAGACCTTGCTAGGATCATCCGCGTTTGCAGCCATTTCTTTTTTCTTTTCTGCAACCCATTTGGTGTAGTCCTCATCAGACACCACCCTAACAACGATGGGCATGAAAGCGTGCTGAGCGCCACAAAGCTCTGAACATTGTCCACGGAAAGTGCCAATTTTTTCAGCTCTAAACCAGGTGTCACGAACAAAGCCAGGAATTGCGTCTTGCTTTACCCCAAAGGCAGGAACTGCCCATGCATGAATGACATCATTCGCTGTAGTAATCATTCGAATCTTTTTGTTCACTGGCACAACCATCTCATGATCAACTTCCATTAGATAGGTTGGGCTCTTCGGTGCAAGATTATTAATTGCTTCGCGCGAGGTTGACAGAGTCGAAAGAAAACTAATACCTTCGCCTTCACCTTTAATATAGTCATAGCCCCACTTCCACTGATACCCAGTGGTTTTAATGGTGATGTCGGCATTGGTTGTGTCCTTCATTGCCACGACGGTTTTGGTAGCAGGAAGAGCCATACCAATCACGATTAACAGCGGGATCACGGTCCAAATAATTTCAACCGAAGTGCTCTCATGAAATGATGCGGGCTGCGCGCCCTTTGATTTGCGATGTTTGTAAATGGAGTAGAACATCACCGAGAAAACGCCGATAAAAATCAACAAGCAAATGATCATCATGAACCAATGCAACCAATGAATTTCTTCCATGATCTTGGTAGCCGGTGCAGGAAAGTTCAATTGATTAACTTTGGGGCCACCAGGCATATCTTGCGCTGCAACAGTAACGCTCCAAATTCCAAAACCTAGGGCAAACCAAATTTTTGTCAGCAATTTACGAATATTCATTTTTTTCTCAAATTTATTAGCAGCGTACCCAGAAAACGACGGCCGCTTTTCTACCCACTAATCAATAATTAGACACTGAATTATAGGATGATTTGCTTGACAGAAGTCATTTTGTGATTTTCTTTGGGGCAAACCCTATTTGTAGATAATTAAATGTAAGTACTTACTTATAAAATAGCTCCGCAACTATTTACGTTTAATTGCGTCTACGCGAATATATGCCGTTTTACTATCCCCGCTACCGCGATTTTTAGCTAAAACCCATGCATGCCCATAAACGATTTCCAGTGTCAGTTTTATGGGGCTGGGTGCGTGCAGCCGATCAAGTTGTGCATCTGGAGAAATAAGCCCAAGGGCCAAACCATCCATGTAAAGGGCCTGTTCAGTCTGATACTCCAAATAAAGGTATTCCATATCCATGACCGGATCCGAATAGCGGTTTTGAACTAAGGCATCCCCAATATCGTGCATATCGAGGGCGCCCGGTAGAGCTTGTAAATGCCCCCCTTCTGAATTGGCATTCCGAAGTTCTTTACCCGTATCGGGTCCTAAATAGGCAAATGAAATAAGACCGCCCTCAGTGAGGTGTTGGTGACAATTTGCTAACCAGGCTCCTGGATTACTGCGACTTTGCAACGATAAATTACTGAGGATTAAGTCATAGGATGCGTCGGCTGGGATCCCCTGAGTCAATAATCGGCAAGAGCTCAGGAAGGTTCGACTTAGTGCCTGTTGAAGTTTGATTCGGAATGGCGTTGCTCCCTGAATTTGAGAATCGGCAATGATGTCAATCTGCGCCCCAGGAAAACGCTTAATAAATGCCCTACGATTTAACCCAGAAAAATCGGGTTCGAGCAAAATTTGTTTTGGTGATAACTTGATGGGCTCTAACTTATCAAGCATCCGCCGCTGAATTTCTGCACGAAGCCATGAAAGAGAAGTGGTCATCGGATCAGTATACTCAGCGCCCCAATGCGCTGGTTTAGTACCGTAACCCAATATCTATTACCCCTACTGTGCATGGTGTGCGAAAACC